>ENA-OQCD01000473-OQCD01000473.1-human-gut-metagenome-genome-assembly--contig:-NODE-473-length-11396-cov-1.412725_pt1 | contig 11396 bp, 19 predicted proteins | sample MGYA00242755_ERZ504571 | MGnify/ENA primary metagenome ERZ504571 (study PRJEB26092, sample SAMD00036274) | human gut metagenome | host: Homo sapiens | study: EMG produced TPA metagenomics assembly of...
ATCTTCTCAATCATATCCTGATAGCGGATGTGAATTTTAATTTGCTTGTTTTCATAAATATAGATTTTATCTACGGTCAGTGCCAGCAATGTGCGATCCAATTCTTTGATTTTCAGTGATTTCTTCCAGTCCTCCAACTGAACGGTTGCAGACACTCCACCCTCAAACATTTGCTTTACCAATTTTTTCTGATTCTCGATCATCTGCTCCAGTTCTTCACATTTTCTTCCGTAACTTTCCCGAAAATCATCGAACTCTTCTTTGCTGATCAATCCCTCTTTCAAGTCATCACCTAAAGACGCTTTCAGACTGTAATAGCGGTTATATTCTTCCTGCAACTTACTAATCTGCGTATCATAACCGATTACCTGATCGTAGCTGACTTGCATCTCACAAAGTTCTTCCATAATCATCTGATAGTCTACAAAAAGTGCCGTATATGCCTGAATCTCTTTCAACACAATTCTTTTCAGCACCTCTTCCGAAATACTGTGTCTGGTGCAATCTCCACCTTTGTTCTTTGTCTGGCAGATATAAAAGGCTTTTTTCTTCCCCTTACTACTGATTTACCCTGCGTATCATCGGTGTCTTGCAATCTCCGCAAAACACAAATCCCGAAAAAAGTTGTCACTGTCTGATGTTTTCGATGCCCTACCATCATATTGAAGCAGCTTCTGAACCACATCAAAATCATTCTGCCTGATAATTGCCGGATGCGTATTTTCTACTTTCACCCACTCTGATTCTGGCTTATCCAGGCGTTGCTTTACTTTATAGCTGATTCGTTCCTGCTTGCCCTGTACCATGTTTCCAATATAGACTTCATTGGTCAGAATCCTTTTGATCTGCACTGCCGACCATTTCGGTGTATCTGAACTATGGAATCCGGAATTGTAATTTTCACCATTTGCCTTTTTATATTCTTTTGGCGACTGCACATGACGTACATTCAGTTTTTTCTGCGATTGCTCCAAGACTGAATCCATCAATTTTTTCCATGAAAATATTTTTTCTTACAATATCCGCTGCATAAGAATCAATCACCAGACAATTCTTATTCTCCGGATCTTTTGCAGTAACCATACGGGGCAAATGCTCCAATAAATTCACCTTTTTCCACGTTTTGATTTTTCTGGTGGCTTCGCACTTTACCGGAAATGTCCCGGCAATAGCTTTCATTTTACAAAAATTTTTTTGATCGGAACTACAAATGACTTTCTCTGAAAAAATCTGCTGTTTTACTGTCGAACTGGTCTGTAACTGAAAATAAAAACGCACATTTTAAAGCCGGGTAGGTCTTTTTCGATCCATCGCCCGGCTTTCTATATACTCTCTTCCGAATCTGGATAAGTCTTTTACAATCACACAGTTTACTTTTCCAGCTTCTATATCAGTTGTCATTCGTTTAAACTCAGGTCGGTCAAAAATTTCCTCCTGAGTATCCGTCATCCACATATATATCAAAGACTGAATATCCGGCTGGCTTTTTTACAAAAGCTCCGAAGTAACTCTCTCTGATTTGCAATGCTGTTGCTCTCTGACTTCGCACCGCCCTCTTCCATATCATCTTTCGATAACCGAAGATACAATGCAGCATCGTACATATCTGGCATATTCATTTGCATTTTGTTCCATTTTACATCGCTCCCAACTTACTTATTCCATTGAATTTGAAGTCAGAAACCATGTATCACGTTCATTTTCCCTGACTTCACATTAACATAACATCTGTAGCTTCGCAAGATATTTTTTCAAGACTTGCATCTAATACATCAACTCCGTTCTTTTTCTTAGATAATCACTGATCGCATCTGTAGCATCCATTTCTCCTGTCATTTCCACGACTACCACATACCCTTCATTCATGTGAGCATACGGCTGATCGCCAGATTTATCCAGAAAAGTTTCCACTTTCTCAGAAATAGCTTTATCTATATTAGGAATTAAGTCTTCAATATCCTTTAACTGCTCCAGATTCACACTGGAATCTATTACTGACTGATTTACCATGATGCTCACCTCTTTTCCAACATATTCTTTGTATCAGTTGTCCTATACCTGCAATTTTCTCAAATGCATCACCTTATCTGGATATTCTTTAGCAACTACTTCACTGCCAATCTGAATATATGTTAAGCGCTTAATTTTTAGGTATGATAGAAAAATCCCCGACTGCTTTTCAGCAGCCGGAGCACCTTGACAATTCACATATGATTGATTTGATTCGTTTGCACGACGTCCGATTTCAGCTTTGACGATTTCGTTCCATGGAGCCAGAAGTTCTAATTCATCATCGCTCATCCTATCATTATCGTGCTGATTTGCACAAAGAAATAACCTTATTATGCCGGTTGACAGGTTGGATTACGCTGATTTTTTGAAAACTTTATATGGTATATTTTAATGAATTGTAGGATTACTTTATTGACATTTCTGACACTATCATATACACTGTACATATCGTATAAGTACGCATATATCAGAAGGTGGTGAGAGGAAGTTAGAATGGAAATTATCATAAGTAATAAGTAGTGATAAGCCTATTTATGAACAAATTGCTATGCAGATTAAGAGTTTAATCATGAATGGTACCCTATCTGCGGAGAAGCCCTGCCTTCCATGCGTGCACTGGCAAAAGACCTGCATATAAGTGTTATTACTGTTCAACGAGCTTACGAAGATTTAACTCGAGATGGGTTTATCGAAACCTATCGGGAAAAGGTAGTTTTGTTGCATCACCAAATAAAGAATTTATTCAAGAAGAACAACTACGAATAGCAGAAGAACTTTTTAGAAAAGGTTGCTATAATCGGTCGTACTCATGGTATCAGCTATGAGCAAATGGCTAATATTCTAAAAACTATTTTTTTGAAGAATGAGAGGTGGAATTATGGAACAGAACAGTATTGTTGTAAAAAAATGTGACTAAAAAAATTTTGATGATTTTATGTTAGATCATATTTCATTTACAGTTCCTACAGGACGTATTGTGGGTTTCATAGGAGAAAATGGTGCTGGAAAAAGTACAACTATCAATTTAATTTTAGACCAGTTAAAGTTGGATGCGGGTGAAATAAGAATATTGGGTAAACAAAATCATTCTTATTTGCAATAAAGAAAACATTGGTGTTGTTTTTGGCGAATGTAAATTCCATTCCGTCTTAAATGCAAAAGATATTGCCCAAATCCTTTCGGGATCTTATAAAACATGGGATATGAATTTGTTTGAAGAATATATGAAAACGCCTTGATGTTCCATTAAATAAATCAATAGGGCAACTTTCAAAAGGTATGAAGATGAAATTGTCAATTATTTGTGCACTATCGCATAGACCCCAGATTCTGATTTTAGACGAAGCAACAACAGGGTTAGATCCTGTTGTACGAGATTGAAATTTGGATATTTTTTTAGAATTTATTCAAGATGAAGAACACTCTATTTTGTTCTCTACACATATAACCTCTGACATACAAAAGGTTGCTGACTATGTAATTCTGATTCATAATGGAAAAATTATTTTTGAGGAAAAGAAAGATGACCTTATTTATAATTATGGAATTATACGCTGTAAAAAATCAGAATTTAATACTGTTTCGCCAGATGACTATGTATGTTGTCGAGAAACAAATCTTAGCGTGGAATGCTTAATACATGACAAAGTAGCTGCAAAAAAAGATACAAAACTATTATTGATAATGTCTTCTATTGAGGACATTATGCTGTTCTATATCAAAGGAGGTGTCAAATGAAAGGATTGGTTTTTAAGGATTTATTGCTTATGAAGAAAATGAATAAAAAAAGTCATTTTTGTAATGTATTTTTTTGTAATAGCAATTTCATTCTTCGGAGAGAATGAAGTTTACTCAATTATGTCATCGGCTTTTTTTTTTCACTTTTTATTCGGTATGCACTTAATGATGACCATGACCTATGATGGATTGACTTCATGGAAACAATATGAATTAACCTTGCCGATGAGTAAGTACCAAATCATTTTCAGTAAGTATTTGACTAGCTTGCTTCTTGTTCCGATTAGTATAATGGGTACAGTTATCATTTATATCATTCGTTATGTGGTTTATCATAATTTTACACTTAGCCAGTTTGGTTTTTCTATCGCCATTGCAATAGCATTACCTGTTTTATGGTGTTCTATATGTTTAGCAATAGCACAGTGGTTTGGCTATATGAGTGTTCAGTATGTGAGAATGATTTGCACACTTCTCGTTATCTTTTTCGTAAGTAAAATATCAAAAGATATGAAATACGTTACTCAAAATTTGGTTAAAAATCCTATGTTGATTACTATTTTTTGCTTTGGGTATAGTAGTCGCATCTATTTTGTTAGTGTTATAGGATACTCAAGAAAAAAATAAAAAAGTAGAAGTGCAAATAAAAAGTAAGTGTCGAGCGAGTACGTTGCCCTGTCTGCGGAAATAAAAACACGTGACAAAATCCGAGAAGATACTGTACTAAAAAAATTTCCACTCTTTTTGTTCGAAAGTTGCAAAAAGAGAATGTCTAATCAACATTGAACAATTCCATATAACTGTTATTAAAGCGCCAGACGCAGAGCCGATAATACACAGTTCTTTGAACTGTAGTTATCGGTTTTTGTATTTTCCCAATCATAGTGATTATCAGCTATTGATTTACACTTAAAACTGATCCAGATTTAATGCTTAAAACTGACCCATGGTATAATTTGGCCTTATGGCCTTGATAACTGATAATTATTTGTATAAGTCAGTTTTATATTCCTGTGACCTCTCTTTCGTTTTAATATGTTGTCTGTAACAGAATCGGCTGTTCATGTTACGTCATTGCTACAAGTCTTTCTTTCCATATCATTTTGAATCCAACCCGGGCAGATTTTCTTCAAAATCATGGTGAAAGTGCTTCGTTTCTGTGTTGGGAAAATGAACGGAAACACTTGATTTTACTGACTTTCTTCAATGTAACCTTATTATAACGTCCTCCCCCCATCCCACCTCTTCATTGGGATACTCCTCATACCCCGGCAATGGTCTGGCGCCTTTTCGGAGATAGGCTTTTACTTTTTCCCCATAGAGGTAGGGATCGTTTCCATTTACAATCCCCCATTGCATTAACAATGCTGCGGATCCGCTGACAAAGGGTGTTGCAAAGGAAGTCCCTGTTACTGTTCTGTAACCACCACCGGGTACGGGAGCAACTATGTTTACTCCCGGTGCCACCAGATCAGGTTTCAGATATGGCAGCATTCTGCTGCCCCTTCCGGAAAATCCGCATAAGAGTCAACCAGCGAATCATATGCTCCAACTGCAATAACCCGCCGGGCTGTGGCAGGTATGGTCAAAGTCCCATATGCCCTTGGTTCATAAAACCCAGTCCCTCTGTTCAGAGTATTTCCACCCGGCAGCCACAGGTAATATTCCCCTCCTCTGACCTTTTTTCCACTTAGGATGATTTTCCAGTCTCCACTGTCCACATAAGTTTTCCCAGGAAGGAAATCTATGTAGATTTCCTGTGTCAGATGATAGGGTCCAGGTTTGCCATAATAGATTAAAAGATCTGTATTTCCCAGTCTGTACCTCTGAGGACCAAGCTTTTCGTCTAAGGGGCCGATCCGGTTTCCGGATGGATTTTCAATATAAATACTCATCTCATCCTCATAAGATTTCCATAACTGCACATTTAATGTTGGTTCCCTGCTGCTCACAGATAATTCTATCTGTCTGGTCTGTCCCTGTTTCAGGGTTCCTCCCTCATGCAGAGGCTGATTGCCGTTGTTCCCTGTACCTGTACAGATAGCCAGACGTCCTGTGGAAGAAACCATATCTATATATGTTTCAAGAAGGGAATCTCCCTTGTGGGATCCATAATTATTTCCAAAACTGAGATTAATTGCCATTGGCCGTCCCATAGTCAATGCCTGTCGCACCAGATAATCAATCCCCTGTATCAGCTCCGTAGTCCTGGGAAAGGAGTTTTCTCTGGGAATTCCCATTTTCACAACCAGTAGATCACTTTCATAGGCAACTCCCTGATTCACCCCATCTGATGCCCTCCCATTTCCTGCTGCAATTCCCAGCACGGAAGTTCCATGTCCACTGTAATCTGAAGATGGAACAAGACGCCTGCCCTGGTTTTCTCCAAGTGCAAGCGCCTCATCGATCTGCTCTTTCGTATATTCAGTTCCTGTCACATATCCCTGGGGTGGATTTCCCTGTATGCTCTGATCCCATAAAACGTAAAATTCTGCTGCTCCCATCTGCATTTCGGAAATCAGGGTGAAAATAATCCACTCCTGAATCCACAACTCCTGTCAGGATTCCTTTTCCCGTCAGTCCATTCCTGCCGGTCTGCACTGTGCGGATGCAGCTCGCTCCCTTCGCCTGAAACAATTCAAAATACAAGCGTTTGGGTTTCTCCATAAATTCCACCTGCACTCTGTGGGAATACTCATCAATCTCACTTTCCGGCAAAGTTACCACTGCATAGCTGCCTAACAATGGCACTACCTGAATTCCATTTCCAGCCAGACCACTTTCCGGTCCGCTGTACTTTTATGATCACATCCCATAGCCTGGTTGCAGGATCATATCCTATGTTAAGATTTCCTGACTTTCTACGCTCCTGTGGTGTTGCATCCATTGCAAGATTTAAAAGGTTATCTATTTTCTGGTCTGGCATTTTAATCTCATTTCCAGATATTCACTTAGTCTATTATATACAAAAAGTTCTGCATACGGACTCTTATTATAACAATTTTTAGGATAATAAGCGGGAATCCTCGGCAATTCAATTACCGAGATGAAAGCGCAAACTGTGCATATCTACACTCATAATAAATAAAAATAACAAAACGGTTTTCATTCAATTTCTCCCTATAAAAAGTATATTTGATAAGAATAGTATTAAACCAACTGGTGGAAAGGGAAATTACAAATTATCTATTGAGTTCATGAATACAAAGACACATGGAAGGATTACTGAAGAAATTGTTTTAAATAATCGAATGTGAGATCTTTTGTATATTGAGAATGAAAATTTCTGAAAAAAGTTCAATATTAGTGCTGGATAATCCGAAAATTACTTCGGCGCAGTTGTATAATAAAAAATATATTATATTATAAAAATTTATGATATAATATCCAAGCTACCACCCCCTAAACAGGTACAGGAAGGGGGTGTGCTATCAATTGGATACAAATTTTATCATTTTATGCTTTCTATTCTGGCAGGTGTAATCACCTATTACATTTGCAAATGGCTGGATAGAAAATAGTAGCTGGTAGCCAGCCTGGGGAATAAGCCACCCTTGCCAAAACGGAATAAAAAAAGCCTCGGAGATGCGACCTCCGAGGCTTTTTGCTGTTGTTACCAATGAATTTTAATTTTATCATTTTGCCTATGGCAATTATAGCATATGACAGAAAATGAAATCAATATACTTTTGTGGATGATAATTTCGATTAATTTAGATAGAAAATCATTTCATCGGCAGTATTCTAATCTTCCAACTGCTTTTAAGAAACAATTTTGAATGACTCCCAACGAGTACAGACGCAAGCGGTCATAAAAACCATTCCATCTTCTCCCTCACATCCGCATGCTTCAGATAAATAACATTAAATTCTCTGACTATGGGCTCACCCTTTAAATGTAAAAATCCCAGATCCGGGTCACTTTTGGCAAGTACTTCATATACAAATGAAATTCCATACCCGGACTTGATCAGGTCGATGATCATCTTAAAGCTGGAAATACATATATGCCGGTGAAAACGCTCCAGGGATTCATTATGCTCCAAAAGCTTTTCCTCCAAGATAGCCAGAGTTCCAGAGCCGTTTTCGCGATGAATCAGAGTTTCTTTCAGAATCTCCTCTACAGATACTTCACGGCCTGCAAAGGGATGATCCTTCGGACAGATTCCCACAAAAGGTTCCCGGCGATATAACTGGCTTCCAAATCTGTTTTTGTCAAAGAATCCTTCTATGATGGCATAGTCCAGAGTATTCTGTTCCAATAAATGCAAAAGATGCTTTGTGTTATCCACGATCAGAGTCAGTGCTGTATCCGGCTGATTTAAGAAATCGTGAATCCTGTCTGTGATCACATAGTCACCAATGGTCTTGGTTGCACCGATGCGCAGTTCCCGGAGACCATTGTTTTTTATCTTTTCCCTGAGAAAAATTTTCACGCTGCTGAACGGAACGCAAGTAATCCTCCAGCATCTGTGCAGCAGGGGTCTTGATCAGTTTTCTGTTTTCATAAAGAAAAAGGCGGCAGCCGTATTCTTTCTCCAGAAACTGGATATGCTGGGTGACTGCCGGCTGGGTAATATGTAACAGCTCTGCCGCCTCCCTGTAATTCATAACACTGCATACAGCCATAAAGGTTTCTGTTCTGTGATCTAACATAATATTCTCCTTGAACTCTTCCACTCTATTGATATCAGATAGTTTTTTCTGTGCAATAAGAAAAAAAATTCTGCCCTGAAGGCTTTTTTATAAAGGTTTCTGTTTTTCAGTTTCACAGTTGCATTATTCCATAAATGTTACTTATCGTATAATAAAAAACTCATAAATTTGATTTTATCATTCATGAAGCCTATAATCAACAAAAGAAACACCGTATATATCAGAGAAAAGCAACAGCTACATAAAGGAGATACTTAAACATGAATGAGGAAAAAATAACACATCCGCCAACAAAAAAACTGAGTCCCGAGGAAATCAAGCGAGTAAAAGGTCTTGGATGCCTTCAGGACAAACGATATGATGACATCTTTAATATTCGGGTCATCACAGGAAATGGACATATTACCACAGATGAACACCGTGCCATTGCAGATGCAGCAGACAAGTTCGGAAATGGTCAGATCACTATGACAACCCGCCTGAGTATGGAAATCCAGGGAGTTCCTTATGATAATATTGAGAAAACAATCGCCTTCCTTGGAGAGCATGGCTGATGACAGGCGGAACCGGAGCTAAAGTGCGTCCTGTTGTCTCATGCAAGGGAACAACCTGCCAGTATGGTCTGATTGATACCTTTGCACTCAGCAAGAAGATCCATGAGCCTTTTTATGTAGGCTATCACGATGTGGTACTCCCGCACAAATTCAAGATCGCAGTTGGCGGATGTCCAAATAATTGTGTAAAACCTAATCTGAATGATATGGGAATTATCGGCCAGAGAATCCCAAAACGGATGCAGAGAAATGCCGGGGATGTAAGAAAATGTCAGATTGAAAAAAGCTGTCCTGTACATGTTCCGAAATTAGTTGACGGTAAACTTTACATTGATCCTGAAGAATGTATCCATTGCGGACGCTGCAAGGGAAAATGTCCTTTCGGCGCAGTACCGGAATATCAGAATGGTTATAAGATCTATATCGGAGGCCGCTGGGGTAAGCGAATCTCACACGGTCAGGCTCTTACCAGAATTTTCACAGAGGAAGAAGAAGTAATGGCAGTCATAAGAAAAAGCAATCCTTCTCTTCAAAAATGAAGGAATCGCAGGAGAACGGTTTGCAGATACTGTGAAACGCCTCGGATTTGAGTATGTGAATGAGAAATTGATTGGCTGAGTATTAAAAAAGACACTTCGGAAAACTTTCCCAAAGTGTCTTTTTTCAGGTTTTTATTTTGATGTAAAAATATCAACAGTTTTATTTCATAAATTATGCAGTCTGTTTTTCATCATTTTTTTCAAAAAGCTTCTTCACTCCCTGGATTGCTACCAGCACACCAAGAATCAGCAGTAACACTGCAAAGATAAGCTGTAAGGTATTTCCAAGATCAAGGCCTGTGGTAAATAATGCTTTTGTAAGCTTGCTGATGGTCATACCCAGTGCAGTAAAGGTAACTGCCATCATAAATACCATAGGAATCCAGAGCATGCATCCCTGGCGTTTTGTTTTCTTAAGAAATACTGCGCAGGCTACAAGAGCAAGTACAGATAACAGCTGATTGGCAGAACCAAACAGCGGCCAGATTTCTGCATATCCTACCTTTGTAAGCAGATAGGCAAGTACCAGTGTAATGATCGTCGCAAAATATTTATTGGTTACTACTTTTAAGAACGGGCTCATATTTTCCTCGTCTGTATCAGAATCAAGGAAAAATTCCTGGAAATGACAGACGTCCTACTCTGGCTACTGAGTCAAGAGATGTCAGCGCAAAAGCTGATACAGCCAGATTGATCAGTGTAAATACCAGTGAATGTGGAAGGCCAACTACAGAAAGGAAGTTTGCGATAGCACCTGCAAAATATCTGCGGCTGAGTGGTAAGTCCCTGTGCTGCTGCCTCACCATCTGCAAAGGATGCAACAGCGATCAGTGCAATAATTGCCAGCATACTTTCCATAAGCATTGCACCAAAGGAAACCGGAAGCATGTTCTTTTCATTTTTGATCTGTTTTTGACGCAGTGCCGGAGGATACCAGTGAATGGAAGCCTGAAACTGCACCGCAGGCAATTGTCACGAAAAGAATAGGGAACATATACTGTCCGTCCACATTAAAGCTTGTAAAAGCCTTAAGATTACAGGATGGATTGGCTGCAAATACACCGATAACCGCACCAACGATCATGAAAATCAGCAGATAACTGTTCAGATAATCACGGGGCTGGAGCAGCGCCCATACAGGGGCAACACTGGCTACCAGAATATATGCAAAGATAATAATATGCCAGGTTCCAAGACTTACGTATACCGGGAATTTAAGTCCCAGCGCAATTGCGAGCACCAATAATAAAATAGCCACTGCAGTATTGATCCATTTATTAAACTTGGAATATTTAAGGAAAAATCCCAGTCCCACTGCCTCGATGATAAATAACATGGAAGTTGTTGCAACTGCTCCGTTTGCTGCTACCTTGGTAACGGTTCCTGCGTTATCTGTCACAAATCCGTTAAAGGTTCCTGCCACAACATCTGCAAATGCTGCAACAACCAGAATACAGAACAGCCAGCAGAATAAAAGGAATAATTTCTTTCCCAGTTTTCCGATATAGGCTTCAATGATATATCCGATTGTACGGCCTTTGTTCTTTACAGAGGCATACATAGATGCAAAGTCCTGAACTGCTCCAAAGAACACACCACCGATCAGGATCCAAAGAAGTACCGGAAGCCATCCAAAAATGGCAGCCTGGATTGGTCCATTGATCGGGCCGGCACCGGCAATAGATGCGAACTGATGTCCAATACTACATTGGTATCAGCCGGTACATAATCAACTCCATCCTCCATTTCGTAAGCCGGAGTTTTTGCTTTCGGGTCAATTCCCCATTGTTCTGGAGGTAACGGCCATACAGAAGATAGCGCCGCCCAGAACTACGATAGCGATTACCATCATCATAATTCCACTCATAATCTTTCTCCTCGTCTTTCATTTGTAGTC
>ENA-OQCD01000475-OQCD01000475.1-human-gut-metagenome-genome-assembly--contig:-NODE-475-length-11391-cov-2.953480_pt1 | contig 11391 bp, 10 predicted proteins | sample MGYA00242755_ERZ504571 | MGnify/ENA primary metagenome ERZ504571 (study PRJEB26092, sample SAMD00036274) | human gut metagenome | host: Homo sapiens | study: EMG produced TPA metagenomics assembly of...
CCAGCGGCGGATTGTTCTGGAAGGAGAACAGCTGACGATTTTAAATGGCCTCCGCTTTGCTCTGGCAATGTTTATAGGAACTATTCTTTTATCTGGGTTCTGAAAAGCCTGCGGGCTTTTCAGAACCCCCCTTTTCACGCAAAAGGTCGAAACCGGCAGATGATGCTGTTTTTCTTTACGCCCCTTTCTGTGAAAATGCAATGCCGGACAGCCCGCAGGCTGTCCGGCATTGCTCTTATAAAAATAAAAATTCCGCTGTTTATGGCCAGAGCGAAGCGGAGGCTGTTCCGATGGTCAAACCATCAGGAAATGGCATCCACGTCCCACTTCATGCGGACGGCATCGGCACCGTCCAGTTTGATGTTCAGCGCACCGGCGTTGTCCATCACCTGCTGCGGAGTGCGGGCACCGCACAGCACATGCAGGCCGGGGATCATGCGGGCGGTCAGGGCGATCACCAGCTGTGCCAGAGAGCAGTCGTATTTCTCGGTAAGGTCGCCCCATTTTGCCAGCATATCCAGCGCCTGAGAGCGGCGCTCCGGCTGGAAGCTGGGGTTCGAGTTGCGGGTGCTGCCCTCGGGATAGGTGGTTTCCATAGTCACCTTGCCGGTCAGCAGGCCCTGCTCCAGCGGAGAGTATGCCTGCACAGATACGCCCAGCTCCTTGCAGGTAGGCAGCAGCTGCTTTTCCACACGGCGGGTGAGCAGGCTGTACTTTTCCTGAATGACATCCAGCTGACCGTACTTGCAGTAGCCGCGGATGATGTCCGCAGTGACGTTGGATGCACCGATGGCACGGATCTTGCCCTGCTCCTTCAGCTTCATCATGCTTCCACCGTCTCTTCCAGCGGGTAGATGCCGAAATCGGGGGTCTGCCAGTGGGTGTACAGCACATCCAGATGATCGGTGTGCAGGCGGCGCAGGCTGTCCTCCACATCCTCGATGATGCTCTGGGCAGACAGATCGCGGTAAACGGTGGTGCCGTCCACGACCTTGTGCAGCACCGGTGTTTCATGCCGCCACTCCAGACCGCACTTGGTGGAAAGCACCACCTTGTCGCGGTCGATGTGCTTCATGGCCTCGCCCACCACGGTCTCGCTGTGGTACAGGCCGTAGATGGGCGCGGTGTCGATCCACTGGATGCCCTGCTCCACAGCAGTCTGGATGGCCTTGACTGAAAGGCTGTCGTCGTTATCGCCCCACCATGCACCGCCGCCGATGGCCCAGGTGCCCATGCCGAGAAATGGCACCTGAATGCCGCTTTTGCCAATATTGATATTCTGCATATACTTTACCCTCCATGCCAGCAGTGTTCCCCGCAATGGGAGCAGCGCATTCCCGTAGGCTTGGTCATTCTTTCGTTGTTATTTTTGCGTTTTATGAAAAAGAACCGCAGCTGCGGGATATTCCCGCACCGCAGCTCTCTTTCAACTCAGATATTGCCGAACTCGCTCAGTTTCAGCGTTTCGTTGTGGGTCTCAGCCCAGCGCACCGCCCAGTCGGAGGTGAACAGTAGCAGGCGGTTGCCCTTCATATCCTCCACAGCCTTGGTGTCGCTGGTCAGGTCCAGATCCCGCAGGTTGTAGGTGTCGGGGTCGTTCTGCACCCAGCGCAGCTGTTCAAAGGGCAGCTGCTGCATCCGGATCTCCACGTTGTACTCGGTGTTCAGGCGGTACTCCAGCACTTCCAGCTGCAGCACGCCGACCACGCCGACTACCACTTCTTCCATGCCGCCGCCCACTTCGCGGAAGATCTGGATGGCACCCTCCTGCGCGATCTGCTCCATGCCCTTCACGAACTGCTTGCGCTTCATGGTGTCCTTCTGCTCAATGCGGGCAAAGTGCTCCGGCGAGAAGGTGGGGATGCCTGCGAACTGGACCTTCTTTTTGCCGGTGCACAAGGTGTCGCCGATGGAGAAGATGCCCGGGTCGAACAGGCCGATGATATCGCCGGCATAGGCTTCGTCCACGATGGCGCGGTCCTGCGCCATCAGCTGGGTGCCGGTGGCCAGCTTGATGTTCTTGCCCTCCTGCACATGGAAGGCCTCCATGCCGCGCTCGAACTTGCCGGAGCAGATGCGCATAAAGGCGATGCGGTCGCGGTGGGCCTTGTTCATGTTGGCCTGAATTTTAAAGATGAAGGCAGAGAACTCGTCGCGGCAGGGGTCCACGGTCTCGCCGGTCAGGCTGTCCACGCGGGCCAGCGGGGTGGGGGTGAGCCGCAGGAAGTTCTCCAGAAAGGCTCCACGCCGAAGTTGGTCAGAGCGGAACCAAAGAACACGGGACTCAGCTCGCCGCGCAGCACTTTGTCGAGGTCAAATTCCTCGGCAGCGCCGTCCAACAGCTCGATCTCATCCACCAGCTGCTGGTGCAGATACGGGGTGAGCAGCTCGTCCAGTGCGGGATCGCCCAGCTCGGCCTCGGTCTCATCCACCTTTTTCACGCCGTTGGCGCGGCCGTCGCTGGAAAATGCCAGTACCTTGCGGGTGTTGCGGTCGAACACGCCCTTGAACTCCTTGCCGCAGCCGATGGGCCAGTTCATGGGGTAGGTCTTGATGCCCAAAATTTCCTCAATGTTCTCCATCAGCTCAAAGGGGTCGCGGGCTTCGCGGTCCATCTTGTTGATGAAGGTGAAGATGGGGATGTGGCGCAGGGTGCACACCTTGAACAGCTTGATGGTCTGTGCCTCAACGCCCTTTGCGGCGTCGATGACCATGACGGCAGAGTCTGCCGCCATCAGGGTGCGGTAGGTGTCCTCCGAGAAGTCCTGATGGCCCGGGGTGTCCAGAATGTTCACGCACTTGCCCGCGTAGTTGAACTGCAGGACAGAAGAGGTGACGGAAATACCGCGCTGCTTCTCAATGTCCATCCAGTCGGACACGGCGTGCTTTGCGCTCTGCTTGCCCTTGACGGAGCCTGCCTGATTGATGGCTCCGCCGTACAGCAGCAGCTTTTCGGTCAGAGTGGTCTTACCGGCGTCGGGATGGCTGATGATCGCAAACGTCCGGCGGCGCTCGATTTCTTCACGATTTGTCATAAACTAGTATTTCTCCTGAAATGGATGGAACTCCTTCAGTCACGGCTGATGCCGTGACAGCTCCCTCAATGAGGGAGCCGTCTGGCGAAAAAGGAAAAGCTTCTCGCCCTGCCAAAGCCTCCCTCTCAGAGGGAGGTGGCATCGCGCAGCGATGACGGAAGGAGTATATTTTTACACATACGTCCCCTATTTTATCCGAAAACGCTCCATAATGCAAGTGTTTTCGTTATTTTTTCAGGATGATGCAGGGCAGAGGGGCGGTTTCGGCCCAGTTGGCAAAATCACACACCAGAACGGTAAAACTTTTGAGCGGAAGTGCCCGGAGATATTCCAGCACCGTCTGCTTTTCATCCGTGCCGATGACCTGCCCGCTGTAGAGGATGGCGCTCACCACGCCGCCGGGGCGCACGGCTTCCAAAGCCGCCTGCAGGCGGGGATGCTGCTCTGCGCGGTGGAGAACACTGCGTGGTCGGCCCCGGGCAGCCAGCCAAAGTTGAACATCACCGCATCTGCCGTGCCGGGCTGCACAACCTGTAAAAGGTCTGCGTGGCTTTGGCAGTGCAGCTCATACCGGGCGGCAGGCACGCCCAGCTGCTCCAGGTGCTTCCGGGTGGATGCAATGGCAGCTTCCTGCACGTCAAAGCGACTACCTTTCCTTCCGGCGCGGTGATGCCGCACAGGAAGGCCGTGTCGCCGCCGTTGCCGCAGGTAGCATCGATGCAAAGGCGCGGCTGTGCCAGCCGCGCGGCCAGAAAGTCCTGCACGAACTTGACGGCGGTCAGATCCGGCGTGCGGCGGCGCACCAGCTGCCTGCCTTCTGCCGCAAAGCCGAACTTTGCCCAGAACGCAAGCTCTGCGGCATCGGCGGGCAGCGGGGCGGTAAATACGGTAGCCTTTTCGCGGTCGTATCCGGCGTAGGCGCGCAAGGCTTCTTTTAATAGATAGGAGCCGTAGCCTTTGCGCCGCCACTGCGGTTCGATGCCAAACGCGGTGATGGCAGCCCCCTTTGCGGCGGGCGTGAGCGCGCAGAAGCCGATCTGTGTTTTTTCCTTATAGAGGGCAAAGCCCTCGTCTGTGCGGTGCAGTTCCATGGTGTGTTCCTCCTGAATTTACGCTTTTACAATAGCAAGCGCAAAGGCCGCTGTCAAGGGCGGAAAGTGCGTCTTTTTTTCACAGTTTCTTCACGGCGCGCGCGATTGATTTTCACAATTGACGGTTACAATAGGAGCAGTTCAAAGGAACAGGGCTCCTGTGGACGTATCCCTTACGGAAAGGAAGTATCAGCATGGACAATGAGAACAAATGGGAATATGATTATTCCTCTCAGGATAAAAAACGAAAGCGGAGATACCGGTTATCCCAATGTGGGCAGCAGCGGCATGAACACCGCCAACCAGTACAACGACCCGCAGCCGGAACCGGAGACCGCTTACACCGCCCCGCAGACAGACAACGGCGCAGGCGGTGCAACGCCGCCGGTACATCCGGTACAGCCGCAGGACGCGCAGCCCCCTAAAAAGAAGAAAAAGTTCAACGGCAAGCGCGTTGCACGCAGCGCCGTGGCGCTGGTGCTGGCCGCAGCCATGGGCTTTGCGGGCGGCTTTGTGGGGGCAAAGTTTGGCGGCAGCGGCAAGGTGGTCATCCAGCAGGTGGCACCTTCCTCCACGGCAAACAGCTCCGACAGCGCGGACAGCAGCATCACCGCAGCATCCAGCAGCGGCAGCAGCCTGACCACTGAACAGGTGGCTGATCTGGTCAGCCCCAGCGTGGTGGTCATCACTACGGAGCAGGTGGTCTACTCTCAGTGGTCGTGGTACGGCCAGAATCAGGTGGAGAGTGGTGCCGGCAGCGGCGTGATCATCAGCTCGGACGGCTACATCCTCACCTGTGCACATGTGGTGGACGGCGCTTCCACCATCACCGTTACCATTGGTGACAAGGACTACACCGCCACCCTCGTGGGCGAAGATACCACCAGCGATATCGCGGTCATCAAGATCGATGCTGACGGCCTGACCCCCGCCACCGTGGGCAACAGCGACAGCCTGAAGGTGGGCCAGAGCGTGATGGCTGTGGGCAACCCGCTGGGTGAGCTGGGCGGCACCGTGACCGGCGGCATGATCAGCGCTTTGAACCGCAGCGTCACCATTCAGGGCAGCAGCTCTGTGAACACCATGTCCCTGATCCAGATGGATGCTTCGGTCAGCCCCGGCAACTCCGGCGGCGGCCTGTTCAATATGAACGGTGAGCTGGTCGGCATTGTGAATGCAAAATCCTCTTCCAGCGATGCAGAGGGTCTGGGCTTTGCCATCCCCATCAACGATGCCATCAAGGTGGCACAGGAACTGCTGGAGAACGGCTATGTGACCGGACGGCCTTATTTGGGCATCACCTATCTGGCCGTGACCGACGCACAGACTGCTTCTCAACTGGGCGTGAATCTACGGCTTACGTGTGGAGGTGGTCAAGGGCGGCCCTGCCGCAAAAGGCAGGCCTGCAGGCCGGTGACCGCATCGTGAGCGTGGACGGCACCGAGATCGCCTCCAAGGCGACCTTGGCACCCTGATGCAGAAGCACGCAGCAGGCGATACGCTTTCCATCACCATTGCACGCGACGGCCAGATGCAGACGGTCAATGTGACACTGGGCGAAAAGACGGCTTCCAACAGCTGAGCAAAATAGAAAACAGGAGCGGATGAGAGTTTTCCATCCGCTCCTGTTTTTATATCTGTCCAAAGATGGTGGCACTGTAAGGCATCAGCACGGCCTCGTGCTCATACACTCTTGCCGGGCCACGCCACAGGCTGGACGAGATGCCGTCGCTCAGCATCTGCCAGCGCCCAACCGGCAGCGGCACGACCTTGCTGATCTCGGTGGGGTTATAGAACACGCACAGCGCCTGCCATGCTGCGCCGTCACCCCACTGGGCGGGCAGCTGCCAGCCCACCAGCGGCTGCTCCAGTGAGAAAAAGTACAGGGCATCCGGCGCGTGGGGGTCGGTGCTGGAAAGCCGCGGAAACCTTGCCCGCAGAGCCAGCAGGCCGCGGTAGTAGTCCACCAGTGCATGATATTTTTCGGCCCGCTCCCAGTCCAGCCGGTTCAGCGCAGGCGAAGAGCGGTAGCTGTTGCACTTCCCTTTTTTGGTGCGGGCAAACTCCTCGCCCGCCTGCAGGAAAGGCAGGCCGAAGCTGGTCAGGTAAATGCCCGCCGCCAGCCGGTTCTGGGCAAGGGCTGTGCTGTCTGCCGCCGTGAACTCCGGCTTTTCGTACCGCACCAGCAGCAGCTTGTCCCACAGGGTGAAGTTGTCGTGGGCGGAAACATAGCTCACGATCTGGCTGGCGCGTGGGGCGGCAGACGGTCGCTGCGGCACCATGCCGCCACCGCGCCGCCGATGTCCCAGAAGCTGCCGGGCCTGCCCTCCACATAGCCCGCTCCCGGGCGTTGAAGCAGCCGCCCTTGATGGTGTCGCGGGTGTCGTCGAAGAAGATGCCGATGCGCTCGTTCAGCATGGCAAGATTCGCCTTGTTGGCCTCGTACCGGTGCAGCTGGCTGCCGCCGCCCTGCCACGGCTCGCCGTACATCAGGATATCCCGCCCGCCGGGCAGCGTATCCAGCGCGGCGCGCACCGCGTTGATGGTCTCCACGTCGTACAGACCCATCAGGTCGAACCGGAAGCCGTCGATGTGGTATTCCTGCGCCCAGTAGAGGATGGAATCGATCATATACCGCCGGGCCATGGGCCGCTCGCTGGCAAATTCGTTGCCGCAGCCGCTGCCGTTGGAAAAGCTGCCGTCCTCGTTCTGGCGGAAAAAGTAGCAGGGCACGGTGTCGTTCAGCGGGTTCTCATTGCGGTACATGTGGTTATACACCACATCCATCACCACACCGATGCCCGTCGCGTGCAGGGCTGCGATCATTTCCCTGCACTCCCGGATGCGCACCTCGCCGCGGGTGGGGTCGGTGGAATAGCTGCCTTCGGGCACATTGTAGTTGGTGGGGTCATAGCCCCAGTTGTACTGCCGCAGCAGCGGCTTTGCCTCGTCCACGCTGCCAAAGTCGAAAATGGGCATCAGCTGCACATACTTCACGCCAAGCCGCTTTAAATAATTCAGGCAGGTGGGGTGGATGCCGTCCCCGTGCAGGGTGGTGCCCTGCTGGGTAAAGGCCATGAACTTGCCCCGCCATGCCGGGCGCACGCCGCTGGCAGCGTCCTGCGAGAAGTCGCGCACGCTCACCTCCCACACCGCGCGCTGCTCCGGCGGGATGACCGGACGCACATCATGCTCCCACCCGGAGGGGGCGGTGCGGGCAAGATCTACGATCATGCTGCGGGTGCCGTTCACACCGGCAGCGCGGGCGAGGGGTCGCCGGTCTGGCGCGAAAATGCCATCCACCGTGACCGTATAGGTGTAGTATCGTCCGTGCTGGTCGCCGGGCAGATAGATGCTCCACACCCCCTGCTGCCCCCGCTCCAGCGGCAGAGTGCCTATGGGCTCACCGCCGCTGCCTTTGCGGTAAAGGCTGACCTCCACCCTCTGCGCCGTGGGTGCCCACAGGCGCAGATGGGTGCCGGAAACAGCATATTCCTGCCCCAGCGGGCCGGTGTAGGTGGTTTGAAGGTCAAAGGAGATGCTCTCGTATAGCGTTTTCAGTTCGGCGGGCGTTTTGACTGGTCATAGTTTCTTCATTCCTTTCTTGCAGATTTCCTATCAGATATAAGTGTAAACACCGGCGGTCTTTTTTGCAAGAGGGAATTGCAAAACCTGTCCGGGTACACTATACTGGAAGAAAACGACAAAAACGGAGGGCAAACCATGGCATATACCGACGATTGGGAAAACCTTATGAACGGTGTGTTCGGTGCAGGGGGCAGGCCGCGCTTTGGCGGCACCGCCCAGCCGGAAAGCAAAACGCCAAAGGCCAAAGCGCCCGCAGTGCCGGACCTGAACGCTGCTTTGCTGGAAAACCAGAAGCAGCTGGATGCCCTGCTCAAAAAACAGAACGCCCAGCTGAAAACGCAGGACACTGCGGTGCAGTCCGCTCTGGAGGACAGCCGCCAGATGCTGCGGGATATGGAAGCGGACGGCCTGCTTGCCAAGGGCACTGCCGATGTGACCGCAGAGCACCTTGGCAGCTTTGAGGGCCTTGCCGCCGAGGTGAAAAAGACCGTTCTCGGGCAGGATGCCTTTGTGGACAGCGTGGTGCGCGCCATGCGCCGGCCCTTTGTGCTGGGCACCGAGCGCCCGGCAGCACGCAATGTGATCCTGCTGTGCGGCGGAGCCGGTACGGGGCGGCACTTTGCGCTGGCAGAGACCGTCCGCATCATGGCGGCGCGGGGCCTTTTTGCAGAGCGACAAAACCGCGGTGGTGGACCTTGCCCTCTACCCCAATTCCGGTGCGGAAAGGCTGTTTTTGCAGGATCTGTATGCGGCCCTGCACGCCCCCGGGGAGATCGTGATCTTTGAGCATTACGAGAGCTGCCATCCCCAGCTTCCTGAAAACGCTGTCCGATCTGGCCGTCAAGGGCAGTGCGCTGCTTTCCAGCCGGTATCTGGTGAACAAGGAGGGCATCCTTGTGGATGCGGGCACGGCGCTGGCACCGGGCGCTGTGAGCAGCATCACGCCCTGCGGCAAGTACCTCATCTTCTTTTCCCGCAAGCCGGGACGCGCTGGCAGATAAGTTCGGTGCGCCCTTTGTGGCGGCGGTGGGCGATGTGTGCGCCACCAGCGCCTTTGCCCGCGGGGACCTTGCAGCGCTGGCGGCGCAGCAGCTGAATGCGCTGGCCCAGAAGGTGAGCGCACGCCTTGGCCTGACCCTCTCTGCCGGGGCCGATGTGCGGGACTATGTAGCCGCCCAGTGCTCTAAGGAAAAGGGTGCGGCGGGCCTTGCGGAATGCTGCGATAAAATGTTCCGTGCCCTGAGTGAATACTGCCTGCAGACCGATGCAAAGCTTACCGGCACCGTCACCCTGACCGCAAAGCCGGAGGGCGTATGGTTTTGCCTGAACGACCAGCCCGAGCAGGAGCTGTCTGCCCTGCTGCCTGCCGAGTACACGGGCGCTGTAGATGAAATCCGCGCAGAGCTTGACGGCCTTGTGGGCCTTGGGGCGGTCAAGGAGTATGTGTTCGGTCTGGCGGATAACCTGCAGGTGCAGCAGCGCCGCGCGGCGGCAGGCTTCAAGACCGCCAGCCTTTCCATGCACATGATCTTCACCGGCAACCCGGGCACCGGCAAGACCACCATTGCCCGGCTGGTGGCAAAGTACCTCAAGGCCATCGGCGCGCTGAAGGGCGGCCAGCTGGTAGAAGTGACCCGCGCCGACCTTGTGGGCCGCTACACCGGCCACACCGCCCCGCTGACCAACAGCGTCATCGAGAGTGCCCTCGGCGGTGTGCTGTTTATCGATGAAGCCTACAGCCTCTACCGCGGCGAGCAGGACAGCTTTGGGCTCGAAGCCATCGACACCCTTGTGAAGGGCATGGAGGATCACCGGGACGAGCTGGTGGTCGTTCTGGCGGGCTACACCCGGGAGATGGAGGTGTTCCTTACCGCCAACAGCGGTCTTGCCAGCCGCTTCCCCAACAAGATCGAGTTCCCGGACTACACGGCGGACGACTGCTGGACATCACCAACGTGCTGGCAAAGGGCAAGGGCTACCGCCTTGCCGAGGGCTGTACCTTCCCGCTTTTGGGCTACTACAAGCGCCGTCAGCGCTGGACAGCCGCACCGCCGGCAACGGCGTCTTGCCCGCAACACGCTGGAAAAGGCCATCTTCCACCAGAGCCGCCGCCTTGTGGCAGAACCTGCCGCCGAGCTGGACCTGATTTTGCCCAGCGATCTGGAATTTGAGGAATGAAGTGGAAGCATACTATATAAGATAAGCTATATAGTACAAGGTCTGATGTGCAAAGTAATACATTTTAGTGTTGAATGGAAAAACTTAAAACTGATATAATAAAATAAAGCAAAATAAAATGAGTTTGCAAACTCAGAGAGAATATAGAATGAAAGGAGAGGTGTAGCGATGAATCCTGTGTTGAAGTATCGAGGTGGGAAGTCCCGTGAGATTCCGCGTTTTTTTACAATATATACCAGATGATTTTTAATCGTTATATTGAACATTTTTGGAGGTGGGGCAGTATACTTCTATCTGGAGCCCGAAAATGCAATTATAAATGATGTCAATACGCGGTTGATGACATTTTATAGCCAACTTCGGAACAATTATTCTGAGATGCGAGTGCAACTTGATGCATTGCAATTGTTATACGAGGAAAATCAAGCAGAATATAAAAAGCTCAAGACAGAGACCCCTGATGAGAGAGTCCCAATGATAATGAAGCGTTGTACTATCGGATTCGAGAGCTTTTTAACCATCCAGATGGTAGTTATCTTGATGGGGTATTGTACTTTTTTATAAATAAGACAGCGTATTCGGGAATGATTAGGTATAATAATAGTGGCGAGTATAATGTCCCATTTGGTCGCTATCCCAATTTGAATACTCGACTAGTCACACAACAGCATAGCGAACTGTTGCAAGGTGCTGAATTATACAATTTGGATTACAGCAAATATTTGCGATGGCTCAAGAAGATGATTTCGTTTTTTTAGATCCACCATACGATTGCGTGTTTAATGATTATGGAAATATCGATATGATGAATGGTTTTGATGAGACAGAACATCGTAGGTTAGCGGCTGATTTTCGCAATCTTTCCTGTCGAGCTTTAATGGTAATTGGCAAAACACCGCTTACTGAGGAGCTTTATGGAGAATACATCTTTGATGAGTATTACAAAAACTAATGCAGTAAATATTAGAAACCGCTTCAATAATGATAAAATGCACATCGTTGTAAAAAATTATTAGGAGTGAAATATGGGAGTAATTAAAAGTAGCCGTACGCTGTTTTTTACAACTTCGCCTAGATCGCCCAAAAAATTGATTCCTGAAATTGATTTGCTGGTGGATAAATTTTCAGGGCAGACATGGAGTGGTAACGAACGAGTGCAAGAAGAATTTGCCCATGCGCTTGCAGATGCAACTACATTTGAGGGAGAAACATCTAGAAATACTCTGCGTTTAGTGCACGTGATCGCATTACTCGCTCACCGCAAGGATTGGGCTTTGTTGACCTTTCGCCAGAATCCAATTGACAGATGCAGGCGAAGAATTTATACGTGGAAACCGGCCACATGAAATTTTTTGAGACAACTCTTAAAATTCCAATTACCTTCTCCATACCATAAAGAGGGAAGAAAAATTAAAGGAACTTTTTGGGGACATCCATATTTGGAAATTATTCGTTTAATTCGTGATTTAGAGTATCTGACACCGGACGAATTTAGAATT
>ENA-OQCD01000476-OQCD01000476.1-human-gut-metagenome-genome-assembly--contig:-NODE-476-length-11380-cov-2.202879_pt1 | contig 11380 bp, 19 predicted proteins | sample MGYA00242755_ERZ504571 | MGnify/ENA primary metagenome ERZ504571 (study PRJEB26092, sample SAMD00036274) | human gut metagenome | host: Homo sapiens | study: EMG produced TPA metagenomics assembly of...
CGGTCACCACACGTCCGGAGAACGGGTCGCGCTTGCAGGATCTTCTGGATGTACGGCGGAATCTCGTCGTCCAACGTGGTGACGGTGGCGCTCATCCACTTCGAATGCTCCGGGTCGGAGCAGAACACGTCCGGATGTCCGAAGCTCGGATCCTGCGCCGCGATGCGACGCCACATATCCCAACCGCCGCCGGGCTTGATCTCCGGAGCCCACGCGGCCGGCTCGGTCTGCGAACCCATCGAGGAGTTCTCCACGCAGCCGCCATTGGTGATGAACACCAGATCGTTCTCGCCCAAATCGATGCTGCGGGTCGTGCCATCCGCCTCGGTCAGGTCGATGCGTGTGGCCATCTTCTTGGTCGGCGAGCTGAACGGATTGCGTGGATACGCGCCGTATTCGGCCTGCTTCCTCAAAATCGTGTCCTGCCCGGTGCCGGTGCGCTGGCGTACGGGACCCATGCCGCCGCCAATCGCGAAATCGACGTTCTCCACCTTCACGTTGTAGTGGAACTGCACGCCGAAGCCTTCCAGATACTTGATCATCGGCAGAATCATCGACTCGTACTGGTTGTAGCGGGTGAACCGCAACGCGCTGAAGTCCGGCAGTCCGCCGATATGGTGGATGTAGCGGCGGATGTACAGCTTCATCTCCAACGCGCTATGCCAGTTCTCGAAGGCGAACATGGTGCGCCAGTACATCCAGAAGTTCGTATCGAACACCTCATCGTCGAAGAAGTCGGAGATCTTCTTGCCGTATATTTCCTCGTTCGGTGTGAAGAACAGCTTCATGATCTCCATCGACGCCTTGTCGGACAGCGCGAACTTGCCGTTCGTGCCGCCGTCCACGCCACGCGCCTTAGTGGAGCGGCATAGCGAATAGTTCGGATCCTCCTTGTTAAGCCAGTAGTATTCGTCCAATACGGACACTCCATCCGTCTCGATGGATGGAATGGAACGGAACAGATCCCACATCACCTCGAAATGGTTGTCCATCTCGCGTCCGCCACGCATCACATAGCCGACGCCAGGAATGTTCGCGCCATCGCAGGCACCGCCCGGAACCGGGTCCTTTTCGAATACGTGGATGTGGTCGCCGGGCATCTGCGCGTCACGCACCAGATAGCAGGCGGCGGACAGCGCTGCAAGACCCGTGCCGATGATGTAGGCGTCTTGCTATCGATCCCCTCGGGCTTCTTTGGCCGGGCGAATGCTTCGTAATTGCCGTTGGAATAGTACATGACTTCCTCCTTTGGATGCCGCTGGACACTATTGTGCCGCGTCGTGGGACACAAGTATACGGGCATGAACTGGACGCGATGTCTAGTTTTTACGTACTATCGGAGGAATTTTCGCATTTATTAGGTGGGCGGGATTACGCCTGCATGCGAAAAGTGATTTTGCCTATATGTGGCAGATTTCTTTTGGAAAAGGATGTTCGGGGGCAGGATTTTTACCCCCTTATGATGTTTTGGCCGAGGTCATCTGCCACATATAAGCGAGATGGGTGGCTTCCAAACGGAAACCACCCATCTCGTCAAGGAAAATGCAAGAAGAGGTGAGGAACCCTCAGTCGATGTCGGTGCCTTCGTCGCGGGTCGGCTCCTTGGACGGGTCGAAACCGGAGACGATGAACACCACGCGGCGGGCCGCGGAAACGGCGTGATCGCCGAGACGCTCCATGAAGCGGCCGGTCAGGACCACGTCGATGAGCTGCTGGTTGGTGCCCTTCCAATCCTCGGACTGGGCCAGTTCGAAGGTCTTCTTGTGCAGAGCGTCGAGCTTGTCGTCGTTGAGAATGATCTGCTCGGCGGTCTTGGTGTCGCGGTCGGTAAGCATGGAAACCACCTGGTCGGCCACATTGTCAAGGAACGCCTGCATTTCGGCGAACAGCGGCTGGGCATCGGCCGGCAGCGGGGAAGCAGGATAGGTGCGGCGGGCCGCTTCGGCGATGTGACGGGCCAGATCGCCCATGCGCTCGAACGTTGCGGCCAGACGCAGGGTGGAGACGACCACGCGCAGATCGTGGCCACCGGGTTCTGCTTGGCCAGCAGCTTCACGCACTGGTCGATGACGCTGGATTCGAGGGCATCGATTTCGATGTCGCCGTCGATGACGCCTGGGCGGCTTCAAGATTCTGGTTCAGCAACGCGTCGCCGGCACCATTGATTGCCTTGCGAACGTCTTGCGCCATGCGGTCGAGGTCATCGGCGACTGCCTTGAGCTCTTCATTGAAGATAACGCGCATATGCTTGCCTTTCAAATGCTTCACGTATGTCAATATCGGGTTCGGATATAACCTCTCCCAAGTGTATTAGGGAAGTGGCGGATTCGCACGTGACGGACGTGTTGTTCCGCCAATGTTCACCGGCACGTTCACCCTGCGTTCACGAAAATCGCGCCACGACCATTCATCGGGGAACGTCAGGGTGTGCGAGAATGAAGACATGTTTGAATCCGTAGGCACGTGGTGGCGCAATCTGACACATCGCCATGGTGACGATCGCAACAATGATGATACTTTGGACGACGCGACGAACACGTTGCTGTCCATACTGCCGCTGGCCTCCATCGTGGTCGACGAGCATGACGAGGTGATACGCGCGCATCCGGACGCCTACGCCCTTGGCGTGGTGCGGGACGACGCCATCGCCGATGACACCGTGGCAAGCGCGGTGCACGAGGTCCGTGCCCACGGCGGCAAGAAGCAGTTCAGCCTGACCACGACCACGTTGCATGAGCCGAAGAAGGCTCCGAAAGCAGGGAAGCCAACCATGCGGGAGGTTGCCAAACAGGCGTTGATCGGCCAATCGCCGGACAAGCCGGTGACCACGGTGTCCCGCCCGAACTGGCTGAAGGTGATTGTAGGCAGGCTCAACGAACGCTTTGTGGTGGTGCTGGTTTCCGACGTGAGCGAAACCGTCCGTTTCTCCCAGATCCGTGATTCCTTCATCACCAACGTTTCGGAGCAGCTCCTCAAGCCGACGCAGTCGCTGGAGGAGCTTGCGGACGCGTTGGAACATGACTCGGACAATAAGGCCGCGATTGAGGGGAACACCGTAAAACTGCGCCAATCCTGCGCTCGCATGGAACATATGGTGTCCGACCTGCTGCTGCTTATCAAGGCGCAGGAACCGATTCTGCGACGGCGAGCAACCGTATCAACGTCATGGAACAGGTGAAAACCGTCGTCGACGCGCATCGCGACATGGCGCAACGGCGCGGCATCGACATTGAAATCGATGGCGACGAATCACTGGACATCAACGGGGAAGGCGAGCAGATTCAGGCCGCGGTCGCAAAGCTGCTCGAAAAACGCCATCGCCTATTCACCGGACGGCAAGGGCATAACCGTATCCGTCAAGCCGAACGAGGACGGCACCAAAGTGCTGCTCAGCGTGCTTGACCGTGGTTGCGGCATTGCACAGAAGGAGCAAAGCCGTATTTTCGAACGGTTCTACCGTGGCGGCAACCAGAATGGGTATTCCGAGGAAGGCATCGGTTTGGGCCTTGCCATCGTCAAGCATGTGGCGTTGACCCACCATGGCTCCGCTTCGGTGTGGAGCGCTCCGGGACAGGGCAGCACGTTTACGTTGGAGCTGCCGGTCGCCAGAAATTAGCGGCGATTACAGAGCGTTGGGACACGCCATATACGGCAAGGGCCGCTTCCGCAGTTGGTGCGGAAGTGGCCCAATGTTGTTACCGGTTATTTCGCGATTGGCTGAACCGCCGGTCGGGTTATTCGCCAAGACGGCGGTAGTCCCACCGGTCGAAATGCTCCCAAACCAGCATGAGCACGCCGATCACCGTGCCGGCGGCGCACATGGTCTGCAATCGTTCGACATTGATGCCGAAGGCAGCAGAATCATGCAGATCACCAAGGCGATGGCCCATAATGCGGTGCCGAACGTGAACACCTTCCGCAGGTCGACGCGCACCGGTTTGGGGGAGGGTTTGCGCACGCTTGGTCGATAATCGGAGCAAATTCCATACCGTTACCTTACCTCGGTGCGCGCGTCACAGGTGCTCGGCCACGTAATCGACGCACTTCGTAAGCGCCTCGACGTCGCTCGGCTCCACGGACGGAAACACGCCGATGCGCAGCTGGTTGCGGCCGAGCTTGCGGTAGCCGTTGGTGTCCATAATGCCGTTCTCGCGCAACGCGGCGACCACTTGGGAAGCGTTGATGCTCTCGTCAAGGTCGATGGTGACCACGGCGTGGAACGTGCGTTTTCGTCGGAAACGAACGGCTGCGCGTAATCGGACCTCTCCGCCCACTGGTACAGCAGCGACGCGGAACGTGCGCAACGCGCCGTGGCCCAGGCGAGGCCGCCATTGTCGTTAAGCCAGCGCACCTGGTTCTCCAGCATGACCAGCGTGGCCACGGCGGGCGTGTTCAGCGTCTGGTCCTTACGGGAGTTCTCGATGGCGGAGGTCAGGGACAGGAACGGAGGAATCCAGCGTCGCGCGCCCGGCAGGCTGACGCTTTTAGCGATGCCGTAGCGCGGTCGATCGCAGCCGGGGAAAGCACGGCGATCCACAGGCCGCCGTCGGAGCCGAACGCCTTCTGCGGGGAGAAGTAGTAGGCGTCGGTCTGGCTGATATCCACGTTCAGCGCGCCGGCGCCGCTCGTGGCATCGATCAGAGTCAGCGCGCCCTGCTCCTTGGAACCTTCGACACGCTTGACCGGGGCCGCCACGCCAGTGGCGTTTCGCTGTGCGCCCAGCAGTAAGCGTCCACATATTCGGTGAGCTCCGGCAGGCGATACGTGCCCGGTTTGCCCGCGAAGATCTCCGGATCCTCAAGGAACGGCGCGGATTGCGCGGACTTGGCGAATTTCGCGCTGAAGGAGCCGTACGTGCCGAACGCCGCCTTGCGGGTGATAAGCGACGCGCAGGCGATGTCCCAGAACGCGCTGGCGCCGCCGTTGCCCAGCACGACCTCATAGCCGTCGGGAATCTGGAAGAAATTCGACAGGCCTTCGCGGATGGAGCCGACCACCTGCTTGACCGGGGTCTGGCGGTGCGAGGTGCCCAGAAGATTGCGCGCGCCCGCGTCGAGCGCCTGGACCTGCTCCGGACGGATTTTGCTCGGCCCCGAGCCGAAAACGTCCATCCTCCGGAAGCATGTTGGTAGGAATGTTCACAGTGTTCGTCATGTCATCCAAGGGTAGTCAGAAGGTCGGATTGCGCGTTGATATGGCCGTTTTCCGGACGTTCCTCCACCCGTGGCGAATTATTTGCGCAAGGACGGGGTCTTGATGATAATCCCTATGTCGGTGTACCCTTACCCTTGTGACGGTTCTGTAACCGTGCGCGGTCATAAGCTGCGACGGTTTCGCAATCCGCAAGGAGTGATTGATATATGAGGCATGCGGCGCATAAAGCTGCCAAGGTTTCGCACGCGCAATTCAGCCTATCCAAGGCGTTGTTCACGGCGAACCGGGGCTCCCATACCGCTAAGGCCGTGCGAATGGCACAGCTGGCGGAAGGCGGCGCCGTAGTCGGACTCGCTCCGGAAGTCGTGGATAAACTGAATGAAGTGGCTCCAATGAGCCGCCGTGCCATGCGTGAGGCCGCCAAAGCCGCTTCCCGCAAATCCGCGTTGGTGACCTCCGCTTCGTTGGCGGCGCTTGTCGGCACCGCGGCGACCGCGTTGGCGTTCAGCCAGCAGAACGCATCCCGACTGGTGCTTGCGGACGACGGTACCGAACGTCCCAGATCAAACGTGTGTCCGATGGAGCGGCATCCCGTTCCGAAGGACGTACCGCCCTTAAGGAACTGGCTTCCACCAGCAACAACGGCGGTTGGCAGCTGGGAGACACCAGCGCCTCCATGGACGCCAGCCTGATGTCCAAGTCCATCGCCGACAATCCGAACGTCGCCGTCCTGATGGACCAAGACAGCAGCGCCTTACCGGCTAACTTCAATCCGAACCATGCCACCGGAGACGTCGGCAACGCCTACGAGTTCAGCCAGTGCACGTGGTGGGTGTATGTGCGCCGCCATCAGCTCGGTCTGCCTGCAGGCTCCCACATGGGCAACGGCTGCCAGTGGGCCGATTCGGCCCGCGCCTTGGGCTATTGGGTTGATAACACGCCGCGCCATGTCGGCGACATCATCGTGTTCGCCGCAGGCCAGGAAGGTTCCGACTCGTATTACGGCCACGTCGCCATCGTTGAGAAAATCAAACGACGACGGCTCGATCGTGACCTCTGAATCCGGCGCCTCCCTCAATGGCGGCACGTATTCCCGCACGCTCACGAACGTGGGCGATTTCCAGTATATTCACTACTGAGTTTCCCTACCGACGACCGTGCCCCTTTTCTTGTAAGAGGGATGCTGTAAGCTAAGGATTTGATGAAGCATATTAAGCATTGTTCCGTGATTGCTGCGCTCGCCGCGGCCGCTCTTACTTTCGCCGGGGTGGCACCTGCCGCGCTGGCAGCCAATGATGGCGCCACGCAAGATGCTGTCGTTGCTACCCGTTCGTTCCCGAAGACCAACGCCGTGAAGAAGAACATCCTCGCGGAGGCATCGTCCACCCAGGTCGAATCCGATTCCGACTGGGGCGGTGTGGAAAGCCTGAACGTTCCCCAAACCAAATCTCAAGCCGAAAAAAGACGTCGAAGCCGCCGCAGCGGCAGCGGAACAGCAGCGTCAGCAGCAGGCCCAGGCTCAAGCACAGGCCCAAGCCGCTTCCCGTTCCGCCGCTCGAAGCGACCTCAGCAGCAGCGGTTCCTTCACCGTGACGCCGCCTGATGGGGCCAGCGTGTCCAGCCTGCTGACATTCGCGAACCAGTTCGTCGGCAAGGTCCCGTATGTGTCCGGCGGCAATACCCCGTCCGGTTGGGATTGCTCCGGTTTCGTGCAGTATGTCTACGGCCAGATGGGCGTTTCCCTGCCGCATTACTCCGGTGCTCAGGCGACTGTGGGTCGCGCGGTTGGCAGCCTCGCCGACGCGCAGCCGGGAGACATCATCGCCAATGCGCAGCATGCCGCGATCTATGTCGGCAACGGCATTGGTCATCAACTCCCAGCTGAACGGCACCCGCTACGATCCCATACGCATGGTGTTCCCCAGCCAGCTACAGCATCCGTCGAATCTTCTGAAGCTGCATGGGTGTTCCCCAGCAGCTACAGCATCCGTCGAATCTTCTGAAGCTTTGACATTGAGCTAAGGGCGTATTTCCGTGAGGAATACGCCCTTTTGCTTTGTTATTTTCCGCGTCGTTACTTGAAAACCGCATGTCGCGCGGTATGGTGGAAGTCAGGTGCAACGCAATAGTCGCGTGCCGCAACCTGATTCAAGGGAGTCGCTCATGATCAATGACAAGGCAATCCTCGTAGGTGTCGATGGATCCCACGCCAGCTACAAGGCGACATGGTGGGCAGCAAATTACGCGAAGCATGCGGGACTGACCCTGCAGATCGTCTGCGCATATTCGCTGCCAAGCTATGCGGCAGTGTCTTTCGATGCCACGTATACGGCCATGGGCGATGACAATGCCGCGCACAACGATGCGCAGGAGATTCTGTCGAAGGCCAAGGCCATCGCCGACGAGCAGGGCGTCGAGGCATCGACGTTGATCGTCACCGGAGATCCCGCATCCGTGTTCGTCGAACTGTCGCGCAACTACAACCTCATCGTCATTGGCAACCGTGGCAAGGGTGGTCTGGCCGAACGACTGCTCGGCACCACCAGCTCCAGCCTGCCGGCATACGCGTACTGCCCGATCGTCGTGGTGCCGTACACGACGACGAAGGCAACCTGATGCACTTGAACAACACCATCACCAAGGTGGCAGTCGGCTCCGACGAATCCAAGTGGGGTCTGAAGGCGTTGGAGATCGCGGCCGCGTTCGCCGATTCGTGGGGTGCCGAGCTGGATGTCATCTCCGCCGTGCCGAACATGAAGGGCTCCGAGGATGAAGGCGTCATGGCGTCCTTCCAGGAGGATCTGGATGTGCGCATCAAGCCGCTTGAAGAGGCGTACCCGAACCTCAAGATCAACAAGCAGATCGTGCCCGGCCCCGCAGCCGGCGCACTGACCAAGGCCAGCTACGATCATGACGTCGTCGTGGTCGGCTCCCGTGGTCGTGGCGGCTTCACCGGTCTGCTGCTCGGCTCCACCAGCCAGGGTCTGCTGCAGCATGCGGTCGGACCGGTCTACGTGGTGCCGCGCAAGTATGTGGAAGCCGCGGAGACCCGTCTCGACACCGTGCCGAGCTCGCCTGCCGACGCACGCCGAAGGCGATCGACGACATCAAGGGCGTCGAGGAAGTGCCGGTCGACAAGGCCAAGCCGGAAGTGGTCGAAGCCATCGAAACGAAGATCGATCCGGACCGTCAGTGACGGTACGGCAAATCGACTGAAATCGATATAAAACCGCATAGAAGAGGGTGGCTGCGATTCCAACGAATCGCAGCCACCCTCTAACTATGTGCGGTACGTGCGCTCAGTGCTTGACGGTGACGTTCATACGCACCGGCGTCGGCTCGACGTACGTATGCTTGACCGTGCAGCCCTTCTCGATATGACGGCTGACGCGATCGGCGAGCTTTTCGGCGTCCTCGTCGCTCAAACCGGCGTCGGTGGCGTCGATGACCACCTGCTCGTCGAAACCGATGTAGCGTCGGTATCGGCATCATACGTGCCGTCCACCACGATCTTCGCGCCCTTGCCCTCGCCCAGCGTGTGCTCGACGGCGAACTGGCTGGACAGCGCGGCGCAACCGGCCAGCGCGACCTTCATCAGATCGCCCGGCGTGAACTGGCCACGGCCTTTGCCGAATTTGATGTGCGCGCCATCCTCGCTGAACGCGTCCCAGGAACCGTCCTTGTTGCGCTCTACCCACAGCCTCTTGCCCATGGAAACTCCTCATGTCCTGTGGCGCGCCGTTCGCGCCAATCCGTGATACCAATCTAGCGCATCGAAACGGACGTGGGGGAGTGCGTTCCGCAAGATGAAGCGATACGGTTTGTGATTCGTTACGATTGCGCTGGAGGCCGGCGGACGCCGGATGCGCGTTGGCGGCACACTCAAGGCCGTTCGGCCAAGCTTACGGCCTTACAACGCGCATCCCGGCCGTCCGCCTCCACGCCACCGGCTAAACTTGCCTATTATGGCTTTGACTTCCGAACAACTCGCAGACATCCGTACTCGTATTCCCGCACGTCCGGAAACGGACATTCCCATGCCTTACGAGGATCTGGTACGCAAAATCCTTACGGAAGGCACACTGAATCCGACCGCACGGGCACGGGCACTATTTCCCTGTTCGGCCAGCAGATGCGTTTCAATCTCAAAGACAGCTTCCCACTGCTCACCACGAAGACGGTGTTCTTCAAAGGACTCGCCTACGAGCTGCTGTGGTTCCTCAAAAGGCTCCACGAACGTACGTTGGCTGCAGGAGCACAACGTGCACATTTGGGACGAATGGGCCGACGAGAACGGCGATTTGGGGCCGGTCTACGGCGCGCAGTGGCGTAGCTGGCCGGCGCCGACGCCGGACGATCCGAACCGCACCATCGACCAGATCTCCAACGTGCTCGACCTGATCCGTAACCACCCCGATTCGCGCCGCATGGTGGTTTCCGCATGGAACCCGGCGGAAGTGGAGAACATGGCCTTGCCGCCATGCCACGCCCTGTTCCAGTTCTACGTGGCCGACGGCCGCCTGAGTTGCCAGCTGTACCAGCGTTCCTGCGACATGTTCCTCGGCGTGCCGTTCAACATCGCCTCCTATTCGCTGCTCACCCTCATGATGGCCCAGCAGACGGGACTCGAGCCCGGCGAATTCGTTTTGGACCGGCGGCGACTGCCACGTCTACGACAACCACATCGACCAGGTGTTGGAACAGCTGAGCCGTACGCCGTACCCGTATCCGCAGATCCGCATCAGGAAGGCCGATTCGCTGTTCGACTACGATTACAGCGATTTCGAAATCGTGAATTACCAGCATCATCCGACCATCAAGGCACCGGTGGCGGTCTGAGGTTGTTGCCGCCGTCTGGCGCGTCTGCGCCAGACGGTAGACTACTGACCCTAGTTCCGACTTCAAGGAGTGAGTGAAATGGAGCACGATAGTAGCCGCAGTGGCTATCACGAACCCGAGCCCGGACTTGCCGGGCGTGAAGACGAGGAGGATTGGGGCGACGATTTCCCCAAAACCTTCTCTGTGAATCTGATTTGGGCGCAGGCCTGTGACAAAGAAGGTCACGACGGTGCCATTGGATTCGAGGCGGCATGCCATGGCATCTGCCTGAGATATGAGGCATTTCACGGAGCTGACCGTCTCCCATCCGGTTATCATGGGCCGCAAGACGTGGGAGTCGCTAAGCCCGAAGTTCCGTCCGCTGCCCAACCGCGACAACATCGTCATCTCGCATGACCGTCCTATTTCGCGCCGGGCGCACGTGGTGGATTCGCTGGATGACGCGTTGGATCTGGCCCGTCAGGAAGCCATTCCGGATGACGGCTTGGACCGCAGTGAAATCTGGGTCATCGGCGGAGCAAAGTATTCGAGGAAGCGATGCCATTCGCCGACAAGGCGTATGTGACGCAGATCAGCATGCACGTGAACGCCGACACCTACGCGCCCGATATCCACGCATTGGTGGAATCCGGAGCATGGCGCGTGGCCGAGGAAGGCACGTGGCAGAAGGCGCGGAAAGGAAACGACCAAGTCGAAGGCTTCCGTTCGTGACGTACGAAAGAAAACCACGAGGAGTAACTTTTCATGTATACCGTGATGACCGTGTGCACGGGCAACATCTGCCGTTCACCCATGGCTGAAATCATTCTGCGCGCCGAATTCGAGCGCCACGCTTGGCTGACAAGGTCAACGTCGAATCCAGCGGCGTCAGCGACGAGGAATACGGCAATCCGATCGACCGCCGTGCCGTCAAGGTACTTAAGGAACGCGGCTACGAGCTGCCGGCGCACCATTCGCGCACCGCATCACGCGCGACGAAAATCGAACGCACCGACCTGTTCCTGCCGATGACCGCCTCGCACATGCGCGCGCTGCTCCGTCAGCTGCCGCAAGCCAAGCGCAGCGAAGTGCACATGTACCGCAGCTTCGACCCGAATCTGCCGAAGCCGGCCGCGGGACGTGAGGACAGCATCGACCTGGTGGACCCGTGGTATGGTGGTCCGCGCGAATTCGAAGTGGCGATCGACCAAATCGAAGAGGTGGCGCCGTATATCGTCGATTGGGTCGAACAGCAGTTGCAGAACTGATTTTTTTTTATTGCGATTGCGGCATGCTTGATGAGTTTTAGGCATGCCGCTTTTTGTTTTGCGTTTGTTGCGATGCTCGATGTCCGGTGAAAGTCGGATGCGCCGTGATGCTGCGATTTTTGTTGCGGTGTTTGGTGGGG
>ENA-OQCD01000477-OQCD01000477.1-human-gut-metagenome-genome-assembly--contig:-NODE-477-length-11376-cov-2.569384_pt1 | contig 11376 bp, 13 predicted proteins | sample MGYA00242755_ERZ504571 | MGnify/ENA primary metagenome ERZ504571 (study PRJEB26092, sample SAMD00036274) | human gut metagenome | host: Homo sapiens | study: EMG produced TPA metagenomics assembly of...
CGGTTTTGTAAAGTACCGTCCACTCCGGCTATGGGCAGGGACTCATAGAAAGGAAGAAAAATTTCCCGATGATAGTAGGCATATTTCAAATACTCCAACAGTAAACGTGGAGAGATATAATTATAAACGGAAACACCGCTGCCGTCCGCTATCTTATAGTTCTCCGGGTTAAACCCTAAAGCTGTTTTCATAAAGGCGTGAATGGCATCGGTTCCATCTTCTCCCGTCACCCGTTTATGCAGGGAACGCTTGGCAGCCAAATGATAAAACATCGATTCGGCGCACAGGTTATCACTTTTCTTCAAAGCTCTTTCCAGCACTTCCTTGAGTGGTCTTCGGACGGTATAAAGCGTAACTATACTGTCGGCCGTTACAGGACAATCGGCATACGTGCAAGTTCGCGCTTCAATTCCTTTGCTGCGCAAACGGCTGACAAAAGTATGGAAAAAGAAGTCTTTGGAAGTATATACATTCAATTTCTCAGTATAGGGATAAGAAACATTTCCGGAAACGGTAATGATATTGCCATTGCTGAGCCAGTTGCGGGTGATTTTCAGCTTCCCGGCTTGCGGATTACGGCTCACCCCGTGATTATGAACTTGATAATAATCGGAAGCCGGCGTACAAACAACTTGGGGCAACGAGTCCTTCTGAGCAGGAGAGACCGATACATCCACGCAGCCCCTATTCAGCATGAGAGGGGAAAGATAGGGCTGGAAGGAGTAAGGAGTATCGTCCCAACACCAGCCGGAACCCCAATAAACCGAGTCCGTCATGGAAACATCCGCCGCAAGGGTATCTGTCACATAACGGATGCCTTGACTTGCCAACGCATCTACCAGACGGTCCAGATCCTCGTCCATAAATTCCGGATCAAAACCGCCTATCAGATACAGACTGCCTTTCAACGTGTCATTTTCTATTTTTCCACGATAACGAAGACCGGTATCCATGGTATAATCCGCTCCCAGTTGCGCCAAGGCGGTAACCGAAGTGATTATCTTCTCAACAGAAGCAGGCCGGTATAGTTTATCGTCCTGATAACGGTAAACGGATTTCCCGGTGGTCAGATCGAATACGGCAATACCCACCTCGGATGTTTTCAGAACTTCCTCATGCAGTAAAGCGTCCAGCCGCTGAGATAGCGGCTGGGCGTTTATGAAGTGAATAGATAAAATCAGTAAAAAGAAAAATAAAACTCGTTTCATTATAGTTCCCTGAATATCTCACCCACAGTAGGATGAGGGAATACATATCGTTTCCAATCCTCTATGGTCTTACCATCCTCAATAGCCATACCTGCCAATACAATCAGCTCGGAAGCAGGATTACCCAACATGTGCGCTCCCAATACAGTACCGTCTTCGGCTGCCAAAACTTTGCAGACACCGTTCACTCCTTCATTCTCGCTACAAAACGCCCGGAGTAAGCCATCGGCAACTTAACGGCTCGATAAGGAATACCTGCGGCCTGCAAAGCTTCCTCGCTCATACCTACCCCGCAATCTCAGGATTTGTATAGACCACACCCGGTATGGCACGATAACTCATCGCATCTTCCTTACCTGTAATATGATGGACAGCCACTTCCGCCTCACGCACGGCGGTATGTGCCAACAAAGAGACTCCGTTCAAATCACCGCATACATAGACACCGGGGACAGAAGATTGCAAATGTTCATCTACTTTGATGCATCTGCGTTCCGTCCATTCCAAATTCAGATTTTCCAGTCCGAAACCTTTTGTCACCGGACGACGGCCTACACTCATCAATAACTTATCAGCTGTAACAGTTCCTGCTCCATCTGCATTTTCGTATGACACAGTAATACCGGTCTCCCCTTTGGATACCTCTACTACTTTCGTACTGAGCAGGAACTTGATTCCTTTTTTGGCATATTCAGCCCGGAGCATGGCCGACAGCTCTTTATCCATGCCACCCAGGATTTCATCCAACATTTCGACAACTGTCACCTGTACTCCCAAACTGGTAAAGAAAGAAGCAAATTCCATACCGATCACTCCACCGCCGACAATAGTCAATGAAGCAGGTACTTCTTTATTATCCAGTGCATCACGGTGCGTCCAGTAATCCACGTTTTCCACTCCCGGAATAGGAGGAATAAATGTTTCACTGCCGGTACACAGCAGCAAATTCTCACATTCGTAGGTTTCCCCACCGCATTGGATGGTATTCTTATCTACAATCGTGGCTTCTCCCGTTACTATATTTACCTGATGCGCAGTCAGTTTTGCCTTGATTCCCAATACCAGCTTACGAACCACCTTTGATTTACGCGCCACAATCTTTCCTAAATCAAAAGAAGCTTCAGGCACATTCACGGCATACTTTGAAGCATGTTTCGCATAATCATATACTTTAGCCGAATAAAGCAAGGTCTTGGTAGGAATACATCCCTCATTCAGGCAGACACCGCCCAGACTTCTTTTTTCGAACAATACAACACTCAGTCCTGCCTTTCCGGCAGCTTCGGCAGCAGTATACCCTGCGGGACCTCCACCGATGATTGCAATTTGATATTTCATGGTATTTATTTTGGGTTAATTAGTTTTTATCTGTTCAAAACCTTCAACAGACAGATTTGGATCTATTTCTCTCAATGCTTCTACAAATTCCAAAGGCTTATCAGGGTTAATCATTACAAAACCTTGGGCGTGCTCTATTTTCACCTTTTGCATTCCTATTGCATTCGGATTATAAGACACTTTACGGATTCCGTCTACACATATTCTGTTCCCCCATCCCGGTTTGATTTCCAGAACACCATTGTCTTTTACAATATAAATAGTTTTCGACCGCGAATAAAACATTAACACAGGAATAATAATTCCCCCAAGCGCCGAAAAAGCCCAATTTTTCTCCAAATACACATTCAGAAAAATAATCAGAACAACCAGACCGACTATAATGATCCACCAGTTACGGGTTCTTTTTTGTTTTAAATACTTTCTCCATAATTTATTCCTCCTCTATCCTATGCTCCAACCGCTTCACCAACGCATTGATAAATTCTTCCGGCTTTACAGGAACCAATGACAATAAATTTTTCTTCTCATAATGTATCAATACATATTTCGAAGGCATAATTCCACCGAATCCGGAACTTCGTTTCAGCTCCACATCCGTAATGTCAGTCAAGGGAATGGTCTTCCCTTTATAAAAACGACCATAATACACCACCAGCTTTCCATCCGCAGTCAGCGTATAAGTAGAATGGATAATACGTTCAATGGTAATGATCAGCCCCAATGCCACCACCAATCCTATCATTGCCTTCATACACCAGAAAGCAAATACCATGACGGCTGTCAGCAGTATCAGAAACAGATAAGTGCCTCCTGCTATCTTCACATGAAAAATTCGATTCATCATCTTATTGTAATTTGCCCGAAAGATAATAAATTTATCGTTTATCGACCTCATTACGGCGCAGAATGAGAGAATTTATCCTTTTTTTGTCCTCTTTACTGTACGTTTCATCTTCAAAGCATACAAATTTAATTCGATAGAAGATTCCGTTTCTGTTATATCACCCTCATCAGTCAGCAGTTCATTCAGCAGTTCTCCACTACGTTGTACCAGACTCTTCCTCTTTTCCTCATCATACTCGGTAGCCATGATATTTACATTCCGTACTAATGTCCTTAACTTAAAGAATGATTCGATAATGGCAAAAGTAGTTGCGGTAGCTCTCGGACCTTTTAATATAGTAGCCAACATATACAATCCCCGTTCTGTAAAAGCTTTGGGGACAACGGTTGAATACTTCAAACTTTCTAACCGGTGGAAATTTTCCACCAGTTCCTGTTTTCAGATAATTGCAAGCTAAAACAGTAATTTTCAGGGAATTTATCTGCATTATTTTTACTGCTTTATTTATATCCCTGGTTTCTACGCCATAAAGCTTAGCTACATCCCGGTCTATCAGTACTTTCTCACCCCTCAACTCAATTATAAGTTCTTTTACCTCACTTTCGTGAATGATTTCTTTATTGTTTTCCATCCTATTCTATTTAAAAATGCAGAAAGTTACACTTTTAATTTCATACTTGCATTATCTATTTCGTTTATTCTTCACGAAAAATAGTAAAAACAAGAGTAAAAGGTACAATGAATAAAAGGTTTTTCGTAGCTTTGCACCCATAAAGCATATTATCATGGTTAAAAAATTCGATTTCCTTGTTATCGGCTCAGGACTTGCCGGAATGAGCTTCGCACTGAAAGTAGCTCACAAAGGTAAAGTCGCCCTGATTTGTAAAGCAGGACTGGAAGAAGCCAATACCTATTTTGCTCAGGGAGGTATAGCATCTGTTACCAACTTGAAAGTAGACAATTTCGAGAAACACATTGAAGACACGATGATTGCCGGCGATTGGATCAGTGACCGCGCGGCTGTAGAAAAAAGTAGTGCGAGAAGCACCTGCACAAATCCAGGAACTGATAAAAATGGGGAGTGGATTTTGATAAAAAAAGAGGATGGAGAATTCGACCTCCACAAAGAAGGAGGCCATTCCGAGTTCCGTATCCTGCACCACAAAGACAATACAGGAGCTGAAATACAAACCAGCTTGATAGAAGCGGTAAAAGCTCATCCCAATATTACCATATTTACAGATCACTATGCGGTAGAAATCATTACCCAGCATCATTTGGGAATTATCGTCACCCGCCATACACCAGGCATCAAATGTTTCGGTGCTTACGTATTGAATGAGAAAACAGGAGAAGTGGATACGTTCCTGTCCAAAGTAACTGTAATGGCAACAGGCGGATGCGAAGCGGTATACCGCAATACAACCAATCCACTGGTAGCTACGGGAGACGGCATTGCTATGGTGTACCGTGCCAAAGGAGCAGTAAAGGACATGGAATTTATACAATTCCATCCCACCGCCCTTTTCCATCCGGGAGACCGTCCCAGTTTCCTCATCACCGAAGCCATGCGCGGTTACGGTGCTGTCTTAAAGAATCAAAGTGGCGAAGAATTCATGCAAAAATATGATCCACGCCTGTCATTGGCTCCACGTGATATCGTAGCACGTGCCATTGATAACGAAATGAAGCAGCGCGGTGAAGATCATGTATATCTGGATGTGACGCATAAAAGATCCGGAAGAAACAAAAAAACATTTCCCCAAATATTTATAAAAAAATGCCTCAGCCTAGGCATTGATATTACTAAGGACTATATTCCTGTGGCTCCGGCTGCTCATTATCTGTGCGGAGGTATCAAAGTCGATCTGGACGGACAGAGCAGCATCAACCGTTTGTATGCTATCGGCGAATGTTCATGTACCGGTCTGCACGGAGGTAACCGTCTGGCTTCCAATTCGCTGATAGAAGCAGTGGTTTATGCGGACGCGGCAGCCAAACATGCACTAAATGTACTCGACCGGTATGACTTCAATGAGGATATCCCCGAATGGAACGATGAAGGAACCATGAACAATGAAGAACGGGTACTGATAACCCAAAGCATGAAAGAGGTGAACCAGATTATGGAAGCTTATGTAGGTATTGTGCGCAGTAATACGCGATTAATCCGTGCTTGGAACCGATTGGATATTTTATATGAAGAAACCGAGCGTCTTTTCAAACGCTGTAAGGCTTCACGCGAACTTTGCGAACTGCGTAAACATGATTAACATCGGGTATTTGATCACCCGTCAGGCAATGGAACGGAAAGAGAGTCGCGGACTGCATTATACGATTGACTATCCACATGCCGCGGCAGAGAAGAAATAAGAAACTGATTTCAGAATCCACCAAGAGGGTGTGCCAAAAGGTCTAAATAATAAACATGGCTTTTGGCACGCCCTTTTTTTCGACCCAGTAGAAATCTAGCGGGGAGTAATAAAGAATTTTCTTTCAAACGCATAACTTACCTTGAACATCTTCTTTCTATTAAAAACTTTATTTCCTTTGTTCCTTCAGGAAGAATAGACTATCTTTGTTGTATTGGCATCCGGATACGAACTAAAGACAACAGAAGCAATGATGGAAAATATAAAAGAAATCCCCTATGGCATTGCCAACTTCGTGGAAGTGGCAGAGCAGAACATGTACTATGTAGATAAAACCATGTATCTGCCTTTGCTGGAAAAACAGCCCCGGAACCTGTTCTTTATCCGTCCCCGCCGCTTCGGCAAGAGTATCTTTTTGAGTATGCTGCGTGCGTATTATGACATAGCACAAAAAGAAAAGTTCCAGAAAACGACTTCGGCAATCTATGGATAGGCAGCCGCCCCACCCCCCTGCAAGGAAAATTTCAGGTGGTGTATCTTGATTTCTCGCGCGCAGTGGCGGAAGCGGTTCACTGGAAGAAAATTTCAATAACTATTGCGGCATGGTGATGGACCTGTTCGGCAAAGTGTATGAGCCTTATTATTTTCCCGGATTTGCACAAAAGATGGAAGAACAGCCCGACTTTGTCAGCAAGTTGAACTACCTGAACCTGCATGCGGCTGAATCCGGAATGAGACTTTACCTCATCATCGACGAATACGATAACTTTACCAACATCGTTCTGAACGAGCAGGGAAAAGACATTTATCATGCCCTGACCCATGCCAGCGGATTCTACCGTGAAATATTCAAGAAATTCAAAGGCATGTTCGAGCGCATCTTCATGACCGGCGTCAGCCCCGTCACCTTGGACGACCTGACCAGCGGATTCAACATCGGCTGGAATATCAGTACCGACTACCAGTTCAACATGATGCTGGGATTCAGCGAAACGGACGTGCGCACCATGTTCCAATATTATAAGGATGCCGGACAGCTCCCGATCGACGCGGACATCGAAGCAATGATCCGGGAGATGAAACCGTGGTATAATAATTACTGTTTCGCAGAAGAAAGCCTGGAACGCGACCCGAAAATGTTCAATTGCGACATGGTACTTTACTACCTGCGCAATTACATCACGCTGGGCAAATCTCCTAAAGAGATGATAGATCCCAACACCCGTACGGACTACAACAAAATGAAGAAACTAATCCAGCTGGACAAGCTGGACGGCAACCGCAAGGGCGTATTACGTAAAATCACCGAAGAAGGGCAAATTATCACCAACCTGATCACCACCTTCCCGGCCAAGGAAATCGCCAAACCCGAAATCTTCCCCAGCCTGCTCTTCTATTATGGCATGTTGACCATCACTGCCACACGCGGCAGCCGCTTGGTATTGAGTATCCCCAACTATAATGTGCGCAAACAGTATTACGAATTCATGCTGGAGGAGTACCAGGACAAACGCCATATCAACCTGAACAATTTGATGGACCTGTTCGATGAAATGGCTTACGAAGGCCATTGGCGCGAAACACTGGAATTCATTGCCCATGCCTACAAGGAAAATTCATCTGTACGCAGTGCCATGGAAGGCGAGCGAAATATACAGGGTTTCTTCACCGCCTACCTCAGCGTAAACGCTTATTACCTGATGGCTCCGGAAATGGAACTGAGCCACGGTTACTGCGACCTCTTCCTCATGCCGGACCTGATGCGCTACGAGGTGAAGCATAGCTATATTCTTGAACTGAAATATCTGTCGGTGAAGGACACGGAAGAGAAAGCCCGGACGCAATGGCAGGAAGCGGTGAAACAGATTAACGAATATGCTGCCGCACCCCGGGTATGGCAGTTGGTGCAGAACACGAAGCTGCACTGTATTATCATACAGTTCCGGGGATGGGAGCTGGAGCGGATGGAAGAAGTGTAGGCCTGTTCAAAACAACATGACAGTACGGATGAAAATTCATACAGGAAGTCAATTCACATTCAGAATCACTCTTTTATAAGACTTTAGATTAGGCGTTCCATTATCTGTAAGTTCAAGTATCAAATGTAACTGTTTGCCCGGATTATCCGGTACAATTATCTCCGTCCTCTTCTCATCGACGTGCTTTATAGCCACCTTTGTTTGCACACTGCCTGCTTCCCGATATTGCCACCATTGGTAAGACAATGAATTTTTATCAGGGTCAAATGAAGGAGAGGCATCCAGTATTATTTTTTCTCCCGGCCGGACTGTGCGTACACTTTCTCCCAATATCCGGGCAACAGGTTGATGATTTGCCTTTGAATATTCATCAGCCACGCACCAGTCGGCACGAGCCGCCCAGTCATTTTGTATAGCAGGCAACCAACGCTGGAAAGTATAATGCGAATCCGGCACACCGTTTTTCAAATCATTCCCATCTTGCATGTGATTGCCATTTTTATACTCCGGGCGTCCTCCCCATCCTCCTAATGTATAGTCTGTATGCTGTTCAAGTCCATTACGTATAAGAGGCATAAAAGAAGGAGTATCCCCCTCACTGGTATATTCCTGAGGATAGGCGGCACACAGTGGTCCGTGCCCATTCTTAATATGGTCAGCCAACCAAGGTTTATCCATGATCTGTTGCAACTCTTTTGAATTTTTACTAAGTCTGTTCTTAAAATAATAATCCACACTCATGTAATCCCATACATATCTCCATCATGATCCGGTGCGCCCGATTCATAAATAATGATTTCAGGAAGATTCTGTTCTATCCATTTTCCACCGCCGTCCTGATACCAAATACAATATAATCTGGCTTTTGATACCGCTTTTGCCCATTCTGCAGCAGAATATTTCTGCTTGATCTGCCATAAGGCATTGGCCTGGGTGTTGGCTCCACCCCATGCTAAAATATGAACAGGCCTCGGATCAGAATCAAGCAATGTCCTTATGATGAGCTGTGCCCCCTCGCTATCAGACAGTAAAGGAGGCAATTTATGCAAGTCCTCTCTGTTCTCATTACCAACCGCCAAGACACTTAGCAAATATTCAGCATCGGGATAATCGGGATTATGTTTCCTCAAATTAGGCAGACATTCCGCATATTTGGCAATTTGTGATTCGATCCATTTATCTTTACTATGTCCGTCTTTCTGTACCCCATTGACTTGAACAATGCCTGCGACATCATAATCAGAAGAATACATAAGAAAACGAATCATAGAACTTTGATCGTCAATCTCACCATCCGTAGTGACAATAACCCGGGGCTTCTCCTGCTGTCGGGCAACAGCAGATAACATTGACACAAACAAAAAACAATACAGCATAAAACAGGGGGCATTTTCATATTACAAACTGTTAAATTAGTAGGCCAACACATTCCAAAAGATCTCTGATACGTTGTTCGGGGTCCCATTTGCCATTGAATGTCCACTTGGCGGTAACGCCATGAAACTCCGGAGCATTCTCCGCCTCCTTCAAATTATCGTTTAACCAGCCACTATGCCCTCCTTCACGGGTACAACCATAATAATAGGTACGTAGCCCCCACGGACAGGGATCAAGCACTTTATCCGAATAAGCATAATGAATATTCCCGTCAAGCACATTCTTCGACATTTTACATTTGATGAGATAAAACTGGGAATCATGATGATAGCGTCCTAAAAGTGTCGGTGTCTTAGCATCAAATAGAAGATTGGTAATAACCAGTTTTCTTGTTCTTGTCACCTCGTCCGTCATGCCAAATCATGGCACGGCTATCACCATAAAAAATGGCAGCGTGTGGCATAGCACCATCCGCGAGGACAAAGAAAATCCACACCCGGACAACGAAGATAGAGATCGGCATGATAATACATACCATTGCTTCCGGGCGCCCACAAGGAAAGGGCATCGTTTCCATCGGCCCATACATTACTGTTGATGATGATGGTACGAGTGGCACGTCCAAAAAATCGCCATCTGATGGATGGTCGTATTTTCAACGGCAGTTCCGTAATTGTTGTAAACAGTCAGTCCGCTAATAACACAATCATCCGCACCTTCCTGCAACACAATGACACCATTGCCTACCGGACGTCCATGATATTCCGTGATGGCACGTGTCTGGGCTGTTTCAGCCAAGACAATCCGCGTACTGTCACGGTTTTCCCCCACCAAAACAATATTAGGCCTGTCAATAATCACTTTTTGATGATACGTTCCGTTCAACAATAAGATTTTAAAAGGTACTGTCGGAATTTCCGGAGCCTTTTCAATAGCTGCCTGAATACTCTCTCCCGGCTTTACCACCACATCAAAAGCCGTACGCTCTGCCATGGGACGACGATACATTTCAATAAGCCCGTTTTCATTCGCTCCTTTGGTTGCCAGACTGATTGCCACTTTATGCTTCGGATCATATTTGTCCGCCCATGCATTGTATATGGCAAAAAGCTCAGCCGGTCTGCTATTGTACCAACTATATCCGTTACGACGTTCTGTTCCTATTTCTTCCAAATGGCGACGTGGCAGCCCATCACGGTCACATACATACGGTTCACAATATTTCAAATCATAATAACGCGCCCAAATAGGCTTGGCTTGAGGATCTTCCACAAGACGAGTATCCCGCTCACCATTTGCCAGCACGATACGCTCGCATTTCAAACCGGTAAGTTTATACCTGTCAAACCATTTCATGGCTCCGTGAACCGCCCGCTTCACACGTGCGTCGGGTGCAGGTAATTCCATGAGCAGACGCACAATTCCGGCACTCTCCGCCGAACAATAAGACGGCAACTCATATGCACGTGCCGGTGCAGGCTTCAATGTTTCCCTATCATTCTGCTGACACCACACAGAAGGTTCTCCATCCTTTATAATTTGTGTAGCCAGTATACACTCTATTCCTTTATTAAAGGCTTTTCCCAAACGTACACACAAAGTCTTGTCTATCAAATCATCCTCATAAGGCGCTTTGTGATTCATCATATCACGTATCATATTCAATGTATTGACAATGGCATCGTCATTAAAAGTAATATGTACCTGATAACCACGCGGACCGGGCCAGAATTGCGGCCATCCTCCGTTTTCGTATTGACCACTCAGCAAATATTCCACTCCCTGGAGGAAAGCATCCCGATAACGTATATCCTTAGTCTGCCTATAAAGACGGGCTAAAAAAATCATCTGGGCAGTTGTGGCATTATTATCTATCGTAGAATCATCACGACGTGATTTATCCTTTATCACTTTAGCCAGCTCTTTATCATTCATGCGGCGGGCCATATCTATATTCTTCGGCCAACCGCCCGTACAGCGTTGAAAAGCCAATACATTTTCAGCAATCCGCCGAGCTTCATCTGTCAGAAAGAAAGAATCCTGCTCCATACGTGCTATTTGTTTCCATTCCTTAGGATACGACTCATTATCCTTTTTATGAGCTCTTTGCTGCGCAAAGGAGCCGGTTACCATGGCAAAAGCCATAAAGCCAATAAACACTTTTTTTGAATGTATTTTTCATTATTCCTATATGTTTTGGTAAAAACCAGCAAACAAAAATTATGCGTTTTCCAATCTGAATACAGAGAATATTT
>ENA-OQCD01000478-OQCD01000478.1-human-gut-metagenome-genome-assembly--contig:-NODE-478-length-11373-cov-1.462476_pt1 | contig 11373 bp, 12 predicted proteins | sample MGYA00242755_ERZ504571 | MGnify/ENA primary metagenome ERZ504571 (study PRJEB26092, sample SAMD00036274) | human gut metagenome | host: Homo sapiens | study: EMG produced TPA metagenomics assembly of...
GTATAATGTACCTTTTCCGTTGCTGATAATGCCTCCAGAATATCTCTAACACTTTGACCGTTTTTATTAAAATTTCCATAAAAACGATTTTTTAAAGCATCATTAGCAAATTTTAATTCGACGCCATAATTACGTTCCAATATTTGTGCTACTTCTGGTAAAGGTATTTCATCAAAGAAAAAGTCTACCGGTTATCCATTCTATATTTATTCCATCCCTTTTCCATTCTTTTTCATAGTCTTTACTCTTTTTATCTAATATCACCTGTTCATTAGGTAATAATAATAATTCCTCCTCTCTCTGAAGCTGATTATTTAAAACAATTCTTCCTTCTAACAGAGACACAACAACTTCTTTATCTTCAGGATAATCTCTAAAATTAAATTTAGTTCCAAGTACTCTTACTTGTAACTCTTTTGTTTTCACATAAAAAAGGCATTTCAATATTACGAGCAACCTCAAAAATAACCTTCACCTTGTAACTCAACATCACGATTGTATACTCCAAAAATTTTTGTGGATAAATAATACGTGATCCAGCATTAAGTATCACTATAGTACCATCTGGCAAAACGGAGTCTTGTTTGTGATCCTATAGGTGTTTCCACCTCTATCCCCGTTTCCGTTAAAACATTTTTAAGATTACTTTTACCCCTCCAATACGAGAAATAAGAGATAAAACCTATTATTGATATAAAAGCCACATATTTATAGACTATTTTCCATCTTAGCCTCTTCCTCATCATCTTGTTCTTTTGATATGTATCCACCCGTTTCCTAAATAACTGGAAAGCCTCATCTTTATTATATATAGAGTTTTTCATATCACTTATGGCAGAAAACCAAATTTCTTGCCGCTGCATAAAATACTTTTCATTTTCCACAGACGCAGCTATCCACTCCTTCAGTTCATGCACAGCATTTCCATCCAACTCATTACTTAAATAGGATACTATTAATTCATCAATATGTTCTTTTTCTGCTTTCATCTTTGTTGTTTCTAAAGTGAAGACGATTTATTTTAAATACAGGGTAGTCCTAAAAAGAACTTTTTTCTGTTTTAACACGAAAAAAATAAAATCAAAGCAAATTAAATATTTGCTCAATTCAGTCTGAAGGAAAGATAATGCATTCTTTATATGATACTTAACCGTATTTATAGAAATACCTAATTCCTGAGAAATTTCTTCATATTTTTTCTCCTCAAATCTACTTTTTTCAAAAACACATCTACATTCAACCGGTAGTTTATCTATTGCCATACGGATTTCATGCTCCAATTCACGTTCTAATAATATTCCCAAAGGATAATTATCCGACTGCAAATACTTTTCTTCAGACATCTCTTCCGGTACTAGAACTGAAAAATGAAAATTTCCTTTTTTTTCAGATCCAGATTTTCAGATAGTCTATACAACGATTACGAACGGCCTTTATCAGATAACTTCTAATAGAAATAGTAATGTTTTAAAGTTTCTCTGATTTCCCAAAGGTGAAAAATTACATCTCCGACTATAGTTTCCGATAAAAAATTATCGTTCAAATATTGATTTGCTACATGACACAAAAGAACATAATGATAATCATAGATGTATTTATAAGCATCTTCGTTGCCATTTTTCAGTTGTTCTACAATCAGTTTCTCTGTGTTTTCCATTTTTATTTTCTTTTGGAAAAGGAATAAAGTTAACGGGAACAAATTTAGAAATTAATTCTGAGTAACCTTATAAAAGTGCAAAAAACAAATCCGTTAATCTTATTATCACACCTTAAATGGTTACAATAAAGACTAACGGATTTCCCTATTCTAGTTTTACAAACTATATCCAAACACCTCAGATAAAAACGAATCTGAATCATCACTCCATAAAGATTAAAATCGAAAAGAACCTTATCAGTCATCCTTCTTTAGAAAACGCTTTTTCCCATCTTGCCTAATCTCCGAAACTCTGTTTCCCACAGATTTCAATACCATAGTCAGTGGTTCTGTAAATAATTGTGCATTCATATCCAAATGAGGAGTTATGTTATAGCCGTTTTCTAGCACATTCAAGCGATTTTTTTCTCGTTCTTTTGTTATAAGCAACTACCTCTCTAAATGTACCACCCATATTTCATTTCCATAGCCTTTACCTATTCCCACAATATTTCAGGATTTTGAAAAGCATTATATCCCTGCGATATTCCATGTATCATTGCCAACTCCCCATCTACCGGAGCTTACCAAGCTTTCCACCCATTTATCTAAAGACGCAGGAGTCGATTTCAACTTATCTCCCCCGATGTGATATTGTTCAGTACATGTACTACCCTGTTCTATCAAATGTATAACTAATAGCACATACTCTGTCACCCTTATAAGGTGCCACATAAAACATCTTGTGTGAACCCGTTATCCCTGATCTCAGCCCCTGTCTGTTTCACCAATTCTATTCGAGGCGATGATTCCGGCATAGAAACATGCTCTTCATATACTCCCGGACGGACAAGTATAGACATTGTTTTCTTGCTCCCACCAACTGCCGCATTCACTGCTTCCTGAACTGTAAAGAAATCCCCACTCCCATCTTTCGCCACCACATAATCATAACGTCGCACATATTTTGCCAAAGCCGGCACTTCTTCCATCAAAGCGTCCACAACCAACCCGGCAACTATACGTCCACCATATATATTCAAGTGAGTATTGTCAATTTTCCCTTCCGGATAAAATTCATATTGTCCTGCTGGAATCCACATAAACAATTTTCTTGAATTCTCGACTCCCATACCGGTAACCAAGTCATGGGTCAATTTATTCAAATCAATAAAAGGTACATTCATTTCTCCGGCCACCCGACGGGGAGATTCCAGATATTCCCCATGGGTATCAACCAATACCGGACCTTCTTTTTCATAACTACCCTTTATCTCCGTCACACCTTTAGGAAGGAAATTACGACGAACTATAGAATTGAACAGTACAGGATTTCCTCCCTTAGCACGTGTTTCATTCACAAACGTCTTAAATTATCATCAAAGGTACTTCCGGGCTCTGTATGTAATGTGGCTCTAGGTTTCTCATCATTATGTCCGAATTGAATAAATACATAATCACCTTTATGAATTTTAGAAAGCACTATGTCCCAACGTCCTTCATTGATAAAACTGAGTGAACTTCGTCCATTCATAGCGTGATTATCCACCACAACCTCTTCCGTAAAATATCCGGGAAGCATTTGTCCCCAACCACGCTCTATATTACCATTCTTCAGACTTTTTATTCGCCATGGTAGAATCACCAATCATAAAAATAGTAATGGGGTCTTTTCTCTCAGCAATAAAAGCCGATAACAGGAGTAAAGCACATAAAACAAGTAATACTTTTAATTTCATGTTTTTCATATACATTTTTATAAGTTAAAAGATTTAGGCAAAAGTAAATAAGAACAAGAAAAGAAACCATAAAAAATGATACAAGAATATAGAAATTTGTTCAAAATCAATAGTTCAATTACTCTTTCAGTAAATAAGAACTAATAAAAAAATGTTCAAACAACATCAATTTGCCATTTGAACATTTTTTCAATTTCTTCAAGTTTCATATCGAAACATTGGAGGTTCTCCTAAATAGAACAAACTCTTCCAAAAAGACAAAAAATGAATGTCCAACTGTCAGAATGATGCAGGCAAAGAAAGTAATTGATACATCAATGTATGTGCCATACGTTCTTGACCATTGGTATTAGGATGCAAACGATCATACCCCGAATCATAGAAATAAATAAGTTGTTCTTCAATCATCGGATTCATACCTGTAACCGAATTAAAATCTATTACAGGAACTCCCCACAAATTACCTGCTTCCTTAATGGCCTGTACATAAGCATCCACATATTCTCCGCATTTATTCTGATAGCTTTCATCCGGTTGTACATTCTTTTCGCCGAATTCCGCTAAAGAACGATGCAATGGGGTCAACAAAACAATTTGTTTATCGGGAAACAATTTTTTCAAATGACTCAAACCAATATTAATACGGCCTTTATACGTATCATTCGTCATTATAGGAACACGCCTTTTACGCGTTTCCAGTTTTTTAGTTTCACCACGGGCAGCCATCACCTGCTCTTCTTTTCTCTGTAAACCAAGTCCCGACAGGTACACTGCTATTAAAATCATTTGTCCCCATCAAAACCACGATGGCATCAACCTCTTCTCCATGCTCCTTTTTCAATTGTTCTGCCTGACGGGGTACATCATTCCATTGACGTCCACTCACTCCATACACATAAGGAGTGATATCCAACCATTCTTTCAAAAAATCCCAATACTTTTTTATGTTATCTCCATAACAATTGGGATCAGTTATCGAGTCTCCTATATAACCAACCTTTTTTCCATACCATGGATGCCGGATATAACCTTTATTACATGATTCTTTTCCACAAAGAAACGTTTTCCTGTCCGTGTAACAGCAACGGACATGCTAATAAAAGAGCAAATACAATAAACTGTCTGTTTTTCATAAGTAACTGTTATTTTTTTCAATCAGTAAAGTGCCATCAAAGATATAAAATAAGAAATAGAAAAACAGCTATCACATACTTTTATTTTCATTTGCCCTCTTCTATCATTCATAAGACAAAAAGTCCGAAAGGTCATAATAAACAAAACTTTACATTTTTAAATTAATTTGTTAACAAGGTGCGATATATTTATAAAGCATGTTATAAAACGGCGAAATACAGACTAAAAACTTGCTATTATAAACAAAGTCCGTATCTTTGCAATGTGTTTTTCATAGTATTAGATTTAAGGTTAACAAAAGATTGGCTGTCTGGGATAGATAGCCTTTTTTTTATGCTTTAAAACAGGAGAATTTCTTCATAAAAATTCAATATCCCAACAATAACATTCTTCAAATGCCACCCAACCAAACACAACAAAAGTGAATAAGAAAAAGCAATACGTATATCTATCCATCGAGGCAATTTATGAATTACCTAGTCTTAACTAACGTTTATCCTATATATTTTTTGATTTATTTCAATAAAAGAAGACACTCTCATCACTGAGAATGTCCCCTATATTTAAACGAAACTTTAAAGAGAATTTATATATTTCAAATCTTATCTTCTATTCCACCATACTCGTTGCTCACGGCTATCATCACCATTCAAATCTGCTTTCACGGCAGCTTCATAATTTTCAAGATTACCTTGATAAATTTCGCTATCAAATTGATGGCGATAAGGGATGTGATCAATCGTTGTACAAACCGGACCGACTTCTAGTTTCGGAATATCAAAACGACGCCAGTCAGACCATGCCTCAAAACCATCAGCCATGAAGCCACTGATCCAGCGCTGAAGAGCAATTTTATTAATTTTATCAGCATCAGTACCCGTATAAGCAACTGCTTCCTGTACCAAATATTCATCAACACCTTCGGCTCCCCATTGTTCAAATGATGCCTTCACACCGGCTGCATAAAGTTGGGCAGGATCAGCCTGAATCCAGCCACGTTGAGCAGCTTCAGCCTCGATAAGTAGCATACGAGAAGCAGTAATAATAGGGAAAGTAGAGGTTACCTGTGTAAGCGAAGGATTATAAAAACAGCAGACTTTATTCCACGTGTTCACATCTGCAGACTCAATACCCAAAGGCATACCTTGGTATTTATCAAAATTCTTCAGGTCTTCATCTGTCACGCCTGTCTCTGCCTGTGTCTTGCCAAAAGGAATCAGCGAACAAGTAGAGAACAGACGGTTGTCCTTCAATTCCTTCAACTGATCTACATAATACTTATTAGGAACAAAATTATAATTATAGTTTACGCCATTATAATATAAATATCCCACAGTATTGGCCTCAAAAGTATAATTCAAATTATAGGCATTTTCTTCAATACCGCCATCAGCGTAAGCTTGAGCAAAACGCGAGCGTCCTTCGGCAGGATCCACATCTGCCAGTTTTATAGCAAGCATCATACGGGTAGAAGCATTCAGTTTCTTCCATGCACGAATGTCACCATCGAACAGGATGTCGGCTGTGCTCAACGAGCCACTTTCATTAAACTGATTATACGCTTCCCTCAAATCGGCATCTAACTTAGCATAAATAGTTTCCTGTGAATCAAATACCGGAGTAAAAATTTTCCTCACCTGCCTGAAAACGCTTCTGTATAAGGAAGTGGCCCTAGAGCATCTGTAAGGTGCATATAGATGAATCCCATCAATGTACGTGCAACCGCAATCTGATTGGCATTATCACCAAACTGTACAATGGCAGGTTTACCTTTTTCAGCCTCATCACTATTAAAGTCAATAATCTTCTCGCAGTTCTTCAACGGATAAAGATAATAAGAACTTGTACTATAGTAGGTCCGCCAAACCGCACCATACTGATTATTATTTTTCTCGGGACATATACCCCGGATACATTTGCGTCCACGGGTAATAATAATTTGAGTTCATAGAGAAGTATTTCACATAAGTACAAGCGTATGTAAACAACATACCAGTATTAGCCTCCGACGGTTCATTGGGATCTTTGTTAATATCGCCAAAGTCAGTCATATCACATGCTGTGAATGTTGCTGCAAAACTCAGAGATAAAAATAATAATTTAATATATTTCATAATGATTCTTCATTTTATGGTTTAAAAAGCAAGATTAACGGTAAAACCTATCGAACGGGTTGCAGCGGCATTACCACCCTCAAAATATCCCATACCAATTTCAGACACATCCACATTAGGACAAGCTGAGTAGATCAACCATGGATTGGAAGCATTAATTGCCACACTGGCACGACTCAGGCCGATATTTAGTTTCTTCAAAGTCTGTGACGGGAAAACATACGACAATGACACTTCACGAAGTTTCACGTAAGTACGGTCATACACCCATTCTTCCCATACACGGGAAGCTGTGGTATAATATAGTTTAGCATTGACATAGGTATCTACCTTATTGCCATTCTGATCCACACCAGTCATGTGGATACCACCACCTTTGCTTACCGGTTCACGAACATTGACGCCACGGTCATTAAGCTCAGCTGTTTTATCAAGAATACCGCTATTGCTACCCCACATATTTAGTATAGGATACAATCTGTCCGCCTACAGAGAAATCAATATTAGCCGACAGACGGAAATTCTTAAAACTGATACTAGTATTAAAACCACCAGTGAAATCCGGATGGAAGTTACCCAGTTCATCTAGTGTATTCTGATTGTAAGTAGGTACATATTCACCACCATACAACGCCTTCTGCGAAGCACTCAATTCATGGAAGATTATATTGCCATTGTCATCACGTTCCCATGTATTACCGGTTATCACACCAAGTGATTTACCAACCATAGCATAATTATACAAACGAGTTGTGAATGAAGTCCAATAAATAGAATAAGAATCCACTCCATCAGCTAGTTCCACCAGTTTATTACTATTCTTCGCTATATTGAAATTCATTTCCCATTTCCAGTTCTTAGTGGAAACAGGCATCCCGCCCAAACTCAATTCAACACCCCGATTACGAATTAAACCAGCATTCATCTTACGAGTGGAATACCCCGATTGCGGAGCAGAGGTTACGGAGATTATCTGATCTTTGTCATCCCGGGTATAATAGTTGAAATCACCCCATAAACGATTATTGAACAAACGGAATTCCGTACCTATTTCATACGAAGTGGAAATAGACGGCTCGATATTATAATTTTTCTGAGAAGAAGGTTCATACATTGTAACATGTGAACCATAACTGGTATCCAGCGAATAAGTAGGATAAATATTGTAAGCATTGAGCGTAGTACCTACTTGAGCCGCACTAGCACGCAGTTTCCAAAAGTTCAGCCATTCTGCATTCACCCATTTGTGAGCAAGGACAGAAGCGGAAAGGCCACCATCCAATAGCTGTTATGATTAGGACTCAATGTGGAAGACATATCGTTACGAACAGAAGCGTCAAGAAAATAAGTATCATCCCAGCCCATGGTAGCTGTGGCATAAACACTACGTTCTTTGTAATGTGTTTTCTCATTATAGGCTAAAGCAATAGTACCCGATGAAGCAGCCAAATTATAGTAATCGTCCAAAGACAAATCATAATTCGTATTGGTGTATGCATATAAATTATCGTACGTATAGTCACGTGCTTCTGCAAAAAGAGCTGCGTCTACCGTTAGTTTATCTTTAAAAAATGATTGTCCCCAAGTTAAACGTCCTTGTACGGTCAAATCAATCAAACTGCTTTGATCCTGACGATAATTTGACCGGAAATTAATAGATCCTGAAGGGCGTTCTCGTTCCAATTTGTAACCACGTATGTTACCATTTACGCGTACCCCTGCCTTCAAGTTATAAGGAAGGTCCACAGACACATCACCACTGAATACATTCCATTGATAAATGGTGCGATGATTATATTCATGAAATAAAGCATACGGATTATCATGGAATGCAGCACTTTGATTATTCACACTGTTGATATTCCACGTCCTCCATGATCCGTCCGGACGTTTATAGTCCTTATAATCTTTTAAATTGACATTGGTCTGTCCCCATTGGGTATATTCCTGCAAAACGGTACGTGAACCGTTATATCCACTTTCGGCAGCATTATGATCCTGACGATAAGTATATTTATAATCCAATGACACATTCATCCACGGTGTGGGTTTGAAATTTGTCTTGAACCCTAAGAAACGGCGAATAGCATCCGAATTGGGCTGCACACCAGTACGATAGCTATTGGTGAAAGAAACACGGGTATTAAAATCTTTCACACTCTTTGAAAACGAAACGTTGGTTGTATTGGTTACACCAGTCCGATAAAGATCTCTCAAATCCAATCCATGTTGCCAAGTGGCTGGTTTTCCATAATGACCACTGGTTTCGTCTAATGACAACGGAGTGACATATTTCACAGCCGGATCGTATGCAGCTCCCCAAGAAGTGTCCTCATTATAATCGTACACATAAGCACCTTGCAAACCGGGAATATCACCACTATACAAATCATAAATATCCTGAGCCCTGTTACCTTTTTCCGTACCTCCATATCCTCCGCCACCATACAGCTTCTGCATATTGAAATGATTATAGTAAGTTTCGGCCTGCAATGTATGACTTACTTCAAGCAACCCTTTCTCACTTTGTCCCGCCTTAGTAGTTATGATGATAGCACCTGCACCACCACGCGAACCATAAAGGGGCAGTAGCCGCGGGACCTTTCAATACGTTTTATGCTTTCTACATCATCCATATTGATAGAGTTTTTGTTGGTGATAGCACCATCTACCACATAAATAGGTTCATTGGCCGGATTATCGACTGGGACGAAGAAGGAATGGAACCTGCACCACGCAAAATAATAGTACCTGCATCAAAACCTGAACTAGCACCACCTATAAAACGTGCTCCCGACACTTTACCGGCCATAGCATTACCCAAATCGGTCTGTCGTGAAATAGTTAGATCCTCACCTGCCACCTTTTGTGTAGAATAACCCAACGCTTTTTGTTTACGGTTCAATCCTTGAGCAGTTACAACCACTTCATCCAACACTTTTGTGTCCGACTTCATTGTTACAGTAATAGTACCACGCTGAATTCCAACTCGCTGAGTAATCATACCCAGATAAGAAACAATCAGCGCTTTGGCATCTGTAGGAACATTATTGATAGCAAACTTGCCATCTACATCCGTAATTGCTCCCATAGTAGTCCCTTCTACTAAAACAGACGCACCTATTATCGGCTCACCATCATCCGCAGAAGTTACAAACTCCTGCAACTGTTTTAGGCGCTTGAGCCATAGAGAAGCCGATACCCAACCACAGACAAGCTAGTAACACTAACACTTTTTCTTTCATACTCACTCTCTTTTAATTAAACATTATCCAAGTTCTTTTGGAACTCATTTTATCAATAATATTGCAAAGATATAAAATTATTAAAAATAAAAAGAATAAGTCTATTATTTTTGTCTATGATATTTTTTTATTCATAAGTATTGTTTAGTTGTGATATTTGTTAGATGTAAGGTAGTTATTTTATTTTTAGTATAAAATGATGTGAAATACATAAAATTGTCAAGATAATCATTTTCTTCTTCAGATATCTTGTTCCAAATAAAGTACCTTGTTTTTTATTTCTTTAACTATTTATCCTTTGTGTGAAATTACTCTTTTAACAGTTGAATATTGTTTGGAACGACTAATATTTAGGCGTTTTTTTATAAGAAATGAATTCTTGTACTTCCTCTTTATAGAACTAAGTTCCAAAAGAACTTATGCTTACCGTTCTCCTCTATTCATTAAGTCCACCATACTTATATTATTTCCCCCTTTTACTTGATACACAATATATTATACTATTTTTTTTAGTCACTTTCTACTTATACTCTACCATTAGCATAATCAGCACTCTAAAAATCAGGTATTATCTATTTAATATTCTATTTATTTTCTACTTATATGAACCATAAAACTATCAATCGTTTTTTTTATTACACAATTACAGTATTTATCAATCTACTAAATCCTAATCGGTCAAACTCGCAGGCGCGACCAAATAAAGGCTAACGGTTGATGTATCCTTCCACCTGACATACGCATATCAGCTAATATTTTCCATATCGGATGCCCTATCACACCATAATCACAGTACCCCACTATTTATATAAATTATCATCTCCTATCCCCCACTGCTGCAAAGCTTCAACCAGTCCGGAAGTATTTCTGCGTTTTCCATCTACAGGAATAGAAGAAAAAGTCTCTTTCTCCGCAAAAATCCTCTTCTTTTCTGGAGAACAAAAAAGAGGAGGAGTCCTTTTCATTTTTTTTGCTCTGCTTTACTTTCCTCTGCTTTACTTTGTGACTTCATGTTTACATTTCCGGTTTTCATGTCCACATTTTCCGTTGAAATGCCTACGTTACTGCCGTCTACATACAAATTCTTGTATTTTGAAATCTCTATCAACAAGTAATCAGCCCGCACCTCTACACGCTTCCGTCGTTGTGCCGCCTCAAAATAATGGCCCTGTATGCTTTCCGAAGTAAGAATTCCAAATCTTTCGTATTGGACTTTACTAAAAAAGCCACGTTCCAATAGTGCATCCACACTTGCTGTACATAATCGGCCGTACAGCCTTCGGGCAATCTGCGGGTAAAAGCAAGACACTCATCCTTCCCCAACGGCAAAAATATCCTTTGTGGTAAATACGTGCCAACAAGCGCAATACAAGCAATGTAGCCCGACTGCCCAACTCTTTGTTCCACCAACAATATTTTATCATTCTCGAAGAAATCCACACTCAGGTAGAAAAATTCCAATCCGGTTGTTTGTAATGCCATATCAATATTTTTTTTATTTATGG
>ENA-OQCD01000479-OQCD01000479.1-human-gut-metagenome-genome-assembly--contig:-NODE-479-length-11352-cov-1.552606_pt1 | contig 11352 bp, 17 predicted proteins | sample MGYA00242755_ERZ504571 | MGnify/ENA primary metagenome ERZ504571 (study PRJEB26092, sample SAMD00036274) | human gut metagenome | host: Homo sapiens | study: EMG produced TPA metagenomics assembly of...
GACGAAGGCAAGCCAGACTTGTTCAAGGCTGTGCGCCGTAGGCCCGCATGCTTGAAGGCGCGTTCACCATTCTGGCCACCGACTGCCGCCAGCCGGACACGTGGTCGGAGCCCGCCATGATTCGCCACTGGTCGTGGGCCTTGGCGAGGGGGGAGAACTTCCTCGGTTCCGACGTCGCCGCATTCGTGGCCTACACCAAGCGCGCCATGGAAGTCGACCAGGATCAGGCCGTATGCGTGTCCGCCGACAAGGTCATCGTCGCCGATTTCAACGGCAACGTGGTCGAAAACCCGAAGACCTACACCGTGGATTGGGATGCTTCGGCCGCCGAAAAGGGCGGCTGGGATTCCTTTATGGACAAGGAGATTCACGAAGACCCTGCCGCAGTGCAGCGCACCCTGCTTGGCCGCTTCGACACGAATGGCGACATCACCCTTGATGAAGTGCGTATCGACGAAACACGACTTCAAGTCCATCGACAAAATCATCGTCGTGGCCTGTGGCACCGCCAGCTACGCCGGCCAGGTAGCCAAATACGCCATCGAACACTGGGTGCGTATCCCCGTGGAAATCGAACTCGCGCACGAATTCCGTTACCGTGACCCGATTCTGACCCCGCGTACGCTCGTGGTGGCCATTTCTCAGTCCGGCGAAACCATGGATACGCTGATGGCCCTGCGCCACGCGCGCGAACAGGGGTCCAAGGTGCTGGCCATCTGCAACACGCAGGGTGCCTCCATTCCGCGCGAATCCGACGCCGTGCTCTACACACACGCCGGCCCGGAAGTTGCCGTGGCATCCACCAAGGCGTCGTGGCGCAGATTACCGCCGCCTACCTGCTGGGCCTGTATCTGGCGCAGGTCAAGGGCGCGATGTTCCGCGATGAGATTCATCAGATGCTCGACTCCCTGAAAGACATGCCGCGCAAGATTCAGTGGGTGCTCGACACCCAGCCCAAGACCATCCAGGCGGCCGCCGAGCGCATGGTGAACGCCAACTCCTTCTTGTTCCTCGGCCGCCACGTGGGCTACCCGGTGGCGCTTGAGGGCGCGTTGAAGCTCAAGGAAATCGCCTACACGTTCACCGAGGGCTTCGCGGCGGCGAGCTCAAGCATGGACCGATCGCGCTGGTGGACGAGGGTGAGCCCGTGGTGTTCATCGTGCCGCCGCAGCGCGGCCGCAATGTGTTGCACGCCAAGGTGATCTCTGGTATCGAGGAGGTCAAGGCTCGTGGCGCGTACATCATCGCCGTGGCCGAGCAGGGCGACCCGGATGTGGAACGGTACGCTGACGTGGTGTTCTGGCGCCCCGCCTGCCCAACGCTGATGAGCCCGCTGGTGGACGTGGTGCCGCTGCAGCTGTTCGCCATGGACATGGCAAAGCTCAAGGGCTACGACGTGGACAAGCCCCGCAACCTCGCCAAGTCCGTGACCGTTGAGTAAGCCACATCGGTATGTGATTGACGAGCCTCATATTCCGTTTGAGATGGACGTGCTGTATGAGGACGAGCGGATCATCGTGGTGGACAAGCCGCATTTTCTGGCCACCATGCCACGCGGCATGTGGTATCGGCAGACCGCGCTGATCCGATTGCGTGAGCGGCTGGGGGAGCCGGACATCACGCCAGCGCACCGATTGGACCGCATGACCGCCGGCGATTGGTGTTCGTGCGGGATTCGGCCTGCCGCGGCGCGTATCAGATGCTGTTCCAGAACCGGCAGGCCGTCAAGATCTATGAATGCCTGGCACCCTGCCGGCCGATCAGCGGCCCGCGATTCGGCACGATCATGCAGGTCGAACCGCCACGCCCGTTCCCATTGCTGCGCCGATCGCACATCACCAAGGAACACGGCACGATGGCCGCATTCGAGGAACCGGGTTTGGCCAACGCCGAAACCCTCATCGAAGCGCGGCGACCTCTGTTTCCCTCCCGCCTGGCGGGAGGTGGGCGTGAAGCGCGGAGGGTGGTCCCATCCCGGGAAATCACCCCCTCTGCCGCTACACACTCCACCCGCGCACCGGCAAAACCCACCAATTGCGCGTCCACATGAATTCGCTCGGCCTGCCCATCGTGGGCGACGACTTCTACCCGCGCATCCAGACACGCCCCTACGACGATTTCAGCCAGCCGCTGCAATTAGTGGCGCGTGTGCTACGATTCACCGATCCAATAACAGGCGAGAAGCGCGAATTCGTTTCCCGTGTGCCGCTTAAGATCTGATTTCTTAGGGGGGATGGCGAGACCAATCCCCGCCCGTCCGAATCACTGTCCCTTTCGACTGGCCATCCAGCTCATTGCATCGTCGTACACCATCATGATGCGCTTGCGATAGCTATCGATGAATTCCTGCGCACCAATGCTCGCGATAACGTCGTGAGCGGGTTGCACGGTGCTGTCGAATGCCTCCGGCAGCCTATCCACCAAGGTGTGGAATCGTAAAATCACGGATTCCTCATCTAATCCCATCCGCTGTGCGAATCGTTCCAGATGTTTGCGGCGCAATCGAAGAAGATCTCGCGTCCGCCGATGTTCATCGCCAAAAGTGGCATTTATGATCTGCTTGCCATGCCCCAAATAAGGGAACACCGAAGCAAGGTCATAGAGCGGGGCAAGCCGCACGGACGCGCCATCGAGCAATAGCGAGTAGTTCTTGGCGTGGCTGTCTGTTGCCCCGACGAGATAACTGGCGAGGATGCCGTCGGTGAAGGCTCGGATATTGCTTTCGGCCTGACCGGGCAGACCGTGCTTGCGCAACATTTCCGCATATGCATTGGACGTTGGGCCGTTGTGTTCCTCGTATTTCAGCGATGAGGGAATGCCCAGCGCTTGGGTAAAGTCTTCTTGGTGCAGGGCCGTCACCGTACCATTGGCGGACACTATACGGTCATACCGCTCGCTGATGATGGCTGGGACCCCATCAAAGATGTGAAAAGAGGTGTGGGCCACGGGTATTCCCATCGCCTCCACAATGCGCATGGTGATGTGTTCGTTGAATGCTTGGTGTGGAAGGGTCGGTATGCCGGGCTTGATGATATGAGTCGTCCGCGCGATTCCAGTGGTGGAGAACCATGATCCATTGCGGTTCCTCAGTGCGATCTTGCCCTGCTGTCCCGCGACCGACCAATGCTCGTCTACGCTTGCGGACTGGATGCCTGTGGGGGCGGCTGCGCGTAGTCGATTCGCGATCTGCGAATCGCTGATTGGAATAAGCGAATCGTCATCTATGGGCAAGTGCGGGTCGGCGGACAGCCGTAATGCGCCGGTGGCATCGAATCCGATGGCTTGCAACAGATCAAATGCGCTTGTCGATCGGGCATGATGCAATCGCATGGCTTCATCTCGGGCCTGAGGGGATTCCGGGACCAGGGCCTCAAGGAAATTACGCGGGATGTCGCCTGAATATTCGGCTGCGGTAATGGGCATGGAAAGCGATATTGGTGTGGGTGATTGCGACCAACGATAGGAATCGTGATATTGGAAAATAATGCTGCCATCGTTTGTTCTTCGAAACTGGCCGATGGGTGCTTCGCCGAGAAATGCATTGAGAGTGTTTTCGCTCATGGTGTCACCATTCATAGAGTTCGGCGGGCTGCGGGGTTTTGCGGACATCCAGCGACAAGCCAAGCTCAGTCAGAGCGCTGAGAATGGTGGAGAATCCGGGATTGGGGACTCGGGCGTGTTCAAATTCGATCAGCCAGCGACGTGACACGCCCAGCCGTTGGGCCATGTCGGTCTGACTGATGCCCTGGCGTTGCCTTTCATCCTTGATAAGCCGCGCGTATTCGGCGATATCCATGACAATCATGTGCAAAATATATCACAGTATAGTAGAGTGTGCAATATTCTGCACATAGTTGGAAATGTGCAGAATATTGCACAACCGAGTCGATTGGTCGGTGCGGAATTGCCTATGGATCACTGGCAGGTGAATCACTGACAGGTACCAGTGGATGCCAGCACATGCCGCTCGTCAGCTGATGTCGCGCACGGAACCGCGTTCGATCAGTTCCGGCGGGATTACGGTTTTGACGCCGACCGGTATCTTCTCGCCTTCGCATTGACGGCGGACCATGGAGAAGGCGGTGGCGCCAATGTCGTCAAAGCGCAGCTTCATGGTCGTCAGGTTCAAGCGCGGAACCATATCTACCAGCGAATCATCGACGCCCACGATGCTGACATCCTCGGGCACGCGCTTGCCCGCTGACTGCAACCCGAGCATTGCGCCGTATGCCATTTGGTCGTTGGCGGCGTAGATGGCCGTGCAGTCGGGGTCGTGGGCCAACGCCACGCCGGCCTGGTAGCCTGAATCCGCGCACCAATCGCCGATGTACATGCTCGGTACGCGTGCTCCCATTTGTTCCAACGCTTCTCGCCAACCGCGGGCGCGGCTTTCGGCGGCGCGCGAGGTGGACGGTCCGGCAATGTGGTAGACGGTCTTGTGCCCCTTGCTCATCAGGTAATCGACGATAGCGGTCGAGCAGCCATACTGGTCGGCGTCAACGGTGGGGCAGTGGTCGGCGGCGGATTCGCAGATGAGCACGACTGGAAATTCTCGCGGAGGCTTGTATCCGACGAAATCGGAGATGCGTTCCTCCAGCACTACGATGACACCATCCACCGGCTGACGCTGCATGCGATCGATGGCGGCGGAAAGCGTGCGTTCCGCACCGTGGCGCATGGTCTGGATGGTGACTGAATAATCGTCATCGGCCGCGTTGGCCACAATAGAATCAAGGATGCGGCGTGCCGAACGTGGCGGTGTTGAACATCACCACGCCGATATCCTGGAAGCGGCCGTGCTTTAGGGCTCGGGCCGCATAATTCGGACGATACCCAAGGCGTTCCATTGCAGCTTCGACACGCTGGCGTGTTTCGGGTTTCACCGCATCGCTGCCATTCGCCACGCGGGACACTGTCTGTGGCGAAACGCCGGCGGCTTTCGCTATGTCTTGCATGGACACCTGTGTTGGCCTCGACATTTCACCCTCGCTTGACTCATTAATGTCGGTGTTTCGTTTGCAACGCTTATCTTAGGGCCGCTTACGGTAACGATAACATCGTTGTCTTCGTGACCATTGTAGCAGAGTGACTGAGAAACCCTTAATTCAACACGGTACTCAACACGATTGGACAATGTTACAAATGGTGTTATGATGATAACGCAAACATTTTGGTCAACCTTCGAAGGAGAGGGGTTGGGAATGGCTTCAGCCGATATCGCAGCTGCGCCCGTGCATTCGGGCAAGGCTCGTGTGAATAAGCACAAGGCCGATTGGCGTGGATGGAAATTCATGTGGCCTTTTGCGGTGGTGTTCGTGTTCGTGTTCATCGTGCCGATCGTGTACGCCGTTTATATTTCGTTCTTCAAGAAGCAGATGATCGGCGGCACCAAGTTCGTCGGCTTCGAGAACTACGCGCGCTGTTGGGTGATGGCCAGTTCTGGAGCAGTGTTGGTCGTGTGGCCCTGTTCACGTGCGTGCAGGTGCCGATCATGCTGTTCCTGTCGGCGGCGATGGCCCTGGCGTTGGATTCGATGAAGCTGCATGGCACGAGGTTCTTCCGTATCTCGACGTTCCTGCCCTACGCGGTGCCGGCGGTGGTGTCGACGTGATCTGGGGTTTCGTGTATGGCGCGAAGTACGGCCTGGTGGGTTCGTTGAACGATTTCCTGGGCACGGACATCGACGTGCTCGCCCCCAGCGTGTTGTTGGCCAGTATCGGGAACATCGTGACGTGGGAGTTCACGGGCTACAACATGCTGATCTTCTACAGCTCGCTGTCGACCATCCCGCATTCCCTGTACGAGGCGGCCAGCATCGACGGCGCGTCGGAGTGGCAGATCGTGAAGAGCATCAAGCTTCCCGAATTGCGCGGCAGCCTGGCGATCACGGTGATCTTCAGCATCATCGGCTCGTTCCAGCTGTTCAACGAGCCGAGCATTTTGCAGAACATGGTTCCTGGTAATGCGATCACGACGTATTACACGCCGAACATGTACGCGTACAACCTGAGCTTCTCCGGCAACCAGTCGAACTACGCGGCCGCGTGGCGATCGTGATGGCCGTGATCACCATGGCCATCGCCTACATCGTCCAGCTCAACAGCCTCAAGGAGCAGATGAAGTGACGACGACTACTGCTGTTCGTGTTGAGGAATCGATGATGATCGTGAAGGAGCGTATGTGATGAGTGCAGCAACGACTTCGGCCGCCGGTCGCTGACCGACGGCGAGCTCAAGGCCCGGGAGAAGGCCGCCAGGAAGGCGGAGAAGGCCCGCCAGAAGAGGATCGCCGCCGACGAGGCCGCCGAACGCAGGCGCAGCGCGAAGGCGGGGTTCGCGAACGTGAACAACCCGAGGCGTTCCACGTTGTTGACCGTCCTGTGCGCGGTCTTCGCCGTGTACTGCCTGTTCCCGTTCGTCTACCTTTTGATCAACGCGACGAAGACGCAGGCCGACTTCACCAGTACGTTCGGCCTGGGCTTCGGCAAGACGTTCGCCCTGTTCGACAACATCGCGACGGTGTTCTCCTATCAGGACGGTATCTTCGGGCGCTGGCTGCTCAACACGCTCCTGTACGTGGTGGTCGGCGCCGGCGGCGCGACACTGCTGGCCATCATGGGCGGCTACGCTCTGGCCAAGTTCCGCTTCCCGGGGCGCAAAGCGGTGTTCGCGGTCATCATCGGCGCGATCAGCGTGCCGGGCATCGCTTTGGCGGTTCCCCAGTTCCTCCTGTTCGCCAAATTGGGCCTGACGAACACCCCGTGGGCCATGATCATCCCGTCGCTGATCAGCCCGTTCGGTTTGTACCTGATGTGGATCTTCAGCGAGCAGGCCGTGCCCCAGGAGCTGCTGGAGGCGGCGCGCGTGGACGGCGCCTCCGAGTTCCGCACGTTCTGGCAGATCAGCCTCCCGTTGTTGGCTCCGGGCATCGTGACGACGGCCCTGTTCACGATCGTGGCGACGTGGAACAACTACTCCTGCCGTTGATCATGCTCAAGGACGCGGACTGGTACCCGCTGACCATCGGCCTGAACCAGTGGAAGGACCAGCCTCGACCGCGGGCGGCCAGGCGATCCAGAACCTGGTGATCCACGGGCTCTGGATCACGATCATCCCCCTGGTGATCCGCGTTCCTGTGCCTGCAGAAGTACTGGCAGTCCGGACTCGCCGCAGGCGCGTCAAGGAGTGATGGAGTCGGCTCCGCCGACGCGGTGTCTTCACCGCCGTCGCGGCGGGGTCTCTCCCTCCGTCCCGGCTCCGCCGAGACAACCTTCCTCATCAGAGGGAGGTAATAGTGCCAAGCCCCCCTCTGACGAGCTGAGCCGTTAGGCAAACAGCCCTGTGGGCTGTTTATTCCCGCGGACGCAGATTATCGATAAAATTCAATAAAGGAACTGAATCATCATGGAACGTAAAGAGTTCAAGTGGCCGCAGCCGCTTGCGGGCAACAAGCCCCGCATCTGGTACGGCGGCGATTACAACCCCGACCAATGGCCTGAGGAAGTGTGGGACGAAGATGTAGCCCTCATGCAGCAGGCCGGCGTCAACCTCGTCTCCGTGGCCATCTTCTCCTGGGCCAAGCTTGAGCCCGAAGAAGGCGTGTACGACTTCGATTGGCTCGACCGCGTCATCGACAAGCTTGGTAAGGCCGGCATCGCCGTCGATCTCGCCTCCGGCACCGCATCCCCGCCGATGTGGATGACCCAGGCCCACCCGGAGATCCTCTGGGTCGACTACCGCGGCGACGTCTGCCAGCCCGGTGCCCGCCAGCACTGGCGCGCCACCAGCCCGGTCTTCCTTGACTACGCGCTCAACCTGTGCCGCAAGATGGCCGAGCACTACAAGGACAACCCCTATGTGGTCTCTTGGCATGTGAGCAACGAGTACGGCTGCCACAACCGCTTCGACTATTCCGAAGACGCCGAGCGCGCCTTCCAGAAGTGGTGCGAGAAGAAGTACGGCACCATCGACGCCGTCAACGACGCTTGGGGCACCGCATTCTGGGCGCAGCGCATGAACAATTTTTCCGAGATCATCCCGCCGCGCTTCATCGGCGACGGCAACTTCATGAACCCGGGCAAGCTGCTTGACTGGAAGCGCTTCAGCTCCGACGCCCTGCTCGACTTTTACAAGGCCGAGCGCGACGCCTGCTCGAGATCGCCCCCAAGCCGCAGACCACCAACTTCATGGTCTCCGCCGGCGGTGCCGGCATCGATTACGACAAGTGGGGTTACGACGTGGACTTCGTGTCCAACGATCACTACTTCACGCCTGGCGAAGCTCACTTCGACGAGCTGGCTTACTCGGCCTCCCTATGTGACGGCATCGCCCGCAAGAATCCGTGGTTCCTCATGGAGCACTCCAGCTCCGCCGTCAATTGGCGCCCAATCAACTATCGCGTCGAACCCGGCGAATTGGTGCGCGACTCCCTGGCCCACTTGGCCATGGGCTCCGACGCCATCTGCTACTTCCAGTGGCGCCAGTCCAAGGCCGGTGCCGAGAAGTGGCACTCTTCGATGGTTCCTCACGCGGGCCCGACTCCCAGATCTTCCGCGATGTGTGCGAGCTGGGGTGCCGACCTCAACAAGCTTGCTGACGAGGGCCTGCTGAGCACCAAGCTGGTCAAGTCCAAGGTCGCCGTCGTCTTCGATTACGAGTCCCAGTGGGCTACGGAACACACCGCCACGCCTACTCAGGAGGTACGCCATTGGACCGAGCCGCTCGCGTGGTTCCGCGCGCTGGCGGACAACGGTCTGACCGCAGACGTGGTGCCGGTTCGCGGCCCTTGGGACGAGTACGAAGCCGTCGTGCTGCCGAGCCTGACCATCCTGTCCGAAGAGACCACGCGCCGCGTGCGCGAGTATGTGGCGAACGGCGGCAAGCTGTTCGTGACCTACTACACCGGTCTGGTGGACGACAAGGATCACGTCTGGCTGGGTGGCTACCCCGGTTCCATCCGTGACGTGGTGGGTGTGCGCGTTGAGGAATTCGCCCCGATGGGCAACGACTTCCCCGGTGCCATGGACCACCTTGACTTGGACAACGGAACCGTGGCGCACGATTCCGCCGACGTGATCACCTCCGTGGCCGATACCGCTCACGTGGTCGCCTCCTTCAAGGCAGATAAGTGGACCGGTTTCGACGGCGCTCCCGCCATCACCGTCAACGACTTCGGCGACGGCAAGGCGCATACGTTGGTGCCCGTCTCGGCCGTGAGGGTTTGGCCAAGAGCCTGCCCGTGCTGCTGGAGGAACTCGGCATCGAGACTTCGGCTGAGGACGATCGCGGTGAAGTGCTGCGCGTCGAGCGTGCGGACGAAACTGGCGAGAACCACTTCGTGTTCCTGTTCAACCGCACCCACGATGTTGCGGTCGTGGACGTGGAAGGCGAACCGCTGGTCGCCTCGCTGGCCCAGGTCAACGAGTCCGAGCACACGGCCGCCATCCAGCCCAACGGCGTACTCGTCGTCAAGCTGTAAAACCGCGCATAGCGCCTAATTACCGAAAGGCTCCCTTGCTGCTCATCGTAGCAGGGGAGTCGTTTTCGTATCTCCAGCAAGTCGGGTAGGGTGGTCACCGTGCGAGGCAAAAACAGAGTGACGATGGCGGACGTGGCCCATGAGGCCGGTGTTTCGGTAGCCTCGGTGTCTAATTTTCTGAACAAACAGCCATATATGAGCGAGGCGATGGCCGCGCGTATTGCGGAAGCCATCGACAGGCTCGGATACAAAGTCAACTCGTCGGCCAGAAACCTGCGTTCCGGGCGTACCCGGTTGCTCAAGCTGGTTATTCCCGATCTGCGGCAGGTGTACTTCTCCGAACTCGCCGAGGATATTCTGGCCGAGGCCCGGCAACATGGCTACGGCGTCATCGTGGAATCCACCACTAACAATCGTGCCCGCGAGCTGGAAAGCATCGCATCGATGGGCACGCACAGCGCGGACGGGCTCATCTTAAGCCCTCTGATGATGACGGTTGACGATATCGCGGCTTGGATGGCGATTACCCGCTCGTACTGTTGGGTGAACGTTTGTTCGGCGTCAACGCGCCGCACGTAGTGATTCGCAATCGCGAAGGGGCCGCCGCCGCGACTTATCACCTGCTTGATGCCGGTTGCCGCCGCATCGCCGTAGTCGGTGCCGTGCCCCACCCCGAGCACGATTTCTCGTCGGGCTCCATCCGCACCCACGGATATCGTGAGGCGCTGGCCGCGCGCGGCATCCCCTGTGATGACAGTCTGCTTATCGAAACCCAAGGCTGGGGGAGCGCCGACGGTTTGGTCGCGGTGGACACCATGCTGGAGAGTGGCCTGCAATTCGATGCCGTGTTCGCTTTGAATGACTTGCTGGCGTGGGGCGTGCTGCGTGAACTGCGCGAACGCGGCGTTGCCGTGCCGGATGATGTTCGCGTTATCGGCTTCGATGACGTGGAGGAATCGGCCTACATGGTGCCGTCTCTTTCCACCGTTAACCCCGGCAGGGAAGCCATCGCCCGACTGGCGTCGAATCCATCATCCAACAGGTCGAATCCGGCAGTCGCGCTCCTGCCCAAACCATCGAGGCCCCCTATAGCCTCTCCCTGCGCGAGTCCTCACCGGCGTTGGCCTGCGCCTGATGAATCCATGGTTCGAAATATCCGAAGTGAATGACAAGGCCGTCAATCGTATGGTGATTGACGGGCCCTGGTCGTATTGGACTTGACTGTACTTGGTACGGGCGTGACTCTCCGTCTTTTAGCCGTGGAATTCCACGCTGATCCAGGAGATGGCGGGAAGCGTTGCCGTGCAGGTGCCGGTGGCGTTCATCGCAATGCCGAGCGGTTGCGGCGTGACGGCTTCGGGCGCTTCGGCGGTGTTGGTGCGGTACGGATCGTCCTCATGCAACAGTTGCGCCTTGCTGAGCGCGAGCGTGCCGAGACGGGCAGGCCGGGCAGCCCGGAAAGGTCGATGGTGAGCGTGTGCGGGGTGTTGGCGTCGCGGTTGACGGCAAGCAGCAGACCGGTGCGGGCCTGTTCATCCCACGTGACTACCGCGTCGATGGCCGGCACGTCGCCATATGCCTCGGTATGGATGGTGGGGGAGCTGATGGCCGGAGCGTAGGCCTGGCCGCGCGCGTGAAGGGCGGCTTCGGCGAACGGGTAGAACGTGGTCTGCCGCCATGCCGGGCCGTGTTCCTCGGCCTGATGGGGGCGATGACGTTGACCAGCTGGGCGCGCGAGGCGGAACGCACGCGATCGCAGTGCTTGAGCAGGGTGATCATCAGGGAACCTTCGACCACCGCGCGCCGCCGGTGTAGATGTCTCCAGCAAATGTGGAGACGTTGGGCCATGGCGTCGTGGGTCGCAAACCCTGGCGC
>ENA-OQCD01000480-OQCD01000480.1-human-gut-metagenome-genome-assembly--contig:-NODE-480-length-11351-cov-3.307288_pt1 | contig 11351 bp, 10 predicted proteins | sample MGYA00242755_ERZ504571 | MGnify/ENA primary metagenome ERZ504571 (study PRJEB26092, sample SAMD00036274) | human gut metagenome | host: Homo sapiens | study: EMG produced TPA metagenomics assembly of...
AGGCCAAGTTCCTGACCGGTGTGGTGACCGAGGCGATGGATGCCGGACAGGTGCTGCGCTATGAAGACTCGGTGGGTACCAAGTTCCAGCCGGGTACGAATATCCGCATTACCTACGTGTTCTATCCGAACGTGCAGACCAACGAACAGCGCACGCTGATCGGTTTCTATGTGAACGGTGAAGAGTCGGCTGCTTCCAAGTGGCTCGACAAGGTGAATTTTGACATTCAGAGCCAGTTGGAATTTAAGTCGGCAGGTGCCGACTTGAACGTGAAGAGCGTGCGTATCTATAACAAGGCGCTGACCTCGGACGAGGTGCTGAACAACTACATCGTGGACCGCAACCACCTGGAGGATGCCGACGGGGAACCGGGCGTGCGCTCACTGGATGAGGACAACCGCGTGCTGAATGAAGGAGATACGGTGAGCATGGAGAAGCTGATGGGGCTGATGAAGAAGCGCCGGAACTCGATCCTGGTACTGATAGGCACGGGCAGCGTGGGCAGTGAGGTTCCGAGCGAGAGCGACACGCTGAACGTGGTGGATGCACTGGCCCAGCTGAACGACAAGAAGGCCAATAAACTGGTAAGGGAGGTCCGTTTCTATAACGGAGAGGACAGGACGCTTGACTTTATCCTTACCAACGTATATGTCCGTATTCAGGGTACTTCTTCCGTGAACTATGCCAGAAAGAACTTCCGTTTCTACTTCCAGAAGACGGCAAGCGGCTGGACGGTTACATTGAGCTACGGGGGAGATTGACGGAAACGGCAGGCAGAAGAATCCGGTGGTAACTACCGGCAAAAATCTCTTCAAGTTACGCAGGAACTCGGTAGGCGCGAAGCTGGCATGTTCCAAATGCGACTTCTCGGACTCGTCCATGACCACCAATACCGGAGGTGCGAAGCTTATCAATGACGGACTGAAAGAGATGGGGCTGCTTACGCCTGCCCAGCGTTACGCCAAAGACCATGGGCTGGAGGATGATTACCGTTCGGCCATCGACGGCCTGCCGTGCGACCTGTTCGTAGCGAAGAGTGCCGACGAAGACCTGACCTATTACGGCCAGTACAACATGAACAACGAGAAGAGCGACAGCTACCCCATCTTCGGGCAGGATGAGACCATCGGCGGCGAGAAATGGGGCGAGGGCGACACGCTGAACTACCTGGAAGCCGACGAGGAAGGACACAAGCAGTACCTGCCCGTCTGCTTCGAGACGCTGAACAACTCCAATCCGCTGTGCCTGTTCCACTGGTTGCCGAGTACCGAACCGGAGCATAAGGATTTCATGGACTACAACTTTGACGGAGGACTGGAATTTAATCATCCGAAAGATACCTTCTGGTCGGACGGAGGCGGTGACGCGGAGGAAGAACCGAACCTGAAAGACCACCTCGGTACCGGTGACAAGTACGACAAGATGTACAAGGCCACCGACCGCATGATGAGTTTCGTCTACCGGTGTGTAAAGGAAACGCCTGCGGGCAGGAACATGGTTTACAGCACGGAATCCCATTCGTTCGAGGGGGTGGACTATGAGGACGACGGCGACAAGTTCCCTACCGCCAAGTGGCAGAGCGATACGTTCAGGAAAGAGGCCGGGAAGTATTTCGACCTTCCCCACCTGATTGCCTACTATCTGTACGTGCAGTTCAACCTCGGCGTGGACCAGCTTGCGAAGAACATGCTTATCCGCACATGGGACGGTGTGAAATGGTCGATTGACTATTATGACGGCGACTGCCAGCTCGGTTCTGACAACAAGTCGTTCCTGACCGGGAAGTATGACGACAACCGCCAGACGAAGCGCGACGGGGCTTATGTGATGCAGGGTCATAACTCGTGGCTGTGGAACCTCATCGTGGCCAATTGCTGGGACATGATTGTGGAGATTATGGTGAGCGGATGGAACGGGGGCGCAAGCTTCATGAGTGCCTTCAGTATCCAGAAAGCCATTGACCATTCGATACCGAACAGATGAAGAAGTGGTGCTCACGCCTCTATAACAAGTCCGGCATCTTCAAATACATCTACCCGTTCCTGAACGAAATGCCGGTGGGTGCTGACGGTGCCAAACAGACCTATCCGCAAATCTACGGTCTGAAGGGTTCGTTGAAAGCACACCGGAACTACTTCATCCAACGCCGGTATGACCTGAAGCAGGTGGAGTACGGCTATGTATCCACGCTGGGTGCCCAGTTCTACCAGAGTACGGCATCGCTGGACAAGGCTTATAAACTGAAACCGATGCAGTACCGGCTGACCATCCCGTACCGTGTGCAGCTCTCCACCAGCAACGGCGTGCAGGCCGACAGCGGCGTGGTGGATGCGGACGTGCTCCATTCCCTGCAGCTGACCCGTGCCTTCGGTGAGAACGCCCCGCTGAAGATTATCGGTGCAGCCAAAATCAAGGAGCTGGTATGGCACGAGGATGCGTTCGCAATCGGCTTCAACTTCGGTCTGCTGACCTCACTGGTAAAACTCGACATGAGCGTGGAGAAAGCCAGCGGTTACCGGAACGGCTCGTTCATGGCTTCGACCAATGGTATGCTGCTTCTGGAAGAAGTGAACATGCGGAACAACCGGCTGGCCCGGAACGGGGACAACGGGAATGTGGCCACTTTGGACTTGAGCTGGCAGGGCCGCCTGAAGAAACTGGACGTGAGGGGTACGGGGCTGACCCGTGTGAAACTGGCCACCGGTGCGCCCGTTGTGCAGTTATGCCTGCCGGACACGATTGAGGAACTGTTCCTGGAATATCTGACCAAGCTGTCCGATAGTGGCCTGATACTGGAAGGGATCAATAATGTGCGGGGCTACCGCTACACCAACTGCCCCGGCATCGACGGGTTCGCTATGCTGGAACGCCTGCACCAGGCCAGACTGAACGGCAGCGGCAAGCTGGAGCGCTTCGTGCTGGAGATAGACCGGGAAGACGACGGAACCCTGCTGAAGAAGTATTACGACTACGGAACGTATACACAGACGGGTGCCGTGGATGACCGGCATTCGGGACTGAGGGGCAAGCTGACCCTGACGAAGTATCTGGCCGATGAGGAACTGGAGAAGTATGCCGCCCGTTATCCGGAACTGACCATCAAGCAGCCGCCCTATACGATGATCGAGTTTGACGACAGCGTGGCCGACGATGCCAATGTTTCGAACCTGGACAACAAGACGGGGTACAAATTCGGCAATACGTACAAAATGAGCGGGCATGTGAATGCCATCCTGTCCAAGCGCCACCGCGTATTGGCCAAGGTGACGAAGATGCCCACGAGCCGGAAGGTGGAGATAGCCGGGCAGCAGGTGGAAGTGAACAACCCGGACGGGGAGATGACCTATTTCCCCCTGCATGACGAAAGCTCGAACTTCTATGCCGATGCGGAGGATATGAACGACTGTACGGTGGCGAAGCTGGACGGCAGCGAGGGAGACTGGATGATGTATGAGCCGTTTTACTGGAGCAAAGGCATCAACGATTATTTGAACAACAAGAAGTACGCCTGCTACAGCAGTTATCCGGAGGACGAAATGCCCCCGGTGCCTGAGGCGACGGTACTGACACTGGATGCCATCAAGGAGACACAGGGCGGCTGGCTGGGTGAACGCAAGATCATGAGCGGCAAGCCCACGCTGATGGAATCCTATACGACGGACAAGGCTTATTCCGTGTGCAAAGTGGACGTGTCGGGTTACAGACGTGTCCGCTTCCCGAGCGTTCCAGGAACAGGGCTTATCGGCAGTGTGTTTGCTGATGCGGAGGGAAACATCCTGAAGAGTATTGTGGTGCCGACCATCGGCTTGAAATTTGAAGCGGCATGTATCTGATAGCAGACGTTCCGGAACGTGCTACAGCCCTGCATTTCTCCATTCTGAACACGGCAGAGTTTGACTGCGTGGTACTGAGCCACAGCGACAAGATAGAGGACATGGAACCGGATTGGGTGGCCAATGAGGAGCATCTGTGTGCCGTTGTGGGCAGTTCGGTGGTGGGCAGTAAACTGCGTGCCTGCATCACCGGAGCTTCGACCACGGCAAGTATGACCTGGACGGACTTCCACTACTACAGCCAGCAGCGGGGTATGCAGCAGATAGATGCGCTGATGCACAGCCGCATCGCGAACCTGAGCTATGCAAAGTACGGGCGCAGGGATATGCAGGAACAATGCGGTGCCGGTCAGCATAACAATAACCGCACAACAGGCGGAACGGCCGAACACGGGATGACAGACACCATCGGCTACGATGAAGCGTATGTCATTAACAACAAAAATCACGAATTCGCTGATTGACGGCCTGGTGCACCAGTATGCCTGGTATAAGAGTCGGGACGAATACGGACAGGCGACTGTGGTGCAGGTGAACAATATCTGCTGCCTGGGCTATGAGGACATCTACGGCAACAAGTATGACATGATGGACGGCGTGGATCTGCCGAACGACAGCGGTAACGTGGGCAAATGGCGCATCTGGATGCCTGACGGCAGTATCCGTATGGTACAGGGCAAGAAGGACAGCGGTCAGTGGATTACAGGCGTGGCGCACGGCAAGTATATGGACATGATTCCGGTAGGTAATCTGAACGGATCATCTTCTACTTACTATACCGACATGTACTGGATAAGCACCGCTACGGTCCGTGTGGTCTATCGCGGGTACGTCTATGCGTACGCGTATGGCGGTGTGTCGTATGCGTACGCGTATTACGATGCTTCGGTTACGAATGCGAGTATCGGCTCGCGTCTGGCCTTCCGCGGCAAAATCGTCCGGGCGCAAAGCGTGGCAGCGTACAAGGCGATACGCGAGGTGGCGTAAGCGCAAAGCGCCAAAGCGTGGAGCGAAGCGACTAAAACGAAAGAACGGGATTCGGATGGTTTCCGAATTCCATTTAAAAGGTATTCAAATACCGGCGAAGCGGCCGAATTTTTTTAGAATATTGATAGGGTAGGGGAATACAAAACTGAACTGATTTGAGGGTAAAACGACCTCAATTTAACTATGTAAAGATAGTGATTTTTGTTGATATTTGCAAGTTATTTTTCTGTTATTTTTAGCTTAGAATTGACCAGTTCAAATGGAATAAAGAGTGCTTTAAATTATACGCTTCGTTTTGTGAAATGAACTTTTCATTTTGAAACGCGCGAACATTTCGATTTGCGGATTATAAATGTGAATAAATTCGGAGCACGTGAAGATAATCAAGAAACTCGTTTAACTTGGGAAGGATGTATTTCTGGCATTTTTATGCTACTCAACATCTTTTAAACCTTTATGTGCAGGAGGACGGAACACTTGATCCTAGATTCCATGAGTCATTTACTACTGAATGGAATGCGAATAAGAATTATATTTGGGATACTAGTGCGGCTAATATGTATGATAAAGATGAATCTATAGTTGGTACTGAATTAAAGAAGGGAGATTTGGCGATTAAATTTGTAATGCCTCAGGATGAGGATTATGCTGAGGAAAAAGCAAATAGACATACCTCGAATTATTTAATGATTGCTTATGATGATGTGTACAATGATCAAAAAACATAATGTAAATATGCAATATAATGGTATGGAAAATCAGTTCCGTTATTTTTTATCCATCATTGAATAAGCATAATAGTAGCAATTACTATGTGGCCAATGCTTCTAAAAAACGCAATGGCAATTTAAATGCGACTTTTATGATGCGTATGGCAGAAGTTTTACCTGATAGCTGCAGAAGCTGATATTTATATCAATGGTGGTGCGAATGCAATGGGATACATTAATAAGGTACGTGCTCGTGCAGGGGCAAAGGCATTGACAGGTACAGCTACAGTTCGTACTGTTTTAGATGAGAGAGGACGTGAGCTTTGTGGCGAATATTGTAGATTTTATGATTTGAAACGTACCGGCATGTTTAAGAGTTCAAATTATTTGGAGGAAACACATCCGGACTTGGCTCAGTTCTTTAATCCTAATTATGCATTACGACCTATCTCTACAACATTTACTGCAACTATATCTAATGGTGCTGAATATCAAATCCTGGATATTAATAAATTAAAACTTTTATAGTAGAATAATTGTCTTGTCTCTATTGTAAAGAGGCAAGACAATTTTTTTCATTCCATTGGATTGGTAGCCGCATATCGATTTGTTACTACCTATTATAATTACTATGATGAAATTGATTATATTCTATTTATATTGATTTGTATAGAGGTATTTGTATGGTTCCTTTTAGTTTATGAAACCTTAAATAACCGATTGAGATTGCTTATAATCAGTAGATCTTATAAATAATCGGAGCATGGCTTTGAATTGAAGCCTCACAGTAACACTACGGTAGATATAAATTGTGCACGAATGGGAGTTGGAGGGAGATAATTCGTGGGGCTACCTGTATTAGAATCTTATCGGCTAAAATCAGGTATTTATAAATTTAAGTTTGCGATTCAGTTAAAAATAAATACTAAATGAAAGAAATTATACTTTTGTTTTAACGTATTTTTATGATTAGTTTTGGGTACAGGGGGCTTTTTTACATGCGTCATTTAAATAGATATAATAAAAATAAAACTTTTTGTTGACTATTATAATAGAAATAAAAAAAGCATGAAAAAAAGTCCGAAACAAAATTGGGAAAGTAATATCAGACGTACTCCCATTATTTTAGGGTTATCGGCAGCATTATGTATGCCGTCTCATTTTCTTATGCAAATGCAAGTGACCCTGTTGCCGGTGAATTGGTTCAGTCTGTCCAGCAAGGACGTACTGTTACAGGTAAAATCATAGATGACACAGGGGAGCCGTTAATTGGTGTATCCGTACTGGTGAAAGGTACAACGGTGGGTACGATTACCGATTTTGACGGTAATTATTCTTTGGAAGTTCCTTCAGGTAAGCATATTCTCGTCATATCTTATATAGGATATAAAAACGCAGGATATAACGGTAGGAAAAAGCAATCAGCTGAACATTAAAATGGAGGCCGATACGCAGGCTTTGGATGAAGTGGTCGTTGTGGGTTATGGCGTGATGAAGAAACGTGACCTTACAGGTTCTATTGCTTCAGTGAAGGCGGCTGATATTGTAAAATCACCGGCATCTAATGCCATGGAAGCATTGCAGGGGCAGGTTCCGGGTTTGGATATTGTACGTAATTCAGGTAAGGCTACTTCGGGTGTAACCATTAATATCCGTGGACAGCGTTCACTGTCCGATGTGAAAGATGAGTTTGGTAACAATGTTGCCAATGCTCCGCTGTTTATCATTGATGGTATGCAGGGAGGTGATTTCTCGGATATTGCTCCGGCTGATATTGAATCTATCGAAGTGCTGAAAGATGCTTCTTCTACGGCAATTTATGGTTCGCAAGGTGCTAATGGGGTAATCATTATCACCACCAAGAAAGGTGCGCAAGGTAAGACCAAAATTCTCTTACAACGGTTATTTTGGTGTCAACGGTTGGGCGCAATATCCTGATATGCTGAGTGGTGAAGACTATATGCAGGTGCGTCGTGAAGCAGCTCGTACCGGTGGTCAGTGGAATTCTACCGCCGATGACCAGAAACTTTTCACTGTGGAGGAATGGCAGGCCATTCAGAACGGTGAGTGGACTGACTGGATAGATGAGGTGCTTCATACAGGGCTTGTTCAAAGCCATCAGGTTACAGCTTCGGGCGGTACGGAAAAGACAACCGCGATGTTGTCTGCCGGATATTATCAGGAAAAGGGTTCTTTCAAAAATGATAAAATGGATAAGTACAACTTGCGTATGAACATTGAGCACAAGTTGGGCAAGACCGTGAAAGTAGGAGCGACCACACAGATCACTCATTATGCACAGGATGAGCGTGCCGAGAATGTGTTATGGCGTGCTGCTACTAATGCACCTCTTGGTAAAGCATACGATGAAGACGGTAAAGTGGTGGAATATCCATTAGGAAAGAATGGACAGGTGAGTCCGTTGGTGGATGAGGCATCTGAAGTGGCTGCAAGACATCATGTGCTGAAAACCAATTTGATAGCCAATGGGTATCTGGATTTTACCCCTACTTGAAGGATTGACTTTCCGTTCTAATTTAGGAACCAATTATGCTTTTTATCGTAAGCAGGATTTTGAAGGGGCCGGTTCTATTGACCGTTTGGGACAGAATTCAACGTCACTGTCCAAAATCAAATCTTCCGAAAAGAGTTTTGTGAATTGGGATAATATTATCAGTTATAACAAAACCGTCAAAGATCATACTTTTGGTGCCACTGCATTGACTTCGTGGACACAATCCAAATATACATCGGTGAATGCACAAGGTGAAGGCCAGTTGGTTGATTCTTATTTATGGCATAATCTGGGAGCCAATGATAAAAGCTCTTATGTAATCGGATCGGATTATATACAGCATCAGACTTCTCGTATGCTTGCGCTTCAACTATAGTTATAAAGGCCGCTATATGTTGACGGTTTCCAATCGTTGGGATGGTGACTCACGTTTGTCTAAAGGCAATAAATGGGCAAGTTTCCCTTCAGTAGCTGCTGCATGGCGCATAGTGATGAAGCATTCTTGAAGAATGTGGAAGCCCTTAGCAACTTGAAGTTGCGCTTAAGTTGGGGTAAGACAGGTAACTCGGGTATCATGGCCTACGGAACTCAGTCGGGCTTGACTCCGAAAACCAACTCTGCTTTTCAGGATAATGGCTATACCTATTATATATACAATGAATATGTAGGTAATGAGAATGTAGGCTGGGAGATGTCCAATACCTGGGATCTAGGTTTTGATATCGGTTTGTTCAATAACCGTATTTCGGCTGTTGTCGATTTATACCAGACAAAGACTACTGATATCCTGTTGCCCCGTACTTTGCCTACTTCCATGGGTGGTAGTAACGCAACTCCGTTCAAGATGTATCAAAATATCGGTGCAACCATGAACCGTGGTATTGAAGTATCGGTAAATACCGTCAATGTGGATAACAAAAACTTTAAGTGGAACTCCACCCTTACCTTTGCTGCCAATCATGAAGGAAATTACCGATTTGATTGATGGGTAAGGATATCATTGGCGCCGAATCATCCATTACCAGTAGTTTGCTGATTGGCCGTCCTTTGCGTTCCTATCATTATTTTATCAATCAGGGAATATGGCAGGAAAATGAAGCAGAGGAAGCTGCCAAATATTTTAAAGATGCAAAGAAGACACAGTCTTTTAAGCCGGGTGATATAAAATTGCAGGATTTGGATGGCAACTTTATTATTGATGATAATGACAGGACTTATCTCGGCAGCCAGTCTCCAAAATGGACGGGAGGACTCAATAATAACTTTAGTTATAAGAATTTCGATCTGAATGTATATATTATAGCTCGTTGGGGACAGATGATTGACTATGAACTGGCAGGTGCTTACGATCCTCAGGGAAAAGGAAACTTCCCCGCATATTTGAACTATTGGACACCGGAAAACCCGTCAAATGATTTTCCGCGTCCGGCTCAGACCAATTTCTATAACTATCTGGGATACGAGTCTTTGAATTACATTGACGGTTCTTATTGGAAGATCAAGACTGTATCACTGGGTTATACATTCCCCAAATCGTTGACTTCCAAATTGGGTGTGTCCAAACTTCGTGCATATGTCACTGCCAATAACCTCTTCTCTTTTGCCAAGAATCATTTGATTCAGGATTACGATGCAGAACGCGGAGGATCGGCTAAAGCTCCGTTGCAGCGTCAGTTTATATTTGGTTTGAATCTTGATTTCTAACAGATAAAAAAAGAAATAACTATCATGAAATACAATAAGAAATATCTATTTGCAGCATGTGCCGCCCTGTTGTTGGGCATGCAATCATGTGATTTGGAGGAATACAATCCTGCCGGAAGTACCCCGGATAATGTGTACAAAGAACAGGCCGGTTTTGAGGCCCTTGTCAATTCGGCTTATGCTTTTTGGGGCGGTCAGTTTTATGGACGTGAAGATTTTGTGTTATTACTGAACGGTGGTGGCGACCTTTGGATCAATATTGCCAATTGCGGTTATGGCCGTCAGATGTCCAAATATGAAGAATTGACAGCTTCGGTTGGTCAGATTAAGAATACGTGGAATCGTCTGTATGAAATTATAAACGACTGTAATGCCGGTTTGGAACGGATTGACCAAGTGGAATTCAAAGACAAGAAACTGAGAGATATCCGTTTTGGTGAATTAAGTTTCATGCGTGCTTACGCTTATTGGCATTTGGTTGAAATTTACGGTAACGTGGATCTTAGAACCAAAGAAACTTCTGCCGAAAGTCTTTCAATGAACTGTTATCGCAGCAGCTATGAAGATTTGTATGATTTAATGCTGGCCGATGCACAGAATGCGGTGGATAATCTGCCCGTTGATCCTTATCCTGTTAAAGATGTAGTCGTGCGACCTCAAAAGCGGCTTATGGTTTATTAGCGCGCATCGCACTGACACGGGTTTCCTATTGTGACAGTCAGGCAGACAAAGACAAATATTATAAAATCGCTGAGGATGCGGCTCAATATGTGATTGATAATCAGAATGCGTTGAAAGTATCTTTGTATGATACGCCTGACGAAGTCTTTGATCCGGATAATAATAAAACGAATAAAGAGGCTATGTTCGTTGTGACCCACTCTACCGAGTCCTCATTGAATATGCAGGCTAAAAACCCGAACCGTATGCATATGTATTTCATGCCAGTTATTCGGCAAGAGCAGGTATGGTGCAGGATTATGAATATGGAAATGATAAGAATGCCAAGTCGGGCAGTATGGCGATGATGCCTACCCGTTATTTGTTGGAATTGTATAATGAGAATATAGATGCCCGTTACAATGCCTGGTTCCGTGAAGAGTATAAACTGAATACACCCCAAGCTTATGCCTGGACTAAGGATCAGTTGGACTATTTTGAAAAACCGTCATCTATGATTGGTCAGGTTATTCAGCCGGGAGAAACAGCGCTGCTTTTCACCAAGAAGAAGATTGCCGACAAACGTAACTTGCCATACGCTGTCGTCGATATCGATGATACCTATGCAGCCGATGGAAGTGTCAGCAAGAGTGCCAACTTTAACATTCACTTCCCGACCTTGCTGAAGTACGAAGATGCGAATTTTGAAAACAAAGGATTGCCTACCAATTCGCAGGTAGGTGCAAATGATGTGATTACCATGCGTTTGCCCGAAATGTATTTCATTGTTGCCGAATGTGAGATCATGAAGTCCGGAGGAAATAAGGAGATAGCTAAAGCACGTATCAATGACATACGCAGACGTGCGGCTGTACCGGGCAAGGAAGCTGAAATGGAGGTAGGAGTGGACAAGATGACGATCGACTTTATTTTGGAAGAAAG
>ENA-OQCD01000481-OQCD01000481.1-human-gut-metagenome-genome-assembly--contig:-NODE-481-length-11342-cov-4.748908_pt1 | contig 11342 bp, 8 predicted proteins | sample MGYA00242755_ERZ504571 | MGnify/ENA primary metagenome ERZ504571 (study PRJEB26092, sample SAMD00036274) | human gut metagenome | host: Homo sapiens | study: EMG produced TPA metagenomics assembly of...
CCCTCATTGTGCAGTGCGTCCAGGAGCCAATCGCTCAACTCCTGCGAAGGGGACACCCGCACCGTTATATGCCCATCTTCAAAGCGCACCGCTGGTGGTGGACAATCCCACCATTTGCGGATAGTTTTCGGATCAAGGCCAGTTTCTCGGTGGCAGTCGGCCTTACGGCCTTCCGGGTGCTGCTGCCGCCACTCATAAACCCGTACCTGAGCTGTTCCGCTGCCTTTAGGTCGACCCTCATTGACAATCTCTCCTAACTGTTTTTTTAATGCTTTCATTGTGTTCATCACTTGAATATGCTCTTCCTGCTTACGCCAATTCCGCTTATTGACAGGCATAGTAAGACCAGAGAGCTTCGCTATATCGTCCCTGGGAAATGTCACATAGTCCTCATTGAACATCTCCAGGGCACACACCACATCATCTTTCGTGAAGCGGTTTATGTCCTCCACGCTCATATCATCATAGGGCTGGAGCAGCGCAAAAGCGTCCCGGCGCAGCTCGTCTTCGTCAATCCCACATTTCTTCGCATAAATCGCCAGCGTCATAATGCCATAAAAACGATGGCCTACCCGAATTTCGTCAGCAATCCGGTGCAGCCACCAATCGTAAAGGTCACGCTTGACCGTCCAACGACCCCGCCGTTCCTTCTTGATGATCCTCCGTTCATACCAATCTGGGTACTTCTCCTTTGCTTCATCCAGCGACAGGCGGCTCTTTCTCATAAGCCCCTCAAGCCGCTGCCTCTCCCCGTTGCTGTCCGGAATATAATCGAGCAGCTGCGCCAGTTCCACCGGCCCGCCAAGCCGGAACGCCCTCACAGGGTACTCCCGTCCCAGTTTCGAGCCGGAGCCGACCACCCGAAAGCCCTGCAAAATGCCCTGCATTTGCGGTTCTTTTATCGTGGAGGTATATCGGTTCCAAATCTGCCGAGTAAGGGAATATTTCAGCTCCTTCAAGCATTTCTGGTTGTGCGGATACATAGGCACTGGCTCTTTCAACACATAATATAGGTGAAGCCCCGTCCCGCTGTTTACAACAAAGGTTGCCTGGGGCAGAATATCCTTGTTCATCTGGTGCAGCGTGTCCCGAAGCTGCGGCATACCTACCCCGTCCAGATCAAACACCAAAGCATAAAGATACCTGGCATTTTTACCGCACCGCCGCAGACCAAAATAGGAAATCGGGGACATAATCGTAAAATCAGTGTCTTGTAGCTCCCGCAGTTCGTCCAGCTCGTCAGTGATAGTACACCGTTTCGCCTTACCATCCCCCTCGATCTGCAGGGCGATCCCGGTCGCCTTATCAACCTCAACTTTCTGAACCGTCACCGCAATCCCGTTTCCCTTCCTGTCCTCAAAATGTCCCTTCCTCTCGAAAGAACCTCCGGGAATATCTCCCGATAAAACTCATACGGCGCCACCGGCTCCAAAAACCTTTCCAAATGCTCATTCTTTTCCTGATAAAGCTCTCTCTGCCGTTCCAAAGCCTCTTGCTGATCCACCATTCCTTACACCTCTTTTCATACATTCTGCAAACCCACAGGGGGAAAAGGGGGAGCCAAAGAGCGGCCCCTCCGGGGCCTTAAAGAGAAGTCACCTCCCCCTTTTCCCCCTCGCTCTGGGGCATGGAAATGATGGAAAACCTTTTAGGTTTGCCACATTCCCACACCCCGTCGCTCACCCCCATTTTCCCCTCCGACTTTCTCCCTATCCGAGAGAGAATATTTTTATTATTTTTCCTTGGCCTAAAGGCCATAGGGGGGCATATATTATCAATGAGTTTTTTCCCTATTTTTTAAACTCCATATCCCCCCCTTACTCCTCTAAGGCCATAGGGGGGCATATATTATCAATGAGTTTTTTCCCTATTTCTTGTTGTTATTATAGCCTGTCCAGATGGCGCTTTCAAGTCCCCTGGACAGGCATATATTATCAATACAGTTTTTCCCTATCTTATCAAAGCTCCATGCCGCCCCAGGTATGACCTCGTTCCTGCTCCTGCTCTGGCTGCTGCACCTCCGGCACAGGCAACAGCTCCCTGGCCCTTTCGACAAGGGGGCGGAACTTCTCTGGCAGGTGCCGATCCAGAAAATCCATCACCGCACTGACCCCATCCAGGAGCCGATCCGAGAAGCTGCGCTCCTGCTCCAACTCTTGTTCCAGGCACTCCACCTGTACCAGCAGCTTTCGGTTTTGGTTTTCAAGCCGCTGCCTCTCCTGAGCCTCCTTCAGCTTTTCTTTTGTCGAGGGGATTTTCTGCTGAAGCCGCTGATTTTCTTCCTTCAGCTCTTGCACTTTCTGTTCCGCTGCCGCACCTCTGATTGCTGCCGCCTTCAGTTCCTTTACCTGTTCTACGGTAACGCCTTTCACAGCTCCTGTCAGCGTCTTTTCTGGCTGTATGGCCTCCAGATCAGGCTTGACCTTCTCAACCGCCTTTAGGAGCTTCACATTCCCTTGCAACGCTTTTTTCTGCTTTTCCAAAGTTGCTATATCCTGTTCTGCTGCTGCAACCTGTTCCTGGACAGCTTCAAGGCGCTGCGCCGCTGCCCGGTACTCTGGCAAATCCATGTGAGGCCGACCACCGCCCAGGCTGATAATCTCAAAATCGTGTACCTGAGCAATCTCTCCAAGAGATACCTTCTCACGCTCCATCCAGGCTTTCCATTCGGTTTGCTTTCGGCCCAGGCTTTCAAATCCTTGCTGCTTTAACGCCTGCTTCATGGAAACCCTCGTGGACAGCCCCCGGCTCTGCCCAGTGGCCACCGGCACAAAGTCTACATGGAGGTGGGGCGTGGCTTCATCCATGTGCAGCACCATATTGAATACCCGCAGATGAGGATTGCGCTCCTGGAAGGACTCTGCAAATTCTTTGAGAGCTGCCGCTGCCCGTTCCCCTCCTGGGGAGCCGCACCCACAGTCCTCCATGTTACCGATCTGGAAGATGGCCTCGTGAAATAGCTTCTCCTGTTTGCTCTGCCGGATATGCTCATAGTAGTCTGGTATTTTGTCCCTGGTCTTTTTCTTTTTTAGCGTTATAGGCAGCCAATGCTTCATCAAAAAGCTCATGGTACACCTGCTTCAAGTCATCGTTGCAAAAAGTGATATTCTGCTCCGACCGGCTGCGGTCTACATTCGCCGCCGAAAAGCTCCTGTTATTGTGCCGAATACTTCCTCGGCCTGTCATTCCCGAAATGGTTGTTTCTATAAAATCACCCGGCCCTTTCTTGTAAAAAGAACTATATCCTACTATCTCTATTTTACCATACCTGGGTGGCTGTCACAACCTCTTTGTTACTTTCTGGTGAGAAAGTAACTCAAAAGCACTTTCACACCGCCTCCCCTTTGGGGCTGGCAGTATGAAAGTGCTTTGCGCTGCCGGGGGCTAAAAGAGCCGGCCTCACAACCATCTCTAAGAACTTCTTCTGTCACTCTACTTCTTCTGGTGCAAGAGGATAACCGCATAATTCTTCTTCCTGTGCAGGAACTTCTGCGTCCTCTGTTTTTACAGGGCCGGTTTCTTCAATCAAATCCGACGGGACAAAACTTACAGCCAACTGCTGTTCTTCCGGCAAGCTATTATACCAATCCAGCCATTCAAGCGTTTCTTTGGAAAGGTCCTCCGCATCCACCATCCGATCACCATATCGGACTTTACTTCCGTCTCCTTCTCTTTGCTCAAAAACGATCCATTTCTCGTTCATAAAAATCTCTATGGTATTGTCTGCCCCGTATTGATATTCAAAGCCTGTCCCAAAATTAGATTGGTTATCCTTTGTCGGTATCTCAGAGCCATCAACCGTTGAAGTAATTTCCCCGTCCATTACCCCGCAACGACCACTTATGGTGCTTTCTTTCCCCGTATCATAGTAGAGTTTTCCATCCACCATTACCATAGGGATTTTATCCCATTCATGCGTTTCTTCAAGCGGCGGATCAGAGGGATTTTCTGACTGCCCCGGCAGCTCACTCTCACTTACAGGAACAATCTCATATTGATAGCTATCCCAACGACCTCCAATATCGGCTGATGTAAAATAATCCAGTTTCTCCGCCGGAAATTTCAGTCTGCCTGACTTTACAGCTTCCGCACAGTAGATGATCTCATAACTTGTATCGTCTGAGAGATTGAACCTAAAACTCGTTATGGTCTCCCCGACAACAGGCTCCGTTTTCTTATCGCTTACCTCCAGTCCCGAAAACAGAGAATAAAGATCAGCTATGTCTTCGCTTTCTGTGATAACTTGCTTTTCGGCGGAGTATGGCTCAGCATTGCGATACATCTCAATGTTATTTACATCAGCAACATCAAAGGGCATAGAAATAGTTTCTTTTTTTTCACAACCAGTGAATACCAAAACCATAGCCGCCACCAAAACAAGAACAATCTTTTTCACTGTATCACACCGCCTTTCTTACTTGTACTGACGAAAAAAATATACTTTTGTTTCCTATCTGCCACCAAAAACTTTTGAAAACCAGCTTTTTTTCTGCTCCACCGTCTGCCCCTGTTGATTTGGATCATCTTCACCATCAGTAAGCTGCTGCCGAATTGTTCCGGCATGAAGTGCCTGGGCGCCTGGGCAGTCTGCTGTGCCACCACCAGCGCAGAGCTGACCTCTGCCAGCCTTGCATTCAATTCTTCAATCTGCTTGTCCTTTACAGAAAGCTGCCCTTGCAGCGTGTCAATGGTGGCCTGTAAAATTGCTACCACACCAGCCTCTTGCGACTGCTCCGGCACCGCTCCAATGGAGCGCTCCGTATGCGTATCCGTATGCGATCCATTGGGGCAGCCATCTCTCAAAAAGTCTTGTTTTATCAGGGTTTCAGCCTGCTCCGATAGATACAAGACCCCCTGTTCCGTATGCGCATACGGAGCGCAAACCGTATACAGCTTGCCTTTGTACCGCTTATAAACCGCCTGTTTTGATACGCCTATCTCGTCGCTATCTGCCGGATTGTTTTCATACCTTCACGAACAGGCCAACGGACACACACCCTCAAATCCCGGCGTGGATATGTACCAGCAAGCGGGGCCTGTCGGCTCCCAGGCTACTTCAAGGGTAATCTCGTGCCAGCCATCGGGAAACAAGGCGGTAAATCCCTGCCCAGCATGTATGCCGTACCCTTCCAGAAGCAGCCGAGGGTGCGGATCATCGTCCGCCGGATCGGGGAGCCGCAGCTGCGCGATCCTCTCTTTATCCCAGCTCATAGACCTTTCCTCCTTCCCCTAAAATAAATCGCTATGCGATCCCGTCCGGGTGAGATATAAAATCAGCTCGTCCCCGTCCACTTCGTAGATCAGCAACCAATCCGGCGTAATGTGGCACTCACGACACCCCGCATAGTCCCCGGAAAGCTGGTGATCCCTGTTCTTTTCCGGCAACGGCTCCCCCGCAGCCAGCTTTTTAATAATATCGGTCAGCAAAGAAATATCAAAGCCGCGCTTTTTCACACGCTTCAAATCCTTCTGAAACTTTGTGGTTGGTCTTATGTTATACATCGGCAAGTAGCTCCTCCATCATCTGATCGACATTGGAATAGGTCTTGCCGAGGCTCGGATTAGCCTTCATTCTCTTTACTTCCTTGATTGCTTCGACGGTTTCCGCGTTCGGCACATCGCCGCTGATTTCAAAGGGTATTCTATACTCCCTCACAGCCTTACGCGCAAAAACATTGAACGCCGTTGTCATCGTCATTCCCATATCAGCACAGAACGCCTCAAACTGCCGCTTCAAATCTGCATCCATACGGATATTGATACTTGTATTCGCCATAATAGCAACTCCTTCCGCTTTTATTATAACCCGTTTTATCATATTCATTGTATAGCTTTTTGTTTACAATGTCAATACAATCTCCCTGTCCTCGACGCTCTAAAGTTCTATCCCAGTATGTACGCATTTAGGGGGCAAAAAAGCCTTGATTTATGCGGCTTTACGGGCGCAGTAGCGAGGGAGCCGGTATATTTACCCTCGGAGGGCTGAAAACGACTTCTAAAGCGTAACAAGGGCCTTTCTGGGCCTTATTCCTGACCCTCATTGTGCAGTGCGTCCAGGAGCCAATCGCTCAACTCCTGCGAAGGGGACACCCGCACCGTTATATGCCCATCTTCAAAGCGCACCGCTGGTGGTGGACAATCCCACCATTTGCGGATAGTTTTCGGATCAAGGCCAGTTTCTCGGTGGCAGTCGGCCTTACGGCCTTCCGGGTGCTGCTGCCGCCACTCATAAACCCGTACCTGAGCTGTTCCGCTGCCTTTAGGTCGACCCTCATTGACAATCTCTCCTAACTGTTTTTTTAATGCTTTCATTGTGTTCATCACTTGAATATGCTCTTCCTGCTTACGCCAATTCCGCTTATTGACAGGCATAGTAAGACCAGAGAGCTTCGCTATATCGTCCCTGGGAAATGTCACATAGTCCTCATTGAACATCTCCAGGGCACACACCACATCATCTTTCGTGAAGCGGTTTATGTCCTCCACGCTCATATCATCATAGGGCTGGAGCAGCGCAAAAGCGTCCCGGCGCAGCTCGTCTTCGTCAATCCCACATTTCTTCGCATAAATCGCCAGCGTCATAATGCCATAAAAACGATGGCCTACCCGAATTTCGTCAGCAATCCGGTGCAGCCACCAATCGTAAAGGTCACGCTTGACCGTCCAACGACCCCGCCGTTCCTTCTTGATGATCCTCCGTTCATACCAATCTGGGTACTTCTCCTTTGCTTCATCCAGCGACAGGCGGCTCTTTCTCATAAGCCCCTCAAGCCGCTGCCTCTCCCCGTTGCTGTCCGGAATATAATCGAGCAGCTGCGCCAGTTCCACCGGCCCGCCAAGCCGGAACGCCCTCACAGGGTACTCCCGTCCCAGTTTCGAGCCGGAGCCGACCACCCGAAAGCCCTGCAAAATGCCCTGCATTTGCGGTTCTTTTATCGTGGAGGTATATCGGTTCCAAATCTGCCGAGTAAGGGAATATTTCAGCTCCTTCAAGCATTTCTGGTTGTGCGGATACATAGGCACTGGCTCTTTCAACACATAATATAGGTGAAGCCCCGTCCCGCTGTTTACAACAAAGGTTGCCTGGGGCAGAATATCCTTGTTCATCTGGTGCAGCGTGTCCCGAAGCTGCGGCATACCTACCCCGTCCAGATCAAACACCAAAGCATAAAGATACCTGGCATTTTTACCGCACCGCCGCAGACCAAAATAGGAAATCGGGGACATAATCGTAAAATCAGTGTCTTGTAGCTCCCGCAGTTCGTCCAGCTCGTCAGTGATAGTACACCGTTTCGCCTTACCATCCCCCTCGATCTGCAGGGCGATCCCGGTCGCCTTATCAACCTCAACTTTCTGAACCGTCACCGCAATCCCGTTTCCCTTCCTGTCCTCAAAATGTCCCTTCCTCTCGAAAGAACCTCCGGGAATATCTCCCGATAAAACTCATACGGCGCCACCGGCTCCAAAAACCTTTCCAAATGCTCATTCTTTTCCTGATAAAGCTCTCTCTGCCGTTCCAAAGCCTCTTGCTGATCCACCATTCCTTACACCTCTTTTCATACATTCTGCAAACCCACAGGGGGAAAAGGGGGAGCCAAAGAGCGGCCCCTCCGGGGCCTTAAAGAGAAGTCACCTCCCCCTTTTCCCCCTCGCTCTGGGGCATGGAAATGATGGAAAACCTTTTAGGTTTGCCACATTCCCACACCCCGTCGCTCACCCCCATTTTCCCCTCCGACTTTCTCCCTATCCGAGAGAGAATATTTTTATTATTTTTCCTTGGCCTAAAGGCCATAGGGGGGCATATATTATCAATGAGTTTTTTCCCTATTTTTTAAACTCCATATCCCCCCCTTACTCCTCTAAGGCCATAGGGGGGCATATATTATCAATGAGTTTTTTCCCTATTTCTTGTTGTTATTATAGCCTGTCCAGATGGCGCTTTCAAGTCCCCTGGACAGGCATATATTATCAATACAGTTTTTCCCTATCTTATCAAAGCTCCATGCCGCCCCAGGTATGACCTCGTTCCTGCTCCTGCTCTGGCTGCTGCACCTCCGGCACAGGCAACAGCTCCCTGGCCCTTTCGACAAGGGGGCGGAACTTCTCTGGCAGGTGCCGATCCAGAAAATCCATCACCGCACTGACCCCATCCAGGAGCCGATCCGAGAAGCTGCGCTCCTGCTCCAACTCTTGTTCCAGGCACTCCACCTGTACCAGCAGCTTTCGGTTTTGGTTTTCAAGCCGCTGCCTCTCCTGAGCCTCCTTCAGCTTTTCTTTTGTCGAGGGGATTTTCTGCTGAAGCCGCTGATTTTCTTCCTTCAGCTCTTGCACTTTCTGTTCCGCTGCCGCACCTCTGATTGCTGCCGCCTTCAGTTCCTTTACCTGTTCTACGGTAACGCCTTTCACAGCTCCTGTCAGCGTCTTTTCTGGCTGTATGGCCTCCAGATCAGGCTTGACCTTCTCAACCGCCTTTAGGAGCTTCACATTCCCTTGCAACGCTTTTTTCTGCTTTTCCAAAGTTGCTATATCCTGTTCTGCTGCTGCAACCTGTTCCTGGACAGCTTCAAGGCGCTGCGCCGCTGCCCGGTACTCTGGCAAATCCATGTGAGGCCGACCACCGCCCAGGCTGATAATCTCAAAATCGTGTACCTGAGCAATCTCTCCAAGAGATACCTTCTCACGCTCCATCCAGGCTTTCCATTCGGTTTGCTTTCGGCCCAGGCTTTCAAATCCTTGCTGCTTTAACGCCTGCTTCATGGAAACCCTCGTGGACAGCCCCCGGCTCTGCCCAGTGGCCACCGGCACAAAGTCTACATGGAGGTGGGGCGTGGCTTCATCCATGTGCAGCACCATATTGAATACCCGCAGATGAGGATTGCGCTCCTGGAAGGACTCTGCAAATTCTTTGAGAGCTGCCGCTGCCCGTTCCCCTCCTGGGGAGCCGCACCCACAGTCCTCCATGTTACCGATCTGGAAGATGGCCTCGTGAAATAGCTTCTCCTGTTTGCTCTGCCGGATATGCTCATAGTAGTCTGGTATTTTGTCCCTGGTCTTTTTCTTTTTTAGCGTTATAGGCAGCCAATGCTTCATCAAAAAGCTCATGGTACACCTGCTTCAAGTCATCGTTGCAAAAAGTGATATTCTGCTCCGACCGGCTGCGGTCTACATTCGCCGCCGAAAAGCTCCTGTTATTGTGCCGAATACTTCCTCGGCCTGTCATTCCCGAAATGGTTGTTTCTATAAAATCACCCGGCCCTTTCTTGTAAAAAGAACTATATCCTACTATCTCTATTTTACCATACCTGGGTGGCTGTCACAACCTCTTTGTTACTTTCTGGTGAGAAAGTAACTCAAAAGCACTTTCACACCGCCTCCCCTTTGGGGCTGGCAGTATGAAAGTGCTTTGCGCTGCCGGGGGCTAAAAGAGCCGGCCTCACAACCATCTCTAAGAACTTCTTCTGTCACTCTACTTCTTCTGGTGCAAGAGGATAACCGCATAATTCTTCTTCCTGTGCAGGAACTTCTGCGTCCTCTGTTTTTACAGGGCCGGTTTCTTCAATCAAATCCGACGGGACAAAACTTACAGCCAACTGCTGTTCTTCCGGCAAGCTATTATACCAATCCAGCCATTCAAGCGTTTCTTTGGAAAGGTCCTCCGCATCCACCATCCGATCACCATATCGGACTTTACTTCCGTCTCCTTCTCTTTGCTCAAAAACGATCCATTTCTCGTTCATAAAAATCTCTATGGTATTGTCTGCCCCGTATTGATATTCAAAGCCTGTCCCAAAATTAGATTGGTTATCCTTTGTCGGTATCTCAGAGCCATCAACCGTTGAAGTAATTTCCCCGTCCATTACCCCGCAACGACCACTTATGGTGCTTTCTTTCCCCGTATCATAGTAGAGTTTTCCATCCACCATTACCATAGGGATTTTATCCCATTCATGCGTTTCTTCAAGCGGCGGATCAGAGGGATTTTCTGACTGCCCCGGCAGCTCACTCTCACTTACAGGAACAATCTCATATTGATAGCTATCCCAACGACCTCCAATATCGGCTGATGTAAAATAATCCAGTTTCTCCGCCGGAAATTTCAGTCTGCCTGACTTTACAGCTTCCGCACAGTAGATGATCTCATAACTTGTATCGTCTGAGAGATTGAACCTAAAACTCGTTATGGTCTCCCCGACAACAGGCTCCGTTTTCTTATCGCTTACCTCCAGTCCCGAAAACAGAGAATAAAGATCAGCTATGTCTTCGCTTTCTGTGATAACTTGCTTTTCGGCGGAGTATGGCTCAGCATTGCGATACATCTCAATGTTATTTACATCAGCAACATCAAAGGGCATAGAAATAGTTTCTTTTTTTTCACAACCAGTGAATACCAAAACCATAGCCGCCACCAAAACAAGAACAATCTTTTTCACTGTATCACACCGCCTTTCTTACTTGTACTGACGAAAAAAATATACTTTTGTTTCCTATCTGCCACCAAAAACTTTTGAAAACCAGCTTTTTTTCTGCTCCACCGTCTGCCCCTGTTGATTTGGATCATCTTCACCATCAGTAAGCTGCTGCCGAATTGTTCCGGCATGAAGTGCCTGGGCGCCTGGGCAGTCTGCTGTGCCACCACCAGCGCAGAGCTGACCTCTGCCAGCCTTGCATTCAATTCTTCAATCTGCTTGTCCTTTACAGAAAGCTGCCCTTGCAGCGTGTCAATGGTGGCCTGTAAAATTGCTACCACACCAGCCTCTTGCGACTGCTCCGGCACCGCTCCAATGGAGCGCTCCGTATGCGTATCCGTATGCGATCCATTGGGGCAGCCATCTCTCAAAAAGTCTTGTTTTATCAGGGTTTCAGCCTGCTCCGATAGATACAAGACCCCCTGTTCCGTATGCGCATACGGAGCGCAAACCGTATACAGCTTGCCTTTGTACCGCTTATAAACCGCCTGTTTTGATACGCCTATCTCGTCGCTATCTGCCGGATTGTTTTCATACCTTCACGAACAGGCCAACGGACACACACCCTCAAATCCCGGCGTGGATATGTACCAGCAAGCGGGGCCTGTCGGCTCCCAGGCTACTTCAAGGGTAATCTCGTGCCAGCCATCGGGAAACAAGGCGGTAAATCCCTGCCCAGCATGTATGCCGTACCCTTCCAGAAGCAGCCGAGGGTGCGGATCATCGTCCGCCGGATCGGGGAGCCGCAGCTGCGCGATCCTCTCTTTATCCCAGCTCATAGACCTTTCCTCCTTCCCCTAAAATAAATCGCTATGCGATCCCGTCCGGGTGAGATATAAAATCAGCTCGTCCCCGTCCACTTCGTAGATCAGCAAC
>ENA-OQCD01000482-OQCD01000482.1-human-gut-metagenome-genome-assembly--contig:-NODE-482-length-11341-cov-2.179686_pt1 | contig 11341 bp, 16 predicted proteins | sample MGYA00242755_ERZ504571 | MGnify/ENA primary metagenome ERZ504571 (study PRJEB26092, sample SAMD00036274) | human gut metagenome | host: Homo sapiens | study: EMG produced TPA metagenomics assembly of...
GGATTGTATTCATCCTGCTATGTTATGTTGCTTTTTAAAGATGAAAAGGCAAATGCTCTGATAACAATGAAGGACAGCCTACGTGAAGCAATCAATATTGATTATCAGGAACGATTAAACAAAATACTTGTTAGTTATCGCCCTTTAGGCAGAAAGGTAAAAGGTGTCCAAATAGAATACGGTGATAGTCTAGAAATCATTTATTTTGAAGACAGCACCCATGAGTCACTGGCTACCCAACTGGCCAACCAGTATGTGATGACAAGGATTATCCCCGTCAATCCAGACAATTTCAATAAGATCTTCCAAGAAGAATGGGAAAAGAATGGAGTTTCCGCCGCTAAGACGGGAATCATTTACCGCTACAACAAGAAAAAGGTATTCAGTGACAATGATTCAATCTCTTTCCAGAAAGCTCTTGTCACCCCTGTACAAGCAATAGACGCTAAAAGAACCGCCGGCGTACAGGCATGGGCTATGATTCATTGGACAGAAATAGTAAAACATACCACTCCAAAAGTGTTATGGAGTATCATTGCTTATTTCATTGTCTTGATATGGGTGTCTCTGTCATTTCTGAAAAAACCACAGGAAAAAAGAAAACTCCCGCCAATCCGGACTGCATACCATGTGAAGAAATTCCTGACAATCCGGACTACATACAATTGGGGAAAATGACTTTAAAGTTGGAAAGCAAGAAACTATATATTGGCGACCGGCTTTGCCACATAGCACCGGCAGATTTCAATCTGCTGGAACTGTTTATCAAAAACGCCCCAAGCATCTTTTGACTAAAGAAGATATTAAAAAATGCTTTCTGGCCGAAAGATAACAATCCCGAAAATAAAATATATAGTCATATCTCCACACTTAAATCCTCACTCAAGGACTTTCCCGAATATCAGATAGTGACAGAAAAAGGAGGATACCGACTGGTTATCTCCTCAAACGAATGAATAGCTCCTATTTCCAATAATAAGCATACATAAGGTATACAATCTTACTTAAAATCACCAACCCACCGCAGCAGGAACAAAGCATTTCTCACAGCGGAACGAGTTGTTTCATTAAGGTGGAATAATTTATTTCATCAAGGTAAAACTAAATATTCCACCATATAAAACTATTTGTTCCACCATATAAAAATTAATTGTACCAAACAGTGGAACACACTGTAATACACGGGAAACAAAGAGATTCTCGTTACTATATTCTGATTCATTCATTATAGGCCACAGGACAATGCAGTGCAGGACAATAACACTGTGACAGACTTTTATCTGTCACACTCTCCGTCACGCTATCTGTCACATCTTAACAACCTGTTTTTCAGCAAAATAATTAGTACTGTGACAGTGTGACAGATAATTCTCACTTTTTAAACTCTATGAAAGCAAAACTTGAAAATCATCCATATTCCTTCACCCTGAAGGATTTTTTTGGCTGAAGCTTTCCGGGTACAAATCCGTCATTATAATCAGCTAAGAACTAACATCTTACATAAGGATGAAGGATTTGAAAGAAAAAAACGCATGAATTCTAAATTGGTATAAGCAGACAGTCCAGCTCATAAAAACACTAGAACCTTTTTTAAAAAAAGGCCCTGTTCTTTTTAAAAAAGAATCCGGTTCTTTTTCGGAAAACGAACTTATGTTTTTCCAACCATACACTACAATAAATTATCCGCCATTATAGGATAACACGGTGATTTCTTTTCAAAACTTCCTCTATTCCAATTCAAGGGGAAATTTCACTATCTGCTCGTCAGCATTGACATCCAAACCGAATAACATACCGGCAGCCTCATCTACATAAATACCGGCAATAGGACGATCCAATACATAGGTTTTCACCACATCGCCCTCGTGGGTGGATATACGTAATATTTTACCACCCTGCTGATAGGCATCGGCCAACTTCATAATATCCTTAAATTTACGACCGTCATAATGGTATAAATGTATTGGTCAGTCACCTGCACATCATAATAACAGATTCTCCCCGCCGGAAGTCCATACCCTTCAGGACTCACTTTAAATTGGGGTTCACCATCCCCACCCAATTCTCCTATATGCTTTTGTGAAGCCATGCTATAAATATCGAGCCTATCTCCAAACTGAGTGACAGAAACCAATATCTTCTTATCAGGACTGAATGATACAAAACTGTTCCAGCCTTGAGCCACAGCAGGCGCACTTTCTCTCAACAGTTCCGGATCGGACACAGGTATCTGCTCGGATTTACGAAGCAATTCGCCGGAAGAGAGTGAAGCCCAACTGAAACGGTTCTCACCGGAATAATCGGGGATAACAACAGTAGAGGCATCCTTCAAATCAAAATCAAGGGAACGGAACAAGCGCTTATCCAACAAAATATCCTTTTCCTGTTTGGGAGTTTTCCCCCCGGCTATACCGCTATATTGATACATCCTGCCCTTGCCGTCATCAAGCACCCACACCGTGTCCTGCCCTGCAAAACGGATATTCGCCGCATAAATGGACTCACCCGGACCTTCCCCACGCTTTCCAAAAGAAGACTGATATTGAAAATCGGGATAAGTAAATACATGATAATAGTAATCGGCATTGTGCAAATCCAATATCACCGCCTTGTCACCCTGTACACGCATACGATAGGCATACCGGAACAGAGCCGTATCAATGGGAACAATCTCCCCTTTCAGAACTTCTCCCTTCCGCACCGCTTCTTCTATGATTGACTCACTGGATACCTGCTGTTGGTGGCGTTGCCCGGTACACGCCACCAACAAAGGGAATAAAACGCATAATAGTTGTTTGTTTTTCATTTGATTTCTATATTTACTTATCTGGCACAAAGTAAACAAACTATTCATAAAAACAAGAAGAAACGACCTTAGATTTACCTTAAATACTTCATTTTAGATTCGTCATAGACATCTCTTTTTCACGAGTAGATTTTCATTTCTTCCCATTTCATCGAAGTTCAGATACTTTGCCATTTACTAAGTGCAAACATTTCAAAACAGCTCGGACAGACATACCCATAGAACAAGAAATACATCACAATAAATTCCATTTTCCACAAAATAGGTTTATATGATGAAAAATCACTATCTTTGTTCTATGAATAGATTGGTTATAGTAGGATGTGGACGACTTGCTGAAATTATAACAAACGCAGTTGTCAAAGGAATGTTGCCCGACTATGAGTTAGTAGGCGTATATTCGCGTACAGCATCAAAGGCCGAACACATTGCGAATAAAATGAGGCAACACGGAAAAATGTGTGCAGCCTGTCACACTTTAAAAGAACTGTTGGAGTTAAAACCTGATTATCTGGTGGAATCAGCCTCGCCTGCCGCAATGAAAGAACTGGCCTTACCCACCTTGGAAAACGGAACTTCCATTATCACCCTATCCATAGGAGCTTTGGCAGACACCTCTTTTTATGAGAAAGTCAAAGAAACGGCCAAGGCAAACGATACACGGGTTTACTTGGTATCCGGGGCCACCGGAGGATTTGATGTATTAAGAACCACCTCTTTGATGGGAAATGCTACAGCTCGTTTTTTCAATGAAAAAGGACCTGATGCTTTGAAAGGCACATCGGTTTACAAGGAAGAGCTGCAACAGGAAAAACGCATTGTCTTTTCCGGCAATGCAACAGAGGCAATAAATGTTTTTCCAACCAAAGTAAATGTATCTGTCGCAGCCTCATTGGCTTCCGTAGGACCGGACAATATGCAGGTATCCATACAGTCCACCCCTGGATTTACAGGTGATACTCAAAAAAGTGGAAATCAAAAAATGAACAAGTACACGCAGTAGTAGAAGTGTACAGCGCCACATCAGAGATTGCAGGATGGTCTGTAGTGAACACCCTGCTCAATATCACTTCACCCATTGTATTCTGACAAATTGGCCAGCACCTTCTCGCTCAGGCGGTCAAACGCCTGGCGGGTACGGCCGGTTGATACTTGCATACAACGCACATGCGGATGGGTAAGCAATGCCGTACTCCCCAATGCTCCTAATGTATCACAAAAACAAAGATTATCTTCCTCCAACCATCGGGTAAACGAAGATTCATCCCACGCAGGTGACAATCCTGTGTTAAATAGTATCTTTCTATTTCCAAGTGCCTTGAACTCCTCCTCATGCAACAAAACCGTATTCTTATTCAAGCAACAGCATACCACTTCACTCCATGTCAAAAGTTCATTCAAAGGCATAAAACGATAACCCTTCGCACCGGCTTCTTTTTTTTCACTACGGGCATAATAAGCTATATCCGCACCAAAAAACTTCATTGCATCCGCTATCATACCACCAGATTTTCCTAAGCCTACAATACCCACTTTCAAGCCGGTAATCTCCCGGGGAATCCCTTCCCACGGCTTCTGACCAAATCCATGAAGACAACGCACCAGTTCGCTGACTACATATTCTATTACCCCTTCGTCACCATAGTCACGAATACCCGTCACCGTAATACCGCGTTCATTAGCATAACGGATATCCACATTCGCACTTTCGGGAGAATATAGTGAACAACACATACCGATATACCGGACATTCGGACATCTCTCTAAAATATACCGGTTTATTTGTGATGTATAACTTAACAATACAGCATCCGCATCTCCGATCCGAGCAATAATCTCATTATCTCCCGCTGGAATATCAGAGTACATAACAACCTCATCTGCAAAAGAATATAACGTTTTTTTCTGCTGACAGAACCAAACTGACAGGTTCTATTGCTACAAGTTTCTGAAACATAGTATTTTTAATTTGACTGGTAAAGATAGTAAAAAATGCGGCAAAGAGACTTTTTTTCATCCAAGATTGTTTATTTTTGCATCCAAAACGAAAAAATTAAAAGAATAATGGGAGCAGGAAAATGGATTGGTGGTATTCTGGGATTCATGACTATGGGACCACTGGGAGCTTTGGCCGGATTTGCCTTAGGCTCATTGCTGGATGGAAACAACGGACTTTTTGGCAATACATACGAAAAAGGACAGGCGGAAGCCGGAAACTATGACGAAGGCCAGCGGAATAGCTTTTTATTCTCCATGTTGGTTATGGCGTCTTACATCATCCGTGCAGACGGACGCATCATGCACAGCGAAATGGAATATGTACGCCAATTCTTAAGAATGAATTTCGGCGAAGAGGCAGTCATCCAAGGAGAACAGATTTTGCTGAATCTTTTTGAACAGCGCAAACAGATGGAGCGTCAAAACCCGATGGCATTTAAAAATACCATCCATGAATGTGGTGCACAGATTGCCGCGAACCTGCCTTACGAACAACGGCTGCAATTGTTGGACTTTCTGGTAAACATAGCCAAAAGTGACGGAAGCGTATGCTCTGAGGAAATAGCAGCATTAAAAAGAAGTGGCACAATGCATGGAACTGTCGCCCAAAGAAGTGGAATCCATGCTGAACTTAAGCGGAAACTCATTGGAAGAAGCTTACAAAGTACTTGAAATTGACCCGTCCGCCACCAATGAGGAAGTACGTACAGCCTATCGCCGTCTGGCATTAAAACATCACCCTGACCGTGTTGCTACATTGGGTGAAGATGTGAAAAAAGCGGCAGAAGAGAAGTTCCAACAAATTAATAACGCTAAAGAACGAATTTATAAAGCCAGAGGAATAAAGTAAAAAAGAATATTTCGTGAAAACAAGAAGGAGGTGTGTCCATCCCTTAGGGATTTTTGACCACCTCCAACAACAAATTAAAACTCACTGGTAAAATGGAACTTAATATGCTTGAAGTCCATTTGTGCCATTTGAAGTACATAATTGCTATCAGCCAAGAATACATCCCTTCCTTCACGATCCTTGGCCATATACTGATATTTACGTTTTTTGAAAGCTTCCAGTTCTTCCGGATCATCACTTTCCACCCAACATGCCTTGTATAGGCTGATAGGCTCCCATCGGCATTTTGCATTATATTCATTTTCCAGACGATACTGGATCACTTCAAACTGCAACTGCCCTACCGTACCGATAATCTTACGTCCATTAAACTGATTGATAAATAACTGTGCCACACCCTCATCCATCAACTGGTCAATACCTTTAGCCAATTGTTTCTGTTTCATAGGGTCAGCATTCTCAATGTATTTAAACATCTCGGGCGAAAAACTGGGAATTCCACGGAAATGAAGTTTCTCACCTTCAGTCAGCGTATCACCGATCTTGAACGTTCCGTTATCCGGCAAACCAATGATATCTCCCGCCCAAGCCTCGTCTACTGTTGTTTTACGCTGTGCCATAAACTGAGTGGGAGAAGAAAAACGCATCGTCTTGTCATGACGTACATGATAATAAGGAGTATTACGGGAAAATTTGCCCGAACAAATTTTACAAAATGCAATACATGAACGATGATTAGGATCGATATTAGCTGTGATCTTAAAGACAAATCCGGTAAATTTCGGTTCATCGGGTTCCACCTCACGTTCTTCTGTCTTGGTAGGACGGGGGCTCGGAGCAATTTCCACAAATGTATCCAGCAGTTCCTGTACACCGAAGTTATTCAATGCCGACCCGAAAAATACAGGAGCCATCTCGCCTTTCAGGTACTCCTCCACATTGAATTCAGGATAAACACCGTCAACCAGTTCCAGTTCTCCGCGCAATTTTTCAGCCAAAGGAGCACCGATCTGGTTGTCTAGTTCTTCCGTATTGATATCAACCTCCACTTTTTCTGTTACCACCTGTTTGGAAGGTTGGAAAAGATTCAGTTTATGTTCATAAAGGTTATACACACCTTTGAAACGGGGGACCGCTTTCAATAGGCCACGTCAGAGGACGTACATTGATAATGAGTTCCTCCTCCAGTTCATCCAACAAATCAAACGGATCTTTCGCCTCACGGTCCATTTTGTTGACAAATATGATTACCGGAGTATTACGCATACGGCATACTTCCATCAGCTTACGTGTCTGCGTTTCCACACCTTTCGCACCATCCACCACAATAATGACACTATCTACGGCTGTCAAAGTACGATAAGTATCCTCGGCAAAGTCCTGATGGCCCGGAGTATCCAGAATATTGATTTTATAATCATTGTAATCAAACTCCATCACAGAAGTGGTCACAGAAATACCACGCTGCTTTTCAATGTCCATCCAGTCGGATGTGGCGGTCTTCTTTATCTTATTACTCTTTACGGCTCCGGCCACCTGTATCTGTCCGCCAAAAAGTAACAATTTTTCAGTTAGAGAGGTCTTACCGGCATCCGGATGCGCTATAATCGCAAACGTCCGTCTTCTTTCTATTTCACTATTCATATTTTATTATGCATTTAATTCTTTGATACATGCTTCCAGACTCTCTTCCCAATGAGGAATCTCAATGTTATAAGTAGTTTTAATCTTGGTCTTGTCCAATACGGAATAATGGGGACGGGGAGCCTTTGCCGGATATTCATTTGTATGCAGGGGACTGACCTTACAGGTCGTGATACCGGCAATACGATGGATAGCCTTGGTAAAATCATACCAGGAACATACTCCTTCATCACTGAAATGATAAACTCCCGGAACCACTCCCTTATAAATGGCTGTAAAGATAGCACGTGCCAGATCACGGGCATATGTCGGTGTACCAATCTGATCAAAGACCACACCCAAAGTTTCCTTTTCCTTTCCCAGACGGAGCATCGTTTTTACAAAATTATTCCCAAAAGTGGAATAAAGCCATGCGGTACGGATAATCATTGTTTTTTTGCAATACTCCAATGCATTCGTTTCACCGGCCAGCTTGGTCTTGCCGTAAACAGAATTGGGACAAGGAATATCCCCCTCATTATAAGGAAGATGTTTCGTGCCATCGAACACATAATCCGTTGATATCTGAATAAACTCACCCCAGTTGCTTCAGCCGCCTTCGCCAGATAGCTCACTGCGTTCTTATTCAGCTTGGTGCATAACTCTATATCATCCTCTGCCTTATCTACCGCCGTATAGGCCGCACAGTTCACTATGACATGAATATTATTCTCTTTTACGAAAGTCATCACCGCCTGCTCATCACAAATGTCCAATTCGGCTACATCCGTAAAAAAACAAGTATATTCCTTGTATTCAGCCGATAGCACACGCATTTCATTTCCTAATTGACCGTTGGCACCAGTCACCAATATATTCTTCATTTCTATTTCATTTATTAGAATTCCAATTCTCCTTTTTTATCCTCTATATAGTAGTTTGACAACATAGCCAGCAATGTCGAGATTGCTTCTTGTGCCTTTCTTGTTTCCTCACTGATTTCTTTCTTTTGCAATTTCAACAATAAGATACCATAAAGCGCCTCAAAACAAGTTTCCAGTTCAGGCTCCTCTTTATCCGCACCTTTAGCGCGTAACTCTACAATATAAGGCAATACTTTATAATAAGCAGAATTATAATAAGGAAACTTAGGGGAACGCAATAACTGCAAATGAAGGTCGGTAAGCCAAGTTATAATGTTTTTATTAATCTGCAAATGGCCTTTTTCCATAATCCCTTCATGACGCATCATCTCAATCAAATCCATATACCATTGAGTGAGTTCCGCTTTCTGCTCTTCCGTTAACGGATAAGGAGCTATGATGGTGCTTTTTATCTTTTCCATATCACAGCCGTTGGCACGGATTAAATCCTCTATCTGCCACATATATATAAGATACTCGGCTATATTCTTTTCTTTTAACTGCCTGGAAACGAACATACTTTTTAAATTAAAATTGATAATTAAAAAATTAAAAAACAACACGTATGATACACAAGAATATGTTTCTTTTGTCAGTACATCGTTTTTTCCTAAAAATAGTATAAATGAAACCTGCGACTGAAATCAGCATCACTACAATACCAATCACACGGTTCAAAATCCAAATGCCGCGTAAATTAAAACGGGTGCGTACTTTATTGACAAAAATACGTAATTCCGAACCACCAGAGAAGAGCCCCCAATACAATAGCCAAATACCCCACCAGTTGAAAGCCTATGGGACTGCCCGGCATCACAAAAGAAAAACGGGCAAACAAACCTATAAACAGGAATATAATGAGGGGGTTGGAGAGAGTCACAAAAAAAGCAGTAACAAAATTATGAAGATAACTGCCCGGGGTAGAAGATACAGGACGGATAGACTGGACAGGATTACTACGGAAAGTATAAATACCGAAAAAAGAACAGCATGATACTGCCGATAATTTGTAACAAATACTTGGTTCTTTGCCAAGAAATCAATCCATAAAACTCATGCCATAACCTGTAATCAAGGCATAGCTATATCACTAAGGGCAGCTCCCAGACCAGTAACAAATCCATACCATCGTCCCTTGTTCAGTGTGCGCTGTATACAAAGTACCCCAACAGGACCTAACGGCGCAGAAACCACTACACCGACGATAAGCCCTTTCACCAATAATCGAGTATGGTTACTTGTTCTATCCAATTCATGCTGCAAAGATGCTACTTTTTTACGAAAGTACCTATATTTACGCTCAAAATTCTTTCATACCCCGTCTCTTTTATATAACTTTGCACCTTATTAATAGACCCTTGATATTAGAACTAGTTTTCAATTAACAAAACAACTATAAAAGTGCTATGATTCTATTTTTCAGAACACCCACTAAAAGTGTAATAGCAACAGAAGTCAGCCAGGAACTGGCTTCTGAGGATATTCAGAAATTAAGCTGGCTTTATGGTGAAGCCACTGTAGAGAACGAAGAGAACCTGAAAGGTTGCTTCATCGGACCGCGTCGGGAAATGATTACTCCCTGGAGTACAAATGCTGTAGAAATCACTCAGAACATGGGTCTTACAGGTGTCTTACGCATTGAGGAATATTTCCCTGTAAAAGACGAAAAACGCCGAGTACGATCCTATGCTGCAACGTATGTATAAGGGATTGAACCAGGAGATTTTCACAGTCAACATCAAACCCCAGCCGATTGTTCACATCGAGAACCTCGAAGAATACAATGAAAAAGAAGGTCTGGCACTTTCCCGTGAGGAAATGGACTATTTGCTGAAGGTTGAAAAAGATTTGGGACGTAAATTAACCGATTCCGAAGTATTCGGCTTCGCGCAGATCAATTCCGAGCATTGCCGCCATAAGATATTCGGCGGAACATTCATTATTGATGGTCAGGAAATGGAGTCTTCCTTGTTCCAGATGATCAAGAAAACGACTGCTGAAAATCCCAACAAGATTATTTCCGCTTATAAAGATAATGTAGCATTTGCCGAAGGACCGATAGTAGAGCAATTCTCTCCGGCCGATCATTCCACTTCCGATTATTTCATTATCAAAGATATCAAGACTGTTATCTCACTGAAAGCCGAAACACATAACTTCCCGACAACCGTAGAACCATTCAACGGTGCATCTACCGGTACCGGTGGTGGTGAGATCCGTGACCGTATGGGCGGTGGCAAGGGCTCATGGCCCATTGCTGGTACTGCCGTTTATATGACCTCTTATCCCCGTACTGATGAGGGACGCGAATGGGAAGACATCCTTCCTGTCCGCCAATGGTTATACCAGACTCCGGAACAGATCTTAATCAAGGCTTCCAACGGTGCTTCCGATTTCGGTAACAAATTCGGTCAACCGCTGATTTGTGGTTCTGTACTGACATTCGAGCACCAGGAAAACGGCGAGAAGTATGCATACGACAAAGTGATTATGCTGGCAGGAGGAGTAGGTTACGGTACTCAGCGCGACTGTCTGAAAGGACATCCCGAAAAAGGAAATAAAGTCGTTGTAATGGGTGGTGATAACTATCGCATCGGCTTGGGTGGAGGTTCGGTCTCTTCTGTTGAGACAGGCCGGTACTCATCGGGAATCGAACTAAACGCCGTCCAACGTGCCAATGCGGAAATGCAAAAACGTGCCTATAATGTAGTCCGTGCATTGTGTGAAGAAGATAACAACCCGATTGTTTCCATTCACGACCACGGTTCGGCCGGCCACGTGAATTGTTTATCCGACTGGTAGAAGAAAACGGTGGATTAATTCATATGGACAAATTACCTATCGGTGACCAGACTTTGTCTGCCAAAGAAATTATCGCCAACGAATCTCAGGAACGTATGGGATTGCTGATTGACGAGTCGGCTATTGAACATGTACAAAAAATTGCTGATCGCGAACGTGCGCCAATGTATACCGTAGGTTGAAACAACCGGAGACGCCCGCTTTGGCCTTTGAACAGGCCGATGGGGTACGTCCGTTCGATCTGGCAGTAGATCAGATGTTCGGTTCTTCTCCGAAAACCTACATGGTTGACAAGACCGTAGAGCGCCATTATGAAAATGTTTCATACGAAACTTCCAA
>ENA-OQCD01000483-OQCD01000483.1-human-gut-metagenome-genome-assembly--contig:-NODE-483-length-11330-cov-1.517361_pt1 | contig 11330 bp, 18 predicted proteins | sample MGYA00242755_ERZ504571 | MGnify/ENA primary metagenome ERZ504571 (study PRJEB26092, sample SAMD00036274) | human gut metagenome | host: Homo sapiens | study: EMG produced TPA metagenomics assembly of...
CGGCTGGAAAGAGGTCTGCGAATTTACTACCAACGGTTCTTCTTTCAATTCCTGTGCGTATGTGAAATATTTGTCGTTCTTGCGTACCAAGCTGCTTTGATAACGCCCCAGGTTTCGCCCCGTTCGGCCGAGTAAACCAATGAGCGTCCGTCTGGGCTGAAATCGAGATCGCGCTCCTGCTGCGGTGTGTTGGTGATTTGTTTGGTAGTTCGTAGTCGACCGAGGTTACATATACATCGCCGCGCACGATAAAAGCGACTTCTTTGCCATTAGGGGAAACTGCGATATCGGTGGCTCCGCTTGCCTTGAGTTGATGGATCAGGTCGTTCTCCACCTTATCGAGATGATCTGTACATCCACTTTCTTAGGCTGTGTACCCTCTTTGACCGTATAGATTTCGCCATCGTATCCGTAGCAGAGGTTGCCGTTGTTGTCGGAAGTTAGGAAACGGACGGGATGCATGGTATGATTGGTTATCTGCCGGCTATTTCTGCCGGTCAGGTCGTTTTTTTGAATATATTGAAACTTCCTTTTTCTTCACTCAGATAGTAGAAGGAAGAAACCGTCTGTCGCCCATACCGGATTACGGTCTTCTCCTTTAAAGGAAAGTTATTTTTTTGGAAGGAGTGTTTCCCGAATCGAGGGTTGCACAACCAGCATGTCCCGTGTGATGGAAGACTGGTGGTGTTTACGCCAAGGATCTTCATATCCTTTTTTGTCATGGTAGAGTAAAGTATTGCCTGTATGATTGATACTGATATCTTCCATCGGCATGGAAGAGAAGAGGATGGGGCGTCCGCCTTCGGTATTGACTTCATATACTTGTTGGAATTGTCCGGAGGGGAATTGTGCGTCTTCTACAGTTGGCATTATATTGGCTAGAAACAGAATGTGTCCGGCGTCTTTATAAGCACCGGTGTTTCATTTACCCGAAATGGGTGGGTTAAATTGCTTTTCGGGGTATTACCCCCTTCCATTGTTTACCTCAAAAATATCCATACTTCCATGCGGTCTGATGCGTAAAGCATTTTTCGTCAGCTCCAGATAGGTTTGGTGCCCGTGGGCAGGGTTGGTTGTAATCTGACTGGCCCTGCCGCCTGTAGAGGGTACTGTGTAGATGTCACCTTTATAGGTGAATGCGATGGTGGTTCCATCCGGAGAATGGCACAATAACGCATCCATAATGGATTGTCCTGTGCATACGTGGAAATTGACAACAAAATTGTTGCCACACCTAGTAGCTGTCTTTTCATGTGGATAAAATGTTGTGGTTAATACTAAGTTATTTCTTTTTTCAGGAAATATCCTCTGATTCTTTGCATGATCTTGATACCGGTCCGTACTCCGTCATAAAACGGCGATTCCTGTATTGATATGTTGCATAATGCCTTCTACGCCTCCTTTGTGTTCTACAGGCGCAAAAAAGTTCATGTATGGTTTGTACCATTTCTTTTTTAGCTTGCTGTACTTCTTCCAACTTCTCAGCTTTTCGTTGTGCTATCACTTCCAAAGTGATGATGGGCGTTTTATTAGGAGTATTCTCTTTCATAATCAGTTGTCATTTAAAAGCAAGTTGGCAAGGAAATTTACCATAGGCTGAACAATCAGCCGTTTGCGGAATAAAACGATTAACAGAATCAGCAGAATAATGCATCCGGTAATGATTCCATAACTGGCCATAAGCCCGCCTACATGAGGTGCGAGTACATAGGCCAATGTAAATGATAAGTAGAAAAGGGCGATAATACCTAATATCAATAATATAAAGACAAGGATGAGGGTTGATATCAGTATAGTAAGTTTTTCTACTAAATGTAATTTTACATAATCCTTTTGTAACTCTGCGTACTTTTTTAAGCTCTGCCAGAAGTTGTTGCAGATTATCTATATTTTTTATCGTTTGCAAACATGCGTGGGAGTTTTGATTTAAAATTATTGTCATTCCGGACTTGTATCCGGAATGACAATACACTTTTGTGGGCGTTGCTTATTCTTTTACCTCGGCTGCAATTTCATCGACCAGATTTTCCATATCTGTGCGACTTAATTTGATACCTCTTTTACGTAAAGCATCAGCAATTTTGCTACGAGTGTCTTCTCCGCTTTCAGGAGCAAATAAAATACCAAGGGCTGCGCCTACGGCTGCACCACCCAGAAAAGCTGCTAAAACATTCAATCCTTTCATAATGTTATAATGTTTAAAATGATTATGATACAACAAATATAACATTTTTTATGGAAAGGTTGTTCGTGAAAACTGAAATTTTTTGCTTACGTTTATATTCTTTTTTTCTTTTATGGTTTAATCTTATTTAACTGACTTTCGTAGCTAACCTTTGAAGGTTAAGGCGTACTTTTGTTTTCGAATATTGTAAATCAAAACATAATGGAAGCTAAGATTGTTTTTATAACCGGTGCCAGTAGCGGAATTGGCGAAGGTTGTGCCCGTAAATTTGCGAAGGAGGGATGGAATCTGATTCTGAATGCCCGTACCGTTTCGAAACTGGAAGAACTGAAAGCTGAACTGGAAGCGACGCATGGTGTACGGGTTTATATATTGCCCTTTGATGTGCGCGACCGGAAGCTGGCTGCCGCCTCTTTGGAATCATTGCCCGAAGAATGGAAGGCGATTGATGTGTTGGTGAACAACGCCGGACTGGTGATCGGTGTGGATAAGGAATTCGAGGGTAACCTGGATGAATGGGATATCATGATCGATACGAATATAAGAGGACTGCTGGCGATGACGCGTTTGGTGGTTCCCGGTATGGTAGAACGTGGACGCGGACATATTATTAATATCGGATCTATTGCCGGTGATGCCGCTTATCCGGGTGGGAGTGTGTATTGCGCAACGAAAGCTGCCGTGAAGGCTCTTTCGGACGGACTCCGGATCGATTTGGTGGATACTCCGTTGAGAGTGACGAACATCAAACCGGGAATGGTGGAGACAAACTTTACAGTGGTGCGTTACCGGGGAGATAAGGAAGCTGCCGATAATTTTTATAAAGGGATTCGTCCGTTGACGGGAGATGACATTGCGGAAACTGTTTATTTTGCTGCTTCTGTACCAGAATATATGCAGATTGCAGAAATGTTGGTTATGCCTACTAATCAAGCTACAGGGACAATTGTTTCACGCAAATAAAAGAGGTAGAAGAGATATAAATAAAGGCGACCCTTTATAAAGCCACCTTTATTCTTACCTTCTCATTTTACCTTCTTACCTTAAAAAACAATTATAATTCAATAATCAATGATTGACGTGCACCGACTGTCATATTTTTGGTAAGGTCAATTTTTTTGCCACTGATAAGTTCTTTACCGCTTTTTGAATCATTTGTCATTATGCGGTAGTGGTCATTTGCCACCACTTGTTCGGCATCGGTGCTGTTTAGGACAATGAGTTCAGTTTTCCCAGAATTAGTACGTGCGTACATGTATATTCCGTGTTGGGGAATGTGGTACTTAACTGTTTTTCTTTTCCATCTTCGTTTTAATTTTAGTTTTGGTTTTTACGGCGGCAAATTTATATGTTTTTCAGCATATCTTATATAACTAATCGTTCAAAAATCATAATAAATCATTCATTTCTTAATCTATATCAATAAAAAATCCTCTTCCACATATTAGTTGAAGAGGATTTTATTTATTGTTGTTCAATGAATTACATCAAGAACCCAAGTAAAATACCGGCAGCTACGGCAGAGCCGATTACACCGGCTACGTTGGGACCCATGGCATGCATCAGCAAGTAGTTGGTAGGATCATATTCCAGACCGATAACCTGAGAGATACGTGCCGAGTCAGGAACAGCAGATACACCGGCATTACCGATAAGCGGATTGATTTTGTTATCCTTACCTAATACCAAGTTGAATATCTTTACGAAGATAACTCCCGAAGCGGTAGCAATGATGAATGACAATGCACCCAGCGCGAAAATCAAAATCGAATCAATGGTAAGGAATTCTGAAGCTTGCGTGGAAGCACCTACTGTCAATCCTAATAAGATGGTAATGGTATCAATCAGCGGACCGCGGGCAGTTTCTGCCAAGCGACGGGTTACACCGCTTTCTTTCAATAAGTTACCAAAGAAAAGCATACCCAATAGAGGCAGACCCGACGGAACCAGAAAACAAGTAAGCAACAAACCAATGATAGGGAACATTACTTTTTCTGTATGAGAAACGACGCGTGGTGGTTTCATACGGATCAAACGTTCGTGCTTGGTAGTGAGCAGACGCATGATAGGCGGCTGGATAACCGGTACCAATGCCATGTATGAATAGGCAGATACCGCAATAGCTCCCATCAGGTTAGGCGCCAGTTTGGATGAAAGGAAGATTGCTGTCGGACCGTCCGCACCACCGATGATGCCGATAGCACCAGCCTGCATCGGATCAAAGCCCATTGCCAATGCAATCATGTATGCACCGAAAATACCAAACTGTGCGGCAGCACCAATCAACATCAGTTTAGGATTTGAAATCAATGCCGAGAAATCCGTCATTGCACCGATACCTAAAAAGATAAGTGGTGGATACCATCCGGAGGTAACTCCTTGATATAAAATATTAAGAACAGAACCTTCCTCATAGATGCCGACTTTCAGTCCGGCTTCCATGTTGAAAGGAATATTACCGATTAAGATACCGAAACCGATAGGAATGAGCAACATCGGCTCAAATTCCTTGGCCACGGCAAGGTATATGAAGAATAAACCTATCAGGATCATTACGATATGACCAACAGTAGCATTGGCAAAACCCGTATATGTCCAAAAGTCAGCTAGGTTATTCCCTAAAAAGTTGATAAATTCTCCCATATTATTCAATAATTACGAGGTCAGTACCTTCGAGAACGGATTCTCCTTTACTTACATTGATTGCGGTGATCTTGCCGTCTTTGTCTGCATTGATGTTATTTTCCATCTTCATAGCTTCAAGGATAATGATGGTTTGCCCCTTTTTACGGTATCACCCACATTTACCTTGATATCAAGGATTACCCCCGGCAACGGAGATTTAACGCCCGATTTACCTGTAGAAGTTGCAGCAGGCTTTACTACTGTAGCTGGTGCCGGAGCAGGGCTGGTTGATACAGGACGAACTACCGGTTTCACTACAGCTTTCGGAGCTTTTTCCATTTCCACTTTGTAAGGAGTACCGTTCACTTCAACATGAGCGATATTGTCTTCTATATCTCCAATGGCAACTTTGTATACGTTACCGTTGATCTTATATTTATATTCTTTCATCATTTTATCTTTTTATTGGTGACTTACTTTTTGTGGGGAGTTTCACGCAAGGTATAAATCTTGGAACTCCACGGTGAATAACTACGTTTTTACACGGGTAATGGTAAGAACGGTTTCTTCCACGTCATGTACATCGCTTTGCATTTCATGCATGGCCATGGCGATAGCGGCGAATACTTCGCCCGGAGCTTCACCCAATTTCTTTTCTTTGGCTTCTTGCTTGTCGGTAATACCTTTTACCTTCATGGCATTGCGCTTGCTCAGGTTTACAGAAATCTTACCTACACATTGAAGAGAATGAAAAGTAAAAAGAAGACCGCAGAATAACAAACGCTCATAGCAGAGATGGCCATACCGATACCACTACCGTCGTGTCTTCGAATTTTTCCATCTTTGCATGACTGTTGATAGTCTTGTTATTGGTGCTCGGAGTCACATATTTGTCTGCGCTGGAACCTTTCACCTCCCATTCATTTGCTGCGTCGCTGACACGTGCGTATGATTGGTTTGCTTGCAATGTGCCTGCCGGAACAATAATCTGATCCAATAATTTTTTTGCCTGAATCATACAATCCAATCCAATTGTCGGTTGCGGCATTCAGTGTGAAATTAGTGTGGAAAGTACCGCGGTTGGGTTCGCCGTCTGCCCAGAATAAAGCGTGCTGGCGAGGTTTGACCAAAGTCAATACATCACCTTTAGGGATAAAATAAGTAGCAGTATCTCCAGGCTGGCTGCTCACCTTCAGTAAACAACCGGCAAGGTCTGCGCTACCAAATGATCTGTTGAATATTTCAATCCATGCGCTGTGTACTCCGTAGTCATCCTGGAAATTGCTTTCATTTTCAATCAGCACTTCATTCAGTACCAGCTTGGTGTTCGATTTCTGTTCTCCACAAGAACATAACCCCACCATCAGCAGCAAAGAAAGGAATATTCCTATATTTAATTTCTTCATGTTCAATTCTCAGTTTTTTAATTTTTTAATTAAAGAGGAATATTACCATGCTTCTTAGCCGGATTGGTTAATTTCTTAGTCTGCAACTGTTGCAATGCACGGATGATGCGGAAACGGGTATTACGCGGTTCAATCACATCATCAATATAGCCATATTTGGCAGCATTGTAAGGATTGGCGAACAGCTTGGTGTATTCAGCTTCTTTTTCGGCTAGGAATGCGGCAGGATTTTCCTGTTCTTTGGCTTCGCGGGCGTATAATACTTCTACTGCACCTGCACCACCCATAACGGCGATTTCGGCAGTAGGCCATGCATAATTCATATCACCGCGAAGTTGTTTACAGCTCATTACAATGTGAGATCCGCCGTATGATTTACGCAGGGTAATTGTTACTTTGGGTACAGTCGCTTCGCCGTAAGCATACAGCAACTTGGCGCCGTGGAGGATTACGCCGTTGTATTCTTGTCCTGTGCCTGGAAGGAATCCCGGAACATCTACCAATGAAACAAGAGGTATATTGAAAGCGTCGCAGAAACGTACAAAACGCGCACCTTTACGTGACGCATTGCTGTCAAGTACACCCGCCAGATATTTTGGCTGGTTTGCAACAATACCTACAGATTGTCCGTTGAAACGTGCGAAACCAATGATGATATTTTTAGCGTAGTGAGGTTGGACTTCCAAAAACTCACCATTATCTACGATGGCGCTGATCACCTCATACATATCGTATGGTTTGTTGGGGCTGTCGGGGATAATTTCGTTCAAAGAGTCTTCCAGACGGTCGATAGGATCGGTACAGTCTACATAGGGAGCTTCTTCCAGATTGTTCTGAGGAATATAGCTTAACAATTTGCGGATCATGGCTAACCCTTCTTCTTCCGTCTTGGCTGTAAAATGAGTAACACCGGATTTGGTTGAATGAACGCTTGCACCACCTAAGTTTTCCTGGCTTACATCTTCACCTGTAACAGTCTTTACCACTTTCGGTCCGGTAAGGAACATATATGATGTGCCTTCCATCATCAAGGTGAAGTCTGTCAGAGCAGGAGAGTAAACAGCTCCGCCTGCACAAGGACCGAAAATACCTGAGATCTGCGGAATAACACCTGAAGCAAGAATATTGCGTTGGAAAATTTCAGCATAACCGGCCAATGCATTGATACCTTCTTGAATACGTGCGCCACCCGAGTCGTTGATACCGATACAGGGAGCACCCATTTTCATAGCTTGATCCATTACTTTGCATATTTTCAGAGACATTGTTTCTGACAGAGAACCGGCAGAAACAGTGAAATCCTGTGCAAAGATGTAAACTAAACGTCCTTCTATGGTACCACAACCTGTTACTACACCGTCGCCCGGATAATGTTTTTTCTCCATGCCGAAATTGGTGCATCTGTGTTCCACAAACATATCCATTCTTCGAAACTGCCCTCATCCAGCAGCATGGCTATGCGTTCGCGGGCTGTATATTTTCCTTTTTCATGCTGTTTTGCAATTGCTTTATCACCTCCACCCATGCGTGCTGTAGCCCGGCGTCGATAAGCTCTTTTATTTTTTCAAGTTGATTGCTCATTTTACTTATGATTTTACAATTTACGATTAAAAAATAATTCTATTTACGCTTGAACCAGACTAAATATACTGACTTCAATCGTGAATAGTCAGATCTCGTGTTTTATGGTTTTTCGCAAAGCTCGGTCAGGACGCAAGTTGATTTGGGATGTAAAAAAGCAATTTGCAAACCTTCGGCACCTTTACGCGGAGCTTTGTCAATGAGACGGATGCCGGTGGTTTCAGCTTCGGCTAACGCATTTGCCACACCATCTTCCACTGCAAAAGCCAAATGATGCATACCACCGTTGCCATTATTTTTTTTCAATGAACTTTGCGATAGTGCTTTCGGGGCTTGTAGGTTCCAGCAGTTCTATTTTAACATCACCTACTTTCAGAAAAGCGGTTTTAACTTTCTGATCCTCTACTGTTTCGATATTGTAGCATTTCAGACCTAATACGTTTTCATAATACGGCAGGGCCTCTTCAATGCTCTTTACGGCAATGCCAGGTGTTCAATGTGTGAGATTTTCATGATCTTATAATTTTAATAGTTTGGTTTTTATACTCAAAGTTTTCAGATAAAACTGCACAAAAGAAGTAATTTCGAGTTAAATAAAGAAATATTTCTTCAATTTTATTTTCTTATTTGCAAGATGCTTCACAACACTTTAGACAAAAAAGACAAAAATGAGTTAAATATAGAATTTGCACAAGAGTTTGTTCAGCCACTTCCAACTGAAGCGGAACCAGCGGCGTGTACTGCTCTGCTTGCCGCCAAAGCGGAGTATAAAGTCCCTGTTAACCGTGCTTTTTGAACGGTAATCCTGCATCCATGAATTCCAAATGTGCATATCCTTTTTCGTAAGCATAGGTAATAGGTGCCCATACGGACAGAATACCGGGGTAAAGAAAAGCATAGGTTTTCCGCATACCTCCTGAGAACCACAGGTAGGCACTTTCTTTTGAGAAAAGACAGATAGAACCACCGATGATTTTGCCTTTATATTTCACAAGAAACACTTTGGCTAATTCTTTTTCCGGGTTCTGCCATGCTAATAACCGGAAAGCCGATGTCCGGGAAATGTTTTCTTATCTGTGAGGAATAGGCTTTTTTCAACATTCGTGAGAAATCTTGTATATCTTTCTCATTGTCGGCTATTTCCATGATGGCACCATTTCTCAGAGCTTTGTTTATTTTGTCTTCTGCGAGACATGCTCAGCCGTTCGTAAGGAGCTTTACTGTGCAGTGAATTACGTACTCTTAGCCAATTAATGGCGAAATAGTTGTTCTTTCTGAAAGCTTTGTATCCGAATAGCGGATTTTCCAAGTTGCGGAACTCGATGAGGAACGATTTGCATAATACTTCGTTGGTGAGATGTTCCAATATTTCCCCGAACAGGTCTTCCTTATTCTGTTCTTCATCAAAATACTCGCCTGTGCCATAAATCTCGCATCGTTTGATGATTGCGGGGGGGAACAAGCGCATACTCTTCCGGATGACAGCCAGCAGTTTGCCTACAGGACGGTTTCCTATATAGGCTACGATAAGCAAAGGTTCGTATCCCCGGGTCATTTCAAAGACATGAAACAGCTCGGTAGAATGGAAAATGTTTGTTCCCGGCAGAGGGGGAATGGCATTTCCTTTGCGATATGTACTTAATCTGACAGGCATCTCTAATTGCAAATTTATTGTTTTTTGTTTATCAATCCACATTCTAGTTGTATATTTGTGCAGAAAAATAAATTAACAGGGTATATTATGGAACAATTTAGTGACTTAATAAAGAACAGACGCAGCATGCGTAAGTTCACGGATCAAGAGTTGACACAGGAAGAGGTAGTTGCTTTGTTGAAGGCTGCTTTGATGGCTCCGTCTTCTAAACGTAGTAATTGCTGGCAGTTTATTGTGGTAGATGATAAGGATATGTTGGAAAAACTTTCCCATTGTAAGGAGATGGGGGCGGCTTTCCTAGCGGATGCTGCTATGGCTGTAGTTGTGATGGCTGATCCGTTGGCTAGTGATGTCTGGATTGAAGATGCGTCAATTGCTTCCATAATGATCCAGTTGCAGGCAGAAGATTTGGGGTTGGGAAGTTGTTGGATACAGGTGCGTGAACGTTTTTACCGCTACCGGGATGCCCTCGGGTGAATACGTGCATACGTTGCTTGATATTCCGTTGCAGTTGCAGGTGGTTTCCATTATAGCGGTAGGGCATAAGGGTATGGAACGCAAGCCTTTTAATGAGGAGCATTTACAATGGGAGAAAATTCACATTAATAAATATGGAGGCAAGTAAACGTGGCTGCTGTCAATCATAAGGATACGTATAAAGCTTCTGCGGTGTTTCTCATTGTGATGGGGATGCTTTATCTGATCGATAAGTTTATAGGATTTGCTTCACACGGGTTGCCATGGGTTATGCAGAAAGACAATCTGTTACTGTATGCAGCTGTTATTTTCCTTTGGTTCAAGGCTGATAAGTCAGTAGGAATTGTATTGACGGGTATATGGCTGATATTGAATATCGGTTTGGTGATAGCTTTGTTGGGACAGATGTCTGCTTATTTGTTGCCGGCGGCTTTGTTGCTGGTGGGAGTTATTTTATATTTAGTTTCGACCCGATGATGAAAATAGTTCTGATAGGAGCTGGCAATGTGGCAACCCATCTGGGAATTGCTTTACAAAAGGCGGGGTGTCTTATCTTGCAGGTATACAGCCGTACAGAGGAATCTGCTTCTGCATTGGCTGCCAGACTTCAGTAGACTACACTATTGTGCCGGACGAGATACGTCGGGATGCCGATTTGTATATTGTAGCGCTTGAAAGATGCAGTTTTTGCGACAATTTGGCTCCTGTATTGGTGAAAGGAAGGGAGCAGCCTTGTTTGTACATACGGCGGGTAGTATGTCTATGGATTTATGGAAGGGATTGGTAAAACGCTATGGGGTACTTTATCCTATGCAGACTTTTAGCAAGCAGCGTGAAGTTGGATTTCAATACTGTACCTTTTTTTATAGAAGCATCTGCTCCGGCAGAAGTGGAATTGCTGCGTATGGTGGCAGTTCGTCTCAGTCCTAAAGTGTATGAAGTGACTTCCGGGCAACGTAGGTATTTGCATCTGGCGGCAGTCTTTGCTTGTAATTTTGCAAACCATATGTATGCATTAAGTTCACATATACTGGAAAAGCAGGGGATTCCTTTTGAAGTGATGCTTCCGCTGATAGACGAAACTGCCGGCAAAGTACATGAACTTTCTCCCACACAGGCGCAGACAGGTCCGGCTGTACGCTACGATGAAAACGTAATAAGCAAACATTTGGAGATGTTGGCGGATGAGGAGTCTTTGCAGGAATTGTACGAAAAGATAAGTAAAAGTATTCATAATCTCCCTTTGTCTGTCATTCAGGCAAATAAAGAGGGAAAGAACTCATAAGTGGTATGATAAACTATGATTTAAAGAAAATAAAGGCATTGGTATTTGATGTAGATGGGGTATTGAGTGCGGAAACTATTTATTTGCACCCCAATGGTGAACCCATGCGTACGGTTA
>ENA-OQCD01000484-OQCD01000484.1-human-gut-metagenome-genome-assembly--contig:-NODE-484-length-11293-cov-1.769837_pt1 | contig 11293 bp, 15 predicted proteins | sample MGYA00242755_ERZ504571 | MGnify/ENA primary metagenome ERZ504571 (study PRJEB26092, sample SAMD00036274) | human gut metagenome | host: Homo sapiens | study: EMG produced TPA metagenomics assembly of...
GTTGGCTAGCTCTACCTCTAAAAATGATGAACATAGTGGATGGCAGAAAACAATCCGTTTGAAAACAATGGGTGGCAGTGGTTCCGGTTATCATGTTCCTATGGGTATGTTGGATATTTTCCCGATGGCGGATGGTTCCAAAGCTGTAAATGATGATGGTGAGGCGATAAACGGGTACGACCGTTCTTTATTCTTCAAGAATCGTGATCCGCGTTTCTATTATACGTTTACTTTCTCCGGAGCGAAATGGGGATATGATCAGGATGCAGATGCCGTAGTTTGGAATTATCGTTGGAGTGAAACGAAAGAAGATGGTTCTCAGTTGCATTATTACACGGAAAATGAAGGCAGCAGTCCGGCGATAGTACGTAAAAATGTCCGATCCGGCTGAAAATAGTGCAAACACATATCAATGGGATGGCACTGATGTATACGAATATCGTTATGCTGAATTGTTGTTGAACCTTGCAGAATGTTATGCAGCTACGGGGGATATAAGTAATTCAGTAGAAAACAATTGGTGAAATTCGTGCCCGTGTAGGTATTCCTGCATCCAATAATTATGGCTTGGGAACGATTACCGATAAGAATGAAGCTATTAAGGCTTGTCTGCGTGAGCGTCAGGTGGAATTAGCTTATGAGGGTAAGCGTTATTGGGATTTATGGCGTTGGATGCTGTATAATGATGATGCAAGTGATAACAATACCACCTGTACTACCTTGGGTATTGAGCCGTTAAATGGTACTGCCCGTGTGGGTAAATATTTACAAGTGAAGGATTATGACGGAAAGGCAGATCCTCTTGTTTCTGTCATTGCTGATTTTGAGCCTGTAGATGTGGATAATGCGGCAGACTTACAAGCCGAAATGAATAGGTTGGGAGAGTTCTGGAGCCAGCACTTTGTTTTACAGGATAGAGAAACTCCGGTAGATAATGTGAATGGTCAGGAAGCAGTAATTTCATGGCAGGAAAACTATTACCTGTCCGGTCTGCCCTCTAATGTATTGAATATGAATCCGTGGTTGGAACAATCAAAAGGATGGTTGGATTATTATGAATCAGAAGGCACATTGGATGCTAGGAAATAATTTAATACGATAGTTTTATATCTGCTAGTTTATTATGACAGATACAAGCATTTTGAGTACATATCCCCGAAAAGTGCGTCTTGAAAAAGATAATTGTTAAGAAAAAGAGAACGGAATATAAATTCCAACTTACTTATAGCACAGATATAATTTTTTAAGAATAAAGTATGAAAAGAAAAAATGTTTTTAGGACTGTGTATGGCTACTTTTATTGCTCCAGTGGCAATGGCCCAGTATCCCCCAGTTGACTGAGGAAGCGAAGCAAGCCTACCAGAAAATGATGAGTGAAGAACGTCGCCGCTCTGACGAAGCCTGGGCAAAAGCATTGCCTGTTGTACAGAAAGAAGCGAGAGAAGGTCGTCCGTATATTTCGTGGGCTTCCCGTCCATACGATTTGCCGCAGGCACGAATTCCTGCTTTCCCCGGTGCTGAAGGAGGAGGTATGTACAGTTTCGGCGGTCGTGGCGGTAAGGTGATTACCGTGACTAATTTGAATGACCGTGGTCCCGGTTCTTCCGTGAGGCTTGTGAGACAGGTGGAGCACGTATCATTGTCTTCAATGTTTCAGGTATTATTAAATTGGAATCTCCCATTATCGTCCGGGCTCCATATGTCACTATTGCAGGACAGACAGCTCCGGGTGACGGGGTATGTATTGCCGGAGAGTCTTTTTGGGTAAATACGCATGATGTAGTGGTACGCCATATGCGTTTCCGCCGCGGCGAAACAAAGGTATGGCATCGTGACGATTCTTTCGGAGGCAACCCGATTGGAAATATCATGATTGACCATTGCTCTTGTACTTGGGGATTGGATGAGAACATTTCTTTCTATCGCCATATGTACGACCCCAGCGAAGGACAATATGAATCAAAAGATCTGAAACTGCCTACCGTAAATGTTACCATACAGAATACTATCTCGGCAAAAGCGCTGGATACTTACAATCATGCATTCGGCAGCACTTTAGGTGGTGAGAATTGTGCATTTATGCGTAACCTGTGGGCAAGTAATTCGGGACGTAATCCTTCCGTCGGTTGGAATGGTGTTTTCAATTTTTGTAAACAATGTGGTGTTCAACTGGGTACATCGCTCTTCGGACGGTGGCGATTATACCGCTATGTTCAATATGATAAACAACTATTATAAACCGGGACCGGCCACTCCGAAAGATACTCCTGTGGGGCATCGCATCCTGAAACCCGAAGCGGGACGAAGCAAATTGGATCATAAAGTGTATGGCCGTGTTTATGCTGATGGTAATATTATGGAAGGCTATCCTGCCATTACAGAGGACAACTGGGCAGGTGGTATCCAGATTGAAACTCAGCCGAATACAGATGGATATACGGAGAATATGCGTAGCAACCGTCCTTTTGAAATGCCGTACATCCGCATTACTTCTGCACATGATGCATACGATTTTGTACTGAAAAATGCAGGTGCCAACATTCCTTGCCGTGATATTGTGGATGAACGTATTGTAGAGGAAGTGAGAACAGGCGTTCCTTATTATGATAAGAAGATGGCCAAGGATGCTAACGGTGATTTGACCGGGCTGGCTCCTAAATCAATGGGAGAAGACGGACAGTTTAAATAATCGCCGCTTGCCGAAAGATTCTTATAAACAGGGTATCATCACCGATATCCGCCAGATGGGGGGATATCCGGAATACAAAGGCACTCCGTATGTGGATACGGATGGTGACGGTATGCCCGATGAATGGGAAAAGGCAAATGGCTTGAATCCTAATGATCCTTCGGATGCTAATAAGGACTGTACCGGTGACGGCTATACAAATATTGAGAAATATATTAATGGTATCAGCACTAGAAATTGTATTGACTGGTCTGATTTGAGAAACAATTATGATACATTGGCTTCTAAAGGAAAGTTGATGTAATAAACGGAGGAAAGAAGACAGGATATGATACAAAAGTCAGGTATAATGTTTCTGTTGCTCATGCGGTAGTCATTACCGCCGGAGCAGTGGATTTGGACCGTGAAGGCCGCGATCCGGCTTACGTGGAATCTATTGTGAAACGTTCGCAGAAGATTGTAGATAAACTGGAGTTGACAGATACCGTTGCCGCCCGTGAAGTGACAACTATCATAGCCAACCGTTATTTTAAACTGAATGACATATACGAAACGCGCGATGCCAAAGTGAAGCTGGCAAAAGAAACCCTGACGGGCGATGCGAAACAAGAAGCCGTTAAAGCTGCCGAAGCTGAAAAGGATGCGGCGCTTTACCGTACTCATTTCGCTTTCCCGGCCGATCTTTCGCTCTATTTGGATGCCAAGCAGATAGATGCAGTGAAAGATGGCATGACTTATGGTGTGGTAATGGTAACTTATAAAGCTACGGTTGACATGATTCCTACCTTGAAAGAAGAAGAGAAAGCGCAGATTATGGCATGGCTTGTTGAAGCCCGTGAATTTGCCATGGATGCTGAAAATTCAAATAAGAAACATGCTGCTTTCGGTAAATACAAAGGCCGGATTAATAATTACCTCTCTAAGCGGGGATATGATTTAGTGAAAGAACGTAAGGCTTGGTATGAACGTATCAAGGCACGTGGAGGAAAGATATAAATTAATGTTTATTGAAAAGCGGAAAAGGAGCTTGCCCGGTGAAACGGTGTCAAGCTCTTTTTTTATGTGCGGATAGAGAGTACAACAGGCTTTCTGTTCCGTCTTTGATATAGAAATACTCGCAATGTGTGTTTGAATCATGTTAAAAGCAGGGTGTTATGTTACGAAGTTATAGAAAAAATAATAATTTAGCGACCAAATGAATCAACTAAAGAAACTATTTGCAGTGGCAGCATTGACTGCATGTGTGTTGCCTGTGGCGGCACAGTATCCTGTAATTCCTGATTCGGTAAAAATCAGAGGAGAACAACAACAAAAGGAAATAGACCGGAAATCGGATGAGGCATGGGCGAAAGCATTACCTGTAGTAATGTCTGAGGCTACTCAAGGACGTCCTTATAAACCATGGGCATCCAAACCTGAGGATTTAATAAAGAGCAACATACCTGCCTTTCCCGGGGCAGAAGGGGGAGGGGCCTATACTCCCGGTGGACGTGGAGGAAAAGTAATTGTGGTCAATTCGCTGGCCGACAGTGGGCCCGGAACATTGCGTGAGGCATGTGAGACCGGGTGGCGCGCGTATTGTTGGTGTTCAATGTTTCGGGCGTTATCCGGCTGAAAACCCCTATACGTCCGTGCTCCGTATATCACTATTGCAGGTCAGACAGCTCCGGGGGATGGGGTTTGTGTAACAGGAGCCTCTTTCCTGCTTGTATACGCATGATATTATTATCCGCCATATGCGTTTCCGTCGGGGGGCGCAGGATGTGTTCTTCCGGGATGATGCTTTGGGAGGGTAACTGTGTGGGTAATGTTATTATCGATCACTGCTCTGCCAGTTGGGGACTGGATGAAAACATGTCTGTTTACCGCCATGTATACAATCGCGATTCCACAGGGCATGGTCTGAAGCTTCCTACTGTCAACATAACTATTCAGAACTCTATTTTTTTCGGAAGCTTTGGATTGTTACAATCATGCTTTCGGGGCGACTATAGGTGGGCATAACAGTATGTTTTGCCGTAACTTGTTCGCATCCAATATCAGCCGTAACTGTTCCATTGGCATGAATGAGGATTTTAATCTGGTAAACAATGTGACTTTTATTGGTGGAACCGTTCTGGTTGACGGGGGAGATGAAACCAGCCGTTTGAATATTATTAATAATTATTTTAAACCGGGGCCTATCACTCCGAAAGATAAGCCGATTGCCCACCGGATTGTGAAACCCGAATCAAGTCGTGACAAGAAGAAACCGGATACATTTGGTAAAGCGTATGTAGCCGGAAATGTAGTGGAAGGTAATGCGCGTGTGACAAAGAATAATTGGGATGGCGGCGTGCAGGTGTACGATATGCCGGACGCAGGGAAGTTTACAGATCAAATTCGTGTAAACGAGCCTTTCTCAATGCCCCATGTGACTATTATGGATGCCAAAACTGCCTATAATTATGTATTGGAAAATGCCGGGGCTACTTTCCCTAAAAGGGATGCGGTGGATGCCCGTGTGATGAAGACGGTGAAGACAGGGAAAGCTATTTACGTGAAAGACGCTCCTGAATTCGTTAGTACTTATGTAAAAAGACGTCTTCCTGTTGACTCTTATAAACAAGGTATCATTACAGATCCCCGTCAGGTAGGTGGTTTGCCCGAATATAAAGGTACTCCTGTGGTTGATACGGATGGTGATGGTATGCCGGATGTCTGGGAGGTGAGATACGGACTCAATCCTAATGATCCGGGTGATGCGGTAAAAGATTGTAATGGTGACGGGTATACCAATATTGAAAAATACATTAATGGCATAGATCCTGCAAAGAAAGTGGATTGGACGGATATAAAGAACAATCATGATACTTTGGCAAAACGTAAAAGTTTTGATGTAAAATGAATTATAAGTTATTATTATTTGGATTTTTAAGTTTGGGGTTTGCGCGGATTTCTGCGCAAACCTTTCCTTTACAGGTGAAGGAAGAAAACTGACTTATGTGGCTGATGAACGCGGAAACCGTATTCTAGATTATTCTTCTTGCGGTTACCGTAACTCGGAACACCCTATACCTGATGTGGCGAATGCCGTTTTTGTTTCATGGCAGCCTGGAGATAATTCCTCTCGTATCCAGCGTGCCATTGACTATGTATCTTCATTGGCTTTGGATAAAAATGGTTTCGTGGGGCTGTTTTGTTGGATAAAGGAACTTTTGAATTGAATGAGAGCTTGCGTATCTCTGTGTCGGGAGTCGTGCTGCGCGGCAGTGACAGGGAACAGACCGTATTGTTGAAAAAGGGAGTGGACAGAGGGGCTTTGCTTTATATTGAAGGACGGAATGATTTGGCTGTTACGGATACCTTGGATGTACTGACATCATACGTTCCTGTAAATACTTGTACTTTTCAGGTAACCAATAATGTACAGCTGGTTTCCGGAGAGCGGGTCCGGATTGTCCGCCCCTCTACGAAAGAATGGATTGCTTCTGTCGGTTGTGATATTTTTGGCGGAGGTATTTCTGCTTTGGGCTGGAAGAAGGAGAGATGGATTTGGTTTGGGATAGGTCGGTTAAGTTAAGGCGGATGGAAACCAATTGACTTTTGGATGCTCCTTTGACAATGGCTTTGGATAATAATGGGGAACTGTCAAAGTGTTACGTTATAGTTGGCCGGGCAGAATCACAGAAGGCAGGTTTGGAGAATCTGACATTGGCTTCTGACTATAATAAGAAGTATCCTAAAGATGAGGATCATTGCTGGGACGGGGGTATCTATAGAAAATGCCGAAAACTGTTGGGTAACGCAGGGTAAATTTTAAGCACTTTGCAGGAAGTGCTGTGATTATACAGCGTACCGGTTCTAAAACAACTGTAGAAGATTGTGTATCCACAGAACCTGTTTCAGAGATAGGTGGAATGCGTCGCAGTACATTTTATACTATGGGGCAGCAGACACTTTTTCAGCGTTGTTATTCTAAACAGGGTATTCATGATTTCTCAGCCGGATTTTGTGCGGCAGGTCCGAATGCTTTTGTACAGTGTGATTCGGAAGAGTCGTTAGGATTCAGCGGTTCTATTGATTCCTGGGCTTGCGGGTTATTATTTGATGTGGTAAACATTGATGGCCATGATTTGGTGTTTAAGAATTTGGGACAGGATAAAAATGGTGCCGGTTGGAATACAGGCAACAGTCTTTTCTGGCAATGTACAGCTGCGGGATAGAGTGTTATTCACCGGCAAGAGATGCGGTAAACCGTGCATACGGTTGTTGGGCGCAATTCTCGGGTGACGGCCAATGGGCGGAATCAAATAATCACGTACATCCCCGCAGCTTGTTTTATGCACAGTTGGCGGCACGTTTGAATAAAGATTGTTCTGACCAGGCACGTATTCTTCCCAGGGCTACCAACGCAACCAGCAGTCCTACCGTAGAAGCGGCAATGGAGATGGCAAAGGAAGCTTATACTCCCCGTCTTACTATGCAAAAATGGATTGAGGAAGCACCTTATACAGCCAGTGTGTCTTCCGGAAAACTGAAATCTTTAGAAGATTTGAAGTTCAAGACACCTATATATAAGGAAAAAGAGGATCATCTGTTTGCCATTATTAATGGACGTATGCAGGTGGATGGCCGGTTACTGGTAGGCGGCAGGCAGGAGGTTCCTTGGTGGAATGGGAAACTGAGGACCAGCTTCTTGTCTAAAGCCAAGCCACATGTTACCCGTTTCGTGCCGGGACGCGAAGGACTTGGGCTGACGGATAGAATTGATTCTACGGTGAATTATATGGTGAAGAATCAGATTTTGGTTTTAGATCATAATTACGGTTTGTGGTATGAGCGTCGTCGTGACGATCATGAGCGTGTCCGTCGCCGTGATGGAGATGTGTGGGGGCCATTCTACGAACAACCGTTTGCCCGCAGTGGAGAAGGTACTGCTTGGGAAGGATTGAGCAAATATGATTTGAACCGTCCCAATGCATGGTATTGGAACCGGTTGAAGCAGTTTGCCGAAAAAGGGGCGGAGAAAGGTCTTTTGCTTTTCCATGAGAATTACTTCCAGCATAATATCTTGGAGGCGGGAGCACATTGGGTAGACTGTCCTTGGCGGTCGGCCAATAATATCAATCAGACCGATATGCCTGAACCTGTTCCTTTTGCCGGTGACAAACGTATCTTTGTAGCGGATATGTTTTATGATATCAGTCATCCGGTACGTCGTGAGTTTCATAGAAAGTATATTCGCCAATGCTTGGATAATTTTGCCGATGATGCAAATGTGGTACAACTGATCAGTGCGGAGTTTACCGGTCCGTTGCATTTTGTACAATTCTGGCTGGATGTGATAGGAGAGTGGGAGAAAGAAACCGGTAAGAAAGCAACTGTGGCGTTAAGTGCGACAAAGGATGTTCAAGATGCCATTCTGAATGATACGCAGCGTGCGAAATTAGTTGACATTATTGATATTCGTTACTGGCACTATAAAGTGGATGGTCTTTATGCTCCCGAAGGTGGAAAGAACCTGGCTCCCCGTCAGCATGCCCGTAAAATGAAAGTAGGTAAGGTTACTTTTGATGAAGCTTATCGGGCGGTGAGTGAATATCGTAAGAAGTTCCCGGAAAAAGCGGTTACTTACTATGCGCAGAATTATCCGGATATGGCTTGGGCTGTCTTCATGGCAAGTGGCTCTTGCCCGGTTGTTCCGGTTGCCGATGAAAGCTTTTTAACTGATGCGGCTGCTATGGATATGGAGGATACTGGTACAAATAAGTATCAGAAACTGGTAAAATCTGGTATTGGAAGTATCATTTATTCCCATTCTGCAACAGATATTCCTGTTCATTTATCACCTGGAAAATACATATTGAAGTCTGTTGATCCGAAGACCGGAGCAATAACGGTGATTGCTAAACGGTTGAATATTAAAGATGTATATATGCTTAAAGCAGAGGGGAACAAAGATTGTATTTTATTGGTTTCATAGAATTTAGTACATGGAAGGAGAACCGGACTTATTTTGGTTCTCCTTTTTAATGAAAATCTGTATTATTTAGCATATATGTTTTTCAGCAGGTTATCTGTTTTTTCGGTCCAATAATCAAATATTACCTAAAAAAGTAGCGTATCCTCCCTAGTTTTGCATCATCATCAAAACAACCTATAATTAGTATACTGTGATGGAACAAAACTTAAATGATAAGACAGCTTGCTTGGTAACCGCTTTCCAATCTGGAGATGTAAGTGCATTCTCTACATTATATGATATGCATATTAATCTTCTATTTAATTATGGATGTAAGTTAACTACTGACAAAGAATTGTTGAAGGACTGCATTCATGATGTCTTTGTAAAAATTGTATACAAAGAAGGCTGAATTGGGTATCATTGACAACTTCAAATCATACCTCCTCATTTCCTTGAAAAATAAGTTATGCGATGAACTTCGCAGACGGATGTTCATGTCGGAAACGGCTGTTGAGGAACTGAATCCCGTTGCAGCAGGTGATGATGTAGAACATACATATTTGGAAAAGGAAAAAAGTTGTTTTGAAAATATAAAAGTAAAACATTTGTTGGCTCAATTATCTCCGCGCCAACGTGAGGCACTTACCTTATATTATATAGAAGAGAAGAAATATGAAGATATTTGTACCATTATGGATATGAATTACCAGTCGGTACGAAATTTGATGCATAGAGGTATTACAAGATTAAGGGAATTGGTAGGATAATATTTTAAGTTTCCAGGTGAGTACAACTTTGAACCACTATCCGTCATAATGGAAAATGATTGTAACGTGGATACAAAAAAGGTGTATAGCAAGGTAGAAGACTTTTTGAAGGATGACGACTTTATCAAGTATGTTCTGGATGATGCTCCTGAATCAGCTTTTCATTGGAATAAGCTTTTAAAGGAGCACGCAGAACTACTGAAAGTATTTGAAGAGGCCAAGAATGTATTATTGGTTTCTGATGAAGCAATGGAAGTAATGACTTTATCTGAAGAAAGAAAACTAAAACATCGTATTTTTACTACATTAGAGATAAATAATATGGATTATTAATTAATTTGTTAACCATAGAAAAATGAGAAAAGACATGAAGAAATGTCCTAAGCCGTTGGGTTACGGAATCAGACGAACACCTGTTGTGTTAGGATTATCAGCTGCATTATGTATGCCGGCTGCTTTTTTCGTATGCAAAATGTTGATAATGGAATGGATCGTGAATCTGTTCTATCTGTTATGCAAGGAAAAACAATCAAAGGACAAATCTTGGATGAAACAGGAGAGTCTATGATTGGAGTTTCTGTGTTGGTAAAGGGTACGACTATAGGAACCGTTACTGATTTTGATGGTAATTATACACTTGAAGTGCCTAGTGGAAAGAATATATTGGAGATTTCCTATATAGGTTATAAGACTAAAGAAATTACTATTGGGAATAATAGTCTGATAAATATAAAAATGGAACCTGATACACAGGCTTTGGATGAAGTTGTGGTAATAGGTTATGGTACTGTGAAGAAACGTGATTTGACTGGTGCGGTGGCTTCCATGAAAAATAAGATGTGACAGTTGCTCCTACTAGTAATGTGATGGAGGCTTTACAAGGAAAAATTTGCAGGTATGGATATTGTGAAGTCTAGCGGGCAGGTTTGGTGAAGATGTTTTCTATTTTTGTTGCGTGGCTCTCGTTTCTATTTATGGTAGTAATGAACCGTTTATTCATTATTATGGTATTCCTGGGAGTTATAGCCAGGTGAACCCTTCTGATATTGAGAGTGTGGATGTATTAAAAAGATGCCTCTTCTACTGCTATTTATGGTTCAGCAGGAGCTAATGGCGTAGTCATTATAACAACAAAACGTGGGAAGGAAGGAAAAGCTACTGTAAACTTTGATGCATATTATGGTTTCAGTGGTTCACCTAATTATAAGCATGGTATGGTTGGAGATGAATGGGTGAATTATCAAAGAGAAGCTTATAAGTATAAGAATGGAGATTACCCTTCTGATATGTCTGCTTTATTTGGTAATCAAGATTATACGGATGCTTATAATGCTGGAAAGTGGATTGATTGGATTGATGAAGCCTAGGTAATACAGCTACAACCCAAAAATATAGTCTTTCTGTTTCAGGGGGTAGTGAGAAGACTAAGATATTTGCTTCAAACTTCTTATAATAGAGAAGAGGGTTTATTGAGTAATGACAATCTTAATAAAATATTCATTGCGATTGAAATATTGATCAAGAAATTTTTCTCTTGGGCTAAAATGGGCTTTACTTCTAATCTAACTTATCAAGATAGAAATCAAGGAGTGAAAAATACCTTTACAAAAGGTCTTTCATCATTTCCTTTGGGAGATGCTTATGATCAAAATGGGAAAATAAATCATGAATATATTACAGGACAATATTCTCCATTAGGTGATTTTATTGAAGATCAATATGTGAATAATACTCGTTCCACTTATTTGAATGTTAGTGGTTATTTGGAAACTGAGTCCAATAAAAAGATTTTTACTTTTTACAAGCCGTATTAATGGTACGCTCAGTGATTCTCGTCAAGGACAATATTGGGGAGATCAATGTAATGCTAATAGACCTAGTTATGCAGGT
>ENA-OQCD01000485-OQCD01000485.1-human-gut-metagenome-genome-assembly--contig:-NODE-485-length-11286-cov-1.963079_pt1 | contig 11286 bp, 14 predicted proteins | sample MGYA00242755_ERZ504571 | MGnify/ENA primary metagenome ERZ504571 (study PRJEB26092, sample SAMD00036274) | human gut metagenome | host: Homo sapiens | study: EMG produced TPA metagenomics assembly of...
TTTAAATTTTTTTAAAATTATTTTAGTTTGAATACAAACTATTTACGCGTCGATATTTCGCATACGTCGCGTTTTTTCTCTATGAACTCGCGGCGCGACCTACATCATCTCCCATCAACATTGAGAAGATATAATCCACGTTCGCGGCATTTTTCTATTGTTACTTGTTTCAGGATACGAGTTTCGGGATTCATCGTTGTTTCCCACAACTGTTCCGGGTTCATTTCACCCAAACCTTTGTATCGCTGTGTATGGATACCGTTCTCCTGACCATCACCATATTTTCGGATAAATTCCTGGCGGGCTTCTTCAGTATAGCAATATTCGCTGATCTTACCTTTACTGCATTTGTAGAGGGGCGGATTTGCAATATATAAGTGGCCGTTTTCGATAATTTCCGGCATATAGCGGTAGAACAGCGTCATGATAAGTGTGTCGATGTGCGAACCATCGACATCGGCATCGGTCATGATTACGACTTTATGATAACGCAGTTTGTCAATATTTGCTTTTTTGCTGTCATCGTCACCGTCCACACCGAAACGTACCCCCAATGCGGTGATGATATTGTTTACCTCATCGCTTTCAAATGCTTTGTGCCACATTGCTTTTTCCACATTCAGAATCTTACCTCTCAATGGCAGGATAGCTTGAGTGGCACGACTGCGTCCTTGTTTGGCAGAACCGCCTGCAGAGTCACCCTCGACAAGGAATAATTCACATTCTTCAGGATTACGGCTGGAGCAGTCGGCAAGTTTGCCCGGCAGTCCGCCACCACCCATCGGGCTTTTTCGCTGAACAGATTCGCGTGCTTTACGTGCGGCAATGCGGGCTGTGGCAGCCAAAATCACTTTGTCTACAATTTGTTTTGCTTCTTTCGGATGCTCTTCCAAATAATAGGTAAGTGCTTCACCTACTGCTTGGTTTACGGCTCCGCTGACTTCGCTGTTGCCCAGTTTGGTCTTGGTTTGCCCTTCAAATTGCGGTTCGGCTACTTTTACAGAGATAACGGCAATCAAACCTTCGCGGAAGTCTTCTCCCGAGATTTCAACTTTGGCCTTCTCCAATGCCTTGATGTCTTCGGCATATTTTTTAAGTACACGTGTCAGTGCACTGCGGAATCCCGCTTCGTGCGTACCGCCTTCTATCGTGTTGATATTGTTGACATAAGAATGCAGACTTTCACGATAACCGGTGTTGTACATGATAGCACATTCAATCGGGGTACCGTTCTTTTCTGTGTTCAGATAAATCACATCATCAATCAATGAGTCGTTGTTTCGGTTCAGAAAACGTACAAACTCTTTCACTCCTTCATCCGAGTGGAACACCTCTTTTTTGAAGTTTCCTTCTTCGTCTTTCTGGCGGCGGTCGGTAAGCGAGATGGTGATACCCTTGTTCAGGTAAGCCAATTCGCGCATACGTGCTTCGAGGATGTCATATTTATATTCGGTAACAGTGAAGATAGACTCATCCGGCCAAAAGGTTTGTTTGGTACCGCTGATTTCTGCCATGCCTACTTCCTTAACCGAGTACAGAGGATGTCCGCATGAATATTCCTGCTGGAAAATCTTACCGTTGCGGAACACTTGTGTAGTCATGTGCTTGGACAGTGCGTTCACACACGATACACCTACACCGTGAAGACCACCGGATACTTTATAAGAACCTTTATCGAATTTACCTCCGGCATGAGTACCGTCATGACGACTTCCAATGCGGATTTCTTTTCCTTTTCGTGGTAGTCCACCGAATACCACGGCCGTTGTCCTGCACTGTGATGGAGTTGTCTTCGTTGATTGTTACTTCGATGTGGTCGCAATAACCGGCCAGCGCTTCGTCGATAGAGTTGTCAACAACTTCATAAACCAAGTGGTGCAAACCCTTTTCGCTGATATCTCCGATATACATGGCGGGGCGTTTACGTACGGCCTCCAGTCCTTCAAGAACCTGGATATTGCTGGCCGAATAATTGTTCTCGCCGTTTATCTTTTCTTCTTCAGTCATGTTTAATTCGATTTCTTTATTTAGCTTTCAAAGATACAAAAAAATGCTGATATAGAAGGAGTCTTGGAGGATAAAAAAATTAAATTTATGGCTTGGCTGTAAATAATGCCGGAGCATTTTGGATTCTTGTTTTCTGAAACGACAAAAGGCCGAATCACATGATTCAGCCTATTTTATCTTTTGGTTTAAGACTTTGCTTAAGCGAGCTTGCTAATATGAGCAGCCAATTTAGACTTCAGGTTAGAAGCTTTATTCTTATGAATAATGTTGCGCTTAGCTAACTTGTCCAACATCTTTTGGATGCCCGGATACATTGCAACAGCTTCTGCTTTATCAGAAGTCTCACGAAGTTTTTTAACAGCATTACGCATTGTTTTAGCATAATATCTGTTATGAAGTCTTCTCTTCCCTTCCTGTCTGATTCTCTTTAGTGATGATTTGTGATTTGCCATCTCGACTAATCTTTAGTTTTGTTCTTTTATTATTTTTTATTTGTAGCCCCTGGGGGAATCGAACCCCCCTTTCAAGAATGAAAATCTTGCGTCCTAACCGATAGACGAAGGGGCCGGGCCTTAATTGCCAGCCTTAGCTTGGCGTTTTGCGTCGGAGAGTGTTTTTCTCTTTTGCGGTTTGCAAAGGTAGAAACTATTTTTTAATCTCCAAAATATTCGAGTGATTTTTTTTAGTTTTTGTTTCGTTTTACCCGAAAATGACTACTTTTGTGCATGATAGAGGCTTAATAATGGAAGAATATGTTGCAAAAAACAGTTGGAATCGTACTTCATAGTCTAAAGTATAATGATACTTCGAACATTGTCGATATCTATACGCAGCACACGGGGCGGGCTTCGTTCCTGGTGAAAATTCCCCGTTCGCGTAAGTCGACGGTGAAGTCAGTGCTTTTTCAGCCTCTTGCCATGGTTGAGTTTGAGGCAGACTATCGCCCGAATGCCAACCTTTATCCTGTTAAGGAGGCTAAATCATGGTATCCGTTTTATACCTTGCCCTATGACCCTTATAAATCGGCCATAGCCATGTTTCTTGCCGAGTTTCTTTATCGGGCATTGCGTGAGGAGGCGGAGAACAGGCCGCTTTTTGCTTATCTGGAGCATTCTATTCGTTGGTTGGATGGATGTGAGCATGGGTTTGCCAATTTTCATTTGGTATTTTTGATGCGCTTTTCCCGTTTTCTCGGTCTCTATCCTAATACAGAAGATTATGATGAGGGATGTTTCTTTGATTTGCTCAATGCTTGTTTTACTCCCATACAGCCTTCGCATGGGGCATTTCTGAAGCCGGATGAGGCTTCTCGTATTAATATTCTGATGCGGATGAATTATGAGACGATGCACCTTTTTGCCATGAGTCGCGCAGAGCGCAACCGTTGTCTTACCATTATCAATGATTATTATCGCTTGCATTTGCCTGATTTCCCTTTGCTTAAATCATTGGATGTGTTGAAAGAACTCTTTGCCTGAAAACCGATATTTTTTCTGCGGATTCAAATACGAAGTAAAGGAAAACGGGGCAGTCATTATTCTTGGGGATTTATATGTCATATCACCGACAAAGGAAGAGTAAGCTGTTTCTTAGGGTCGGCCAAAGTCTTTTAAACGGAAGATTATTACAGTCCACGGCAACAGACCGTACGGTCCACTGTAACGGACTGTACAGTCTACGGTAACGGACTATACAGTCCACTGCCGAAGACTGTAGTAATTCGACTGACAGACAGGCTTAATCGAAGGGATGCAAACGCTTATTCCGGCTGATGAAACAACGTAGGGACTTCTAAACATATGCAGAGCGTTTGAAAACCGGAGGAGACAACATCCGGTGACTGGTGCCGGCTGGATATGTTGAATCCCCAAGAATACAAACCGGCCATAAAAAAGACAGAAGAGTGTTTCTTACACAAGACCAAGGTCTTTTCAGAAAAACTCTTCTGCCTTTTTCAAAGAACTTCAGCCGCTTTTAGGCAAACGCTTCCGTCTTTTTTTCTATGCTGTTTAAAAACTTTATGCCAACAGCTCTTTTACCTTAGCGGAAATGGCGCGACCTTCTGCTTTGCCTGCCAGTTGCTTGGTAGCCACGCCCATTACCTTACCCATATCTTGCGGGCCGGTTGCGCCTACTTCTGCAATGATTGTTTTCAAAGCAGCTTCCAATTCTTCGGCCCCCATCTGTTTCGGCAGATAGGCTTCGATAACGGCTACCTGGGCCAGTTCGGTTTCTGCCAGATCGGAACGGCCTTGTCCGGTGTAAATAGCAGCAGAGTCTTTGCCTTGTTTTACCAATTTCTGCATAATTTTCAGAGCAGCATCATCGGTCAGTGTATCATTGGCTCCCGGAGCGGTTTTTGCTTCGAGGAAGAATTTCTTCACATTGCGTAAAGTTTCTAATTTCACTTTATCCTTAGCTTTCATAGCCTCTTTGATATCGTTGCTGATTACGTCAAATAAATCCATATTCTCTATAATTTTGGTTGTTAAAATGTTATTGTTATGCCACCGTTTTCGGTATCGTTGTTATTGAATGTTTCCTCTTCTTCGGCTATGGCTTTGGATTGGATGCTTTCAAGCACGGTCTTGGTGCGCTGATAAGTGGGAGTTGTTTCCACCATGCTGATGATGTCATCATTATCAAGGTCTTCCAGACTGAATATATAGATGTTGTGGCGTTTTTTCTTGTTACTGTTTTTGAAAGTGTCGCGACCGTAGTAGTCTCCACGGCGTTCATCCTTGCGCTGTTCTTCTTCTTCTTGTTCTTCCAGCTTCTTTTGTTCTTCGATGGTGCGTTTTGTTGAGCATGTTGTCCATGCCCGGTACGTCTTTGATGCCGAAGCCGGTTGCCAATACAGTGAACTTCACTTTGTTTTCCAGAGATTCGTCGATGTAAAGTCCCCATTTGGTTTCCACATCTTTGCCAAACTTACTCATGAAATCATGCACTTCGTTCATCTCTTCCATCATCAGTTCGCTTTTGGTGCTGAAAGAAATGTTGAACAGAATCTTCTTTGAGTTGAAAATATCATTGTTGTTCAGCAGCGGCGAGTGCAGCGCATCATTGATGGCCTGGCTCACACGATTTTCTCCTTCACCGTATCCGGTACTCATTATGGCCACACCACCGTCTTTCAATACTGTTTTCACATCATTGAAGTCGAGGTTGATGGTACCGCGGATAGTGATGATTTCAGCAATGCTTTTTGCTGCTACAGAAAGGGTGTCGTCTGCTTTTCCGAAAGCATTCATGACACTGAAGTCGGAGTAGATGTCGCGCAGGCGTCATTGTTGATGACCAGCAAAGCATCTACATGCTGGCTCATTTGCTCCACACCGTCCAGTGCCTGGTCTATTTTGCGGTTACCCTCGAACAAGAAGGTATAGTAACTATACCCACGGTAAGGATATCCATGTCTTTGGCTGTTTTGGCAATGATAGGTGCAGCGCCGGTTCCGGTTCCACCCCCCCATTCCGGCAGTGATAAATACCATTTTACAGCGTCGTTCAGCATATGTTTTACATCTTCGATGCTTTCTTCGGCGGCTTCGCGTGCACGTGCAGGACGATTTCCGGCCCCCAGTCCTTCTTTACCCAGTTGCAGCTTGACGGGAACAGGCGATTCGGCCAATGCCTGATTGTCTGTGTTGCACACAACAAATGTTACATCGTGTATACCTTCTTTATACATGTGATTTACGGCATTGCCGCCGCCACCACCCACACCGATTACTTTAATGATAGTCGGGTTGTCTTGTGGGAAATCGAATGGCATTATAGTTTCATCAGACATAATCTTACTATATTATATAAGGTGATGTAATTTACTTGTTTCTTTTAATCTTCTTTCAACAGGTCGTCAGAGAGTGTGGTAATTTTTTTACCGAGCTTTGACCAAAGGCTGCTGCCTTTTTTCAATTGCTTGATTTCTTTCTCCAATTCTCGTATTTGAGCATTCTTGGTTTCTACATCCAGTAGTTCTGCCTTGCTCAAAGCAGCTAATGCTTCTTTATATTTTTCGGCATTCTTTAATTCGATGGCTTTCTTTATAAAGCTTTCGCAGTCGGCAATGCGTTGCTTTTCAGCTTCTTCCTTTCTGCGTTTTTCTTCAGCTTCCTGTGCCAGTCTTCTTCTTTTTTCTTCTGCACTTTCTCCTTCTTCGGTAAAGAGTCCGGTTTGAATGGGCTGAGCCGGTTCTCTCGGATGTTCAGGGCGATAACAGTTTTCTTTTCCGGCAGCCAGCAGTGCAATGATGGTGTTGGACATTCCGTCTTTTTTCAGTTCAATTCCTCCTTTAAGGCTCAGTTGGGAGTCTTTTGCCATTCTCACCTTTTCCAGTTTGGTTCGTTTGCTGAAGGCTTCTTCCATATTTTTCAAGTTGGCTGCACCACCGGTGACAATGGCTCCTGCCAATAATTTGTCATCGTAGCCGGAGAGCACAATCTGATTCCATACGTTTGCCAATATTTCGTTGACACGCGCTTCCACAATATCTTCCAATAGGTGGGCTTCAATACTGCATTTTCCGTCGATGGCATAGTTGGGCGTTTCTTCTTCATCTTTTGACGGGTCGATATAGGCGTTACCATATTTTAGTTTCAACTCTTCGGCATCCTCTTCTTCTATTTGCTGGCTGCAAATATCTTTGGTAATATTGCTGCCACCCAAAGGAATAACTGCCAGATGGCGGAGGATATTGTTTTTATAAACCGAAACTGTGGTTGTATCTGCGCCAAAGTCGATGAGCATACACCCGGAACGTCTTTCGCTGTTGGTCAGTACTGCATTGGCAAGTGCCAATGGCGAGATGACATAGTCTGCAATTTCTATTCCTGCCTGGTGGAAACATTTATCGATATTCTGTTTAACACTGCTACGGGCAATGATGTTGAGGAAGCGCCCTTCGATATGGTCACTGGGAACACCGACAGGATCTGCTAACAAGTTGATGCCTACTTTATATTCTTGCGGGGCTACCTCCAATATATCTTGGTCGATGATGGGTACTTCGCGGTTGCTGTCCATCAGCGAGTCAATTAACTCTTGTGATATTTTAGTTTCTTCTTCCAAGTGGCGTACTTCCGTGTTGCGGATAGTGCGGAGCGATTGTCCGCCGATGCCTACATATACCTTTCCGATAGAAGCCTTTAATGTCGATTCCAGTTTCTTGATAATCGAAGTAAGGCTTTGTGCGGTCTTGTCCAGATTATAAATAACTCCTTTTCTGATGAAATCAGACGAAGGTTCGCTGGCGAGGGCCAGTACTTGTATACTTCCGTCCGGATGCTTCTTTCCTGCAATACCTGTGATCTTTGAAGACCCCAATTCTATTGCTACAATAAAATCTGTTGCTGCCATATCTTACTTCTCTTTTTTGGTACAAATAATCTGATTGCTAAATTCCAAACTGATGCGGCTGTATTTGTTCCAGCCCACCTGGTTCAGACCTTTTTTTATAAAAATCTTCAGTCTTTCAAACTTTTCCTCATAATCGCCGGGTTTCCCAAGGAAAATAATATGTTCTCCAACGCGCGGAACCAGTTCCAACTCTTTGGCAGGAGTGACATTTATCTGTTCAATTTGGGCCTCCCATAGAGGATGATTTTGTAGGAAGATACCTAACTTATATAATTCTTTCGTGGCAAAGTCACGGTCTACACTACCGGTAACAACAGCTACATGGGCCGAACTGTTGGGTATCGGCATCACTTTTCCTTTGCTGTCAATGTAATAATTGTCTCCGTTGGCAGCCATTACCCTTAATAAAGGCAAACGCTGCGTAACTTCGATGCTATCTTACGGCCGGGAGTGCGGTAGCATTCCACATTTTCAATCAATGGGTGCTTGCTGAGTTCATCTTCCAAAAGCCGGGTATTGATATCTCCCATTTTTCCCTATGGGAGACAGTTTCTTACTGTTAAGTAAGCGGAGTACTTCTTTTTGGGTGATGAAACCATGGTCGATACTGTCATTGATAATCAATTCCATACCCTTGCAAGTCTGATCTGCAGGCTTGGTATTGAAGACTGTAACTGCTACTATAAGGTAAGCTGTTATCAGTAACAAGAACAGGAGTATGAAAATTCGTTTAATCATTGTTTGTTCAGTAATTCGCAGATTTGGGGAACATAGTTTTCAATGTCTCCTGCACCTAAAAGTGATTAATACTTCTATATTCTTATTTCTCAGTACATCTAGAATCTCTTCTTTTGAACACATGGATTTCTCAATGCCGGGGCGCAGATTGTCGTAAATCAATCGGCTGCTTACTCCGGGAATAGGTTTCTCTCGTGCCGGATAGATATCCACCAAAATTACTTCATCCAGCAATGACAGACTATCGGCAAAGTCTTGGTAGAAGTCACGTGTACGGGTATAGAGATGCGGCTGAAATACTGCAGTCAGTTTCTTGTCCCGGTATAAAGCACGCATGGAAAGAATACTTTGACGGATTTCAGACGGATGGTGGGCATAGTCACTCAGGAATACTACTTTGTCGTTCTTGATTTTAAAGTCAAAACGACGGTCTACTCCACGGAAAGTTTTCATGCCTTCTTTTATCTCTTCATTGGTGACACCGCTCATTTGGGCCAATGCCATAGCTGCCACTCCATTTTCAATATTAATGGCAATGGGCACCCCCCAATTGAATATCATCAATATTGCCCAAATGGCGAAAATATAGTCAAAGAATATTTCACCGCTTCCGATACGGATATTCTCTGCATGAAAGTCACCTTCTTCTTTAGAATAGGTATATAGTTGTACACCTTCTTGTAAATCGGGTTGCAATTCAATGCCTTTGCGCATGATAAGCGCTCCCCCCGGACGAATTAAAGAAGTGTAATGGCGGAAGCTTTCCAAATAGGCTTCTTTAGTGCCGTAGATGTCCAAATGGTCGGCATCAGTAGCAGTAACTACCGATATATAAGGTGAAAGCCAATGAAAGGAACGGTCGAATTCATCAGCTTCGATGACTACATATTCACTGGTATCGGACAACAGTAAATTAGTTCCGTAATTTTTTTTGAGATACCTCCCAGAAAAGCGTTACAGCCTACATGGGATTGATGAAGCAAGTGGGCTGTCATGGTCGAAGTGGTTGTTTTGCCGTGTGTGCCGGCTACACAAAGACCTTTTCCGGCACGAGTTAACATGCCCAATACTTGCGAACGCTTTTGTATCTCGAATCCATTTTCACGGAAATAGGTAAACTCTTTATGTGTTTCGGGAATAGCAGGAGTATATACGACCAAAGTGCTTGATGCGTCACGGAATGATGCGGGTATTTGGTCTGAGCTGTCTTCGTAATGAATAGCTGCTCCTTCTTCTATCAACTTTTCCGTCAGTTCACTTGGAGTACGGTCATAGCCACCTACATTCTTGCCTTTTGACAAGAAGTAACGTACCAATGCACTCATACCGATGCCTCCGGCACCGATAAAGTAAAACTGATTTTTAGTGTATTAACATTCATTTCTCTTTCTATAATCATCAGCCAATTCATAGACTTCGCGTGCAATTACATTTGCAGAGTCTGTAAAGGCCAGTTTTGCAATATTTGTACTTAAACTCTTTAGCAATTCAGGATGTTGGACGGTTTCAATCGCTTTATCCAACAAAGCTTCTTTGGCAGCAGCATCTTTTATGTAGAGCGCTGCATTTTTATTGACTAGCGCCAATGCGTTTTTGGTTTGATGGTCTTCTGCTACGTTAGGAGAGGGTACCAGAATGACCGGTTTCTGCAATAAACAGAACTCAGAGATAGAACCGGCCCCGGCACGGCTGATTACCAAGTCAGCAGCACTGTATGCCGATGCCATGTCGCTAATGAAATCGGTAACATGAAGCATGGGCAGTTCCCCTGCTTTAGCCACGGCTGCACGAACTTCATCAATGTAAATCTTACCGGTTTGCCAGATGAACTGCACACCTGATGTGCGTATCTTTTCAAGTCCTTCCATCATACAGTGGTTGATAGTACGTGCGCCAAGACTTCCTCCCAAAATAAGGACAACTTTTCTTTTCGGGGGTTAAGACCAAAGGAACGGATGGCTTCTTCGCGGCTGATAGTATGATTGAGTAACCCTTGGCGTACAGGATTACCGGTCAGGATGATTTTATCTTTTTCGAAGAAACGTTCCATACCGTCGTATGCTACACATATCTTGCAGGCTTTTTTTGCCAATAGTTTATTCGTAACTCCGGCATAAGAATTCTGCTCTTGCAACAAGGTGGGGATTCCCATCATACCGGCTACTTTCAATGTAGGGCCGCTGGCATATCCACCGACTCCGACTGCTGCATGAGGGCGGAATTCTTTGATTATTTTGCGTGCTTTCCATTGGCTCTTTGCCAGTTTGTAAAGAACGGATATATTTTTCAGCAAGTTCTTACGGTCGAACCCTGCAACGGGTAAACCTTTTATCGGATAACCGGCAGCGGGAACACGATGCATTTCCATTCTGCCTTCAGCACCTACGAACAGGATTTCCGCTTCGGGATGTTGCTCTTTAATGGCATTGGCAATGGATACGGCAGGGAAAATATGTCCGCCGGTTCCTCCTCCGCTGATGATAATTCTTAAATTCTCTTCCATTTCTTGCTCTATTTTGATGCAAAGTTATGAATAAACTCCTAATATGTTCAGTCTTAGACTGATTTATTGTTTTCGGAAGCTTCTGTCGGTATTGTTTCGTCTGTCGGAATAGATTCTGAAACCTCCGAAAGCGTATCTTCGTTTTCAGGTTTGCCGGCTGCTTCTGCTGTTACCCAGGCCTCGTGCGTGTTCCAACAAAATTTGGGTAGCTGCTTGCAACTTGACTTCGGCAGTAGTCTCTTCTTCCTGTTTCTTTTGTTCTTCTTTCTCTGCTACATATCGGCTGACACTGAGAATCATGCCGATATAGGCGCAGTTGATTAAAGTAGAGGTACCTCCCTTACTGATGAGAGGCAATGGTTGTCCTGTAACAGGGAAAAGACCTACTGCCACCATCATATTCAACATAGCTTGAGAAACTAGCAAAATGGCAATACCCATGACAAGGAATGCGGGAAAAGCTTTTTCGCTTTTTCGAGCTATCTTTCCGGCGCGCATCAGCAACCAAATGTAAAGTACGACAACAAAGCCGCCTCCCAACAACCCAAGCTCTTCGATGACGATAGCAAAAATAAAATCGGAAAAATGACTTCGTAAAGGAAATCTAGCAGCTGGACACTTGGTTGCCCGGCATTTTTATCCAATGACTATTTCGCTGGAAGGCAATTGGTCGAATTA
>ENA-OQCD01000486-OQCD01000486.1-human-gut-metagenome-genome-assembly--contig:-NODE-486-length-11279-cov-17.111729_pt1 | contig 11279 bp, 11 predicted proteins | sample MGYA00242755_ERZ504571 | MGnify/ENA primary metagenome ERZ504571 (study PRJEB26092, sample SAMD00036274) | human gut metagenome | host: Homo sapiens | study: EMG produced TPA metagenomics assembly of...
GGTATTCAATTTATTGCAACCTTCCAAAGCAGTGAACTAAAAAAATAATGCCCATTCACGTATTACTTTTCAGCCTAACATCTTTCAGATAAAAGAGAAATACTATTTATCTAAAAACAAAGCAGATGCCAGGAATATTGAAAGTACAGAGGAACAAATACCTATCTATAAAATAGAATTCACATCAGAAACAGGCACAGGAATGGCTGTTGTTTCGGGAGATAGAAGAGCCCCACACATCCTTGCATATATAGACAACATCAAGGAAAACCAGGATTCTCTTTACACAAGTCCCAACGCTTTGCTTCAATGGAGCGAAATGTACATCCGCAATGAAGTTACCAAATTTGATGAGATTAAAGATTCATTGTATGAATCTGCTGTTTTGAAAAATATCCAAAGAACTATACATAACATCCAAAGACATCGATTATGAAGCAATCAAGAATCAAATTATCATAAACAACAGCTCTATCAGCCGCTCTAAACCTATAACAGAAGTTCCTTCCAATCTAAAGGTCAAAGTTGCAGTATTTCCTATGTGTCCTGTGGCATGGGGACAATGGGAACCTTATAATTGTATGTTACCAAAAGCCAATTGTGATAGGTATGGTCCGGGATGGTCAGAATATACAAATTATCCTGTAGGCTATGGAGCAATTGTGGTAGCGCATATTCTAGCTAGTTTGGAGCCAACGATGAGACCAGCCAGCCTACAAATAAATTGGAGTTATTTGACTGAAAATAAAGAAATCAAAGCACCAGATTATTTTAACTCCGGTGATCCTTTAGCTAAAAGAGAATGGTAGGCAGGCTATTCAAAAATATCTATGATTATACAAAATCTTCTGTAGTCAAAGACTCAAAAGGAATTGTTACGGGGACAACTTGTTTAATGTCTGATGTGGAGAATTATTTGGCAAGTTACTTCAATTATAGCAAAAAGACATCATGGAATATCAATACTGTCAAGAATTCCTTAAAAGCAACTAAACCTGTATTAATATACGGCAAACCTGACAATATAGCTACCGATGGAGTCACCCCATTCATTCTTGATGGAATAAAAGAATGCTATGGTAGGATAGACAATGTTCCTTCCGATGTGGACGTATGCTATTTACACGCTAATTTTGGCTTCGGAAACGGTTATCAGGATGGCTACTATTTAATGGATATAAAAACATCGACAATAACTTTTGAAACTGCCATTCCACTAATTTTCAAAGACTCCTCTTGTATTTATAACCATAGAACAACCAAAACTAATCAGAAATATCCGAGTGTAAATCTTTAATTACCAGCATATTCTAAAATTTAACACTTTTCGGTTGCCATTTGTCGCTTCCCAAATTTCCACATATTTTTGAGACGTATTTCTGACGTGGAGAATTTGCGGGGCTTGTTTTTTGTCACACCGTGCAGACAGTTGACAAGGGTTTACAACCGTTTACGACAAGCGACAATAACCGCCCCGATATGCGGAAACAGTCACACTGTGTAGAAAAGCGACAATGGTTGACTTCCGTTCACATCCGTTTACCATTTCAGAGATATAGGATTGAAGAAATGAACCATTAAACGATAAAACGGTATGAAAGCAACCAGAAAATGCAGTTTTTGCGGCAAGTCCTTTGTAACCCGAAGCGGTATGCAAAGATATTGCAGTGAGGCTTGTCAGGCAGAAGCCAAACGAGCCAGAGTGATGCAGAAGAACAACCTCTTCAAAGTCGCCCAACCCTTGATGGAGATACAGCATCAGGAGTATCTCACCTTTTCCAAAGCAGCCATCCTCATGGGCTGTTCCCGACAGTACATTTACAAACTTGTAGCCATCGGCAAGCTGAAAGCCTCACGCATCAGCAACCGCATGGCATTCATCCGCAGAGCCGACATCGAGCAGATGTTGGAGGGCAATCCCTATCACCGCATCCTGCCCGGCAACACCTCCACACCAAGGAAATCATCTTCATCTTCCTTACCTGCCAAAAGAGAAAAAAGGGAAAAGGAAAGCGAAGAAGTGTTGGACTTCTATTCGGGCGAGGAGGTGATGTCCCTTTTTAAGGTAAAGCAGTCATGGCTTTACACTTCCGCCAAGCGTAACCATATCCCCATCTGCCGTATCGCAGGAAAGAACTATTACAGCAAGAAGCATATTGACGAGTTTTTCGGTGTGGCAGTTGATATTAGCGAAATTACCGACTGGCTACTGACCGAGGAGGTGGAGGAACTGTTCGGCATGAAGCCGACCGCACTCCGTGCCTACACCTATCGCCATAAGATACCCACTAAAAGAGAGTACGGGCGTACCTATTACTCCAAATCACATTTGAACGAACTCCGCAGAACTGACCTTGTGAACGATGAACGCTACTATACCGTTGAGCAGGTGCAGCAAATCTATGGTCTTTCGTCAGCCAACATCTGCCATATCGTCAAGGTGAAGCACATCGAAAAGATAAAGGTGGGTGTGAAAAACCTGCTTTTGCGCTCAGATGTGGAGCGTGTCATGGCTGAAAGGAACAAATAACCGTGAAAAATCGGGATTATCGAAAATTATTTCAAAATGATGTATCGTGGAGGTATTCACGGATATTTCACGTTGTTCCTTTGCCATCGGAAACATGGATACAACTCCAAAATGTATACAACCAATTAAAACATAATTATTATGAGTAAATGCAAAACAGTTACCTTGCGTAAGCGCAAGATTAAGAACGGGACACAGTATTCACTATGCCTTGACTACTATCCCGGCTACCGTGACAATGTCACCATGAGAGTGATTACACGTGAAGCCTTAGGAATTTACATCTTCGCCAAACCTGCAAACCAGCAGGAACGGGACTTCAACGCACGCATGATGAAGAAAGCGGTCATCCTGCGCAACCAGCGCTACGAAGCCATTTTCAATGAAAACAACGGCTTTTTTGACAAGACCAAGATGAAGGGCGATTTCCTTGCCTATTTCAAAGGACTGGCTGACCGCAAGAATATCAAGTGGCAGCACGTATACAAGCATTTCCAGCGGTTCGTGAACGGCAAATGCACCTTTGAGGAGGTGGATGTGGATTTGTGCCGCAAGTTCATGGAATACCTGCTTGATGCACCCCAATCCATCCACACCAACCAAAAGCTGCACATCAACTCCGCAGCAGGCTATTGGTCAACTTTCCGTGCCGTGCTGCACACCGCTTACCGTGACAGGAAGATAAAGGAGAACCCAAACGGCTTCTTAGACCGCATCGAGTGCATTCCCACCATCAGGGAGCATTTGAGCCAAGAGGAACTGATACGGCTTGCCGAAACACCCTGTGAGGAGGAGGTCTTGAAAAAAGCTTTTCTTTTCGCCTGTCTTACGGGACTGAGAAAGAGCGACATCAGACAGCTCACGTGGCAGCAGATACAACCATACACCAACGGCAGGATGTTCGTTACCACCCGTATGCAGAAAACCAAAGAAATAGTGCATAACCCCATCAGTGATGAAGCCTATGGACTGCTGGGAGAACGGGGCGAGGGACTTATCTTTGAGGATTTCAAGGACAAGATGCTGCAAGGACCACTCCAACGGTGGCTCACGGCAGCAGGGATAACCAAGAAAATCACCTTTCACTGTACCCGCCACAGCTTCGGAAGCCTGCACGTGGAAATGGGAACGGACATGGCTGTCATCCAAGCCTATCTCGGACATAAGAACATTACCACCACACAAATCTATTCCAAGATAGCAGCGCAGCAGATGTGTCAGGTGGTGGACAAGATAACCTTGAAGCGCAAGGAGGCATAAATGTCTCACATTGACAGGTATTCAGAGGGGCGGTTATGGCTACAAGGCTATAATCGCCCCTCTATGTTTTTGGCTTGATGCCACCATTTATAAGCCCCTCAGAGTATGAAACAGAGTATGATATGATGACATTTCGTGAAATACATTGAAAAAGACCGTTCTAACCGCAAATAACGGGCAGTAATTGGGAAAAATAGCATTAACTTTGCACAAAATAATACAGGAACATTCAATCTCTCAACGAAATATGGAATCATCAATCAAGGACAAATACATCATCTTGGGCTTTGTCGGCTTCGCCATCGTCCTAATATCTTCCATTGCCACGCTGGTAATAGCGGACAGCTTCAACCAAGACAACTTTGTCAGGTGGATAGTATTCGTATGCTGTAACCTGTTGGGATGGTTGCTCTATCTCTCCTTTCAGACACTTATCTTTGATACATACGAAATCTACAAAATCAAGTTCGGCAAGAAAGAAACGATTGCCGAAGCCATAGAGGTGCAGGAAGAACTGTCACAAAATACACTTGAAGAAGCCACATCTGTGCCTGGACCTACATCAGTCCCTGAGCCTGTACCCGAATCATCCCCGACAAAAGAAGAGACACTTATCCAAACACAACCGATAGAGCTTACTATCGCCCCGGATCTTCACGAAAAGAACCGTGCCAATTACGCAAGCAGAGAGCAACGGGAAAAGGAAGAGCGCATCCGCATGGTCATGGAGTATTGCCATTATTACCTGCCTCGCATTGCCGACCAAGAAACCGTGAACCACATCTGTACTGAGGTGGACAAATGGATGAATCTTAACACTTATACCCCGAAGCCCATACAAAGACCGTTTACCAAAGACATCAACAACATTCCACTCCGTCACTTCGTATGGAATATCTCTGAGCGTTTCCTGTACAAGAGATACTACAATGGGGATAACCGTGCCAAGTTCATCAAAGCCCTTTTCCCGAAATCGTTTGCTGATACAGACTTATCAACCATCAAGAATTTCAAGGTAGAGCCGTTAAAGACGGAAATTCCCATTGATGAACCCGAAAACGGCAAACTTGATTTCCACTATCCCGAGGATTATGTGCGGAATTAGGATAATCACGACACCAACGACAACCATCCGGTAACTCATAACCGCCTGTTTTACATCGTTTCCCGAGTAATTTTACCCGTCATTTATGGCTGGGCTTAATTATTCGGGAATTATTTTGCAATGACGTGTCGTGGAGATATTCACGGATATATCATTTCAGTCCTTTGCGCCAAGTCTTACAAAAGAGACGAGTACGCGAATGGAAAAATCAATTCTTACCTTCAACGACCTCCCCGAGGTTGTCGCTCAGCTTCGAGACGAAGTGATGAGCCTGAAAAGCCTGCTCGCCGAGCAGCGCAGTGTGAACAATGCCAAAACGGTGGACACCCACGTGCCCATGTCTGTGGACGAGGCAGCAGAGTATTTAGGTATCCCTAAGGGTACGCTCTACATGAAACTGTCAGAAGGGACAATCCCTGCCACCAAGCCCGGCAAACGCTATTGCCTTTACCGTGACGAACTGGACAAGTGGCTGGAAACCGCCCGAAAGAATCCCATACCGTTGTCAGACGAGGAACTGAACAAGTCCTTATCCTCTTCCCACCGTCGCAAGCCCAACCCACGTAACTGGTGAATGATATGGAAGAGGATAAGAACTATATCAACCTGATACGTGGCGACCTCACAAAAGCATCCCAAGCGCATAACGGTATGCCCGACAGTGTAGGCATGATGAATATCAAGACGGCAAACCAAACCATTCTTGAAGCATCGTTATTGCCTACGCCCCGTGCGCTGTGGGACAGCTTTTGGTACGAGGGGGAACTCTCCTGCTTGTTTGCCGATTCCAACGTGGGCAAGTCCATCCTTGCCGTGCAGATAGCCGACCGCATCGCCCGAACCGACAATGTGCTGTATCTGGACTTTGAACTGTCCGAAAAGCAGTTCCAGCTCCGCTATACCAACGAGCATGGAGAGCTCTACACCTTTCCCGACAAACTCTATCGGGTGTCTATTGACTGCAACCAGCTTTTGGATGCCAACTTTGAGGAAGCTATCATAGGCGGCATTGAACAGATGGCTGTGCAGACCGACTGCAAGATTTTCATCATTGACAATCTTACCTACCTGTGTTGCGCCATGGAGAAAGGCGATGCCGCAGGACGGCTGATGATTCAGCTGAACAATCTCAAAAAGAGATATGCGCTCTCTATCCTTGTCCTAGCACATACGCCCAAACGCTCTTTGGATTGTCCCATCACATCCAACGACCTTGCCGGAAGCAAACGGCTCTACAATTTCTTTGACAGCGTGTTCACCATTGGAAAAAGTGCCCAAGACGGAGGGCTTCGCTATGTGAAGCAGCTTAAAGTGCGCTATGGCACGTTCTCTCATGATGCGGATAATGTAATCGTTTACGAGATTGACAAGGTGGATGCTTTCTTGCAGTTCGTGTTCAGGGGCTATTCCACGGAAAAGGAACACTTGAAAAAATTGGGCGACAATGAATCAAGCCAAAGGGATTGCCAAATTCTGCAACTCTCCCAATCGGGCAAGTCCGTCAGGGAGATAGCCTCACAGGTGAATTGTGGCAAGTCCACCGTAAACCGTATCATCCAGCGCAGCAAAGAGAGTAAAAACGCAGGTGTCCCAAGTGTCCCACTGTCCCAACCCTTAGAGTGTGGGACAATGGGACAGGATGGGACAGCCGACAATCAACCATCAAAAACGGACTAAGCTATGGGCAATTATTCATTACAGAAGTATAAAGGAACGGCAACACGGCATACCTGCCCCAAATGCGGAGACAGGCATTCTTTCGTCTATTACGTGGACGAAAATAATGTGCCGTTGCATCCATCGGTCGGCAGATGTAACCACGAAAGCGGTTGTGGGTATCACTACACTCCGAAAGAGTATTTTCAAGAGCATCCTGAACACAGAACTACCAATGATTTCTCTTTTGACAGGCAAAGAGCAGAGCAGAAGAAAGTGAAGCAGCAAAGTAAGCCGACAGCCATCGGCTATATTCCCCCTCACTATGTGGAGAAGTCGCAAAGCGAGCGTAGCAATTTCTTCCGTTTCCTCTTCACACTCCTTACTTCCTACTATGGCGACAAGGCGAAAGAGGTGTTGAAGCGGTTGTTGGAGGAATACCGTTTGGGGGCTACCCGTGACGGCTCTGTTATCTTTTGGCAGATAGACAGGACGGGCAAGGTACGCACGGGAAAGGTGATGCAGTACAATCCCGAAGACGGACACCGTATCAAGGGAGGACAGACATCGGCAGTGAACTGGATACACAGCATATTGAAAAAGCAGCGTGTGTTGGCAGAGGATTGGCAACTATCCCAATGCCTTTTCGGGGAACACTTGTTGAAAACGCATCCCGACAAGGTGGTGGTCTTGGTGGAATCCGAGAAGAGTGCCGTTATCGGTTCTGCTATCTTCCCCGATTATGTATGGCTGGCTACGGGTGGTAAGAGTCAGATGAGAGAAGAGAAACTCCGTGTACTGTCAGGGCGAACCGTGCTTCTCTTTCCCGATGCCGATGCTTATGCCGAGTGGAAACAGCGAGCCGAGAGCATGTACTTTTGTAAGGTGGTGGTTTCGGACATCATCGAAAGGAATGCCACCCCGAAACAAAAAGAAGCCCATATCGACATAGCCGATTGGATTATCTTTCAGATACGGGAGGGCAAGGTGATGAGTACAGCCAACCACTTGGTCGAGGCTGAGAGAATCCTCCAGCGGATGATAGAGAAGAATCCCGTCCTGCAAAAACTGATAGACGATTTAGACCTTGTGCTGGTCGGTGCATCTCCAATCGGCAACGATGATGAAAAACCTCCCTGACGGAGGAGAGCGGAAGCCGTAGGCTGGAGTTTGCAGACAATGGCTTGCCATTGATATAGCCCACTATAACTACACGCTCCGCTTACGTAGTTGTGGGCTCTCCCGAGGGGATTAGGGTTTTACCCTAATGACCCACTCAGGGCGTTTCTCCCCTGAGAACCCAGAGCAAAGAGTGACCCTCTCTTTGCAATCTCCGCTTATGGGTTGCACCCCTAAGAACCCCATGCGTTTACGGACAGCGGAAAAGCAAACAATAAAGTACAAACCAAAAAACAAGTATCTATGGCAACAAAATCAAGCATACATATCAAGCCCTGCAACATCGCATCGAGCGAGGCTCACAACAGGAGGACTGCCGAATACATGCGCCACATCGGAGAGTCCAGAATCTATGTCGTTCCTGAACTATCCACCGATAACGAACAGTGGATAAATCCCGACTTCGGCAGTCCGGATTTGCGGATGCATTATGACAATATCAGACAGATGGTAAAGGAAAAGACCGGACGTGCCATGCAGGAAAAGGAGCGTGAACGCAAAGGCAAGAACGGTAAAATAGTCAAGATTGCGGGATGCTCCCCCATACGTGAAGGAGTGCTGCTTGTCAGGTCGGACACCACACTGGCAGACGTGCGTAAATTCGGTGAGGAGTGTCAAAGACGCTGGGGAATCACACCGCTGCAAATCTTCCTGCACAAGGATGAAGGGCATTGGCTGAACGGTCAGCCGGAAGCGGAAGACAGGGAAAGCTTCAAAGTCGGGGACAGATGGTTCAAGCCGAACTATCATGCCCATATCGTTTTCGACTGGATGAACCACGAAACAGGAAAGAGCCGAAAGCTCAATGACGATGACATGATGCAGATGCAGACCCTTGCATCCGACATCCTGCTGATGGAACGCGGGCAGTCAAAGGTTGTCACTGGTAAGGAGCATCTGGAACGGAACGACTTTATCATTGAGAAGCAGAAAGCTGAACTGCAACGCATGGATGCAGCCAAACGGCACAAAGAAGAACAGATAAATCTTGCCGAGCAGGAACTGAAACAGGTGAAATCAGAAATACGCACTGACAAGTTAAAGAAGACAGCCACCACGGCAGCGACAGCCATAACTAGTGGAGTTGCTTCTCTTTTCGGGAGTGGAAAACTGAAAGAACTGGAACGTGCCAACGAAAAACTGCAAGACGAGGTTTCAAAACGGAACACCAATATTGAAAAATTGCAGAGCCAAGTACAGCAGATGCAGAAACAGCATGATACGCAAATCCACAATCTCAGAGAAATGCACAGGCAGGAACTTGACATGAAAGAAAAAGAACTGTCACGGCTCGCCAGAATCATAGACAAGGCTTTCAGGTGGTTTCCGATGTTCAGGGAAATGCTGCGCATGGAAAAGTTTTGTGCCATGCTGGGATTCTCTAAAGAAATGACTGAAAGTCTTATAGTCAAAAATGAAGCCCTGAAATGTAGCGGTAAAATCTATTCCGAGCAACACAGGCGGAACTTTGATATAAAGGATGATATTTTAAGGGTGGAAAATGACCCTGACGATGAAAGCAGGCTGAACCTGACAATAAACAGGAAGCCGATTGCCGACTGGTTCAGGGAGCAATGGCACAGGCTTAGATATGGAGCAAGAGTGCCGCAACAGGAAGAAAGAAAAAGTAGAGGGTTCAAATTATAATAGAAGCAATTTGATTAGTAATCTAAAAGCACTCCGATAACGATTAGAGTGCTTTTAGATTGTTTATCATTAATTATCAAAGCAAGTGCAGTTTAAGATTTTACTGAAGTTTGCATTAATAAAGAATATACTACAGCTGATATATGCGCAACATATTGTGACGCTTGTGATTCATTTCCCTTGAAATCCTTAACAAATACCGCTAAGGTATAACTGATATTATTAGGCAGACATATATAGGCAACATCATTGTGAGCTGCAAGAACACCATTTTCATTAACATGACCTGAACCTGTCTTATGCGCTATAACAACCCCTTCTTTATCAAGAAGTGGAGCTGCTATCCTATCTACACCTGTTTTGCATTCTTTTAACGTATTCTTAATGAAACTTTGTTTCTCATCATCGATAAGACCTTCAGTAAACAAACGATTCATCAACATTGCAGCACCAAGAGGAGATGTATAGTTAGAGTAAGCCTTGTTATGGTCAGCCGACATTTCCTCTTCCGTATAAGCTATCTGAAAACTTGAACGAGGAATGAGTGTGGCTATAAAACTATCTGTTTGAGCGACATTAACCATATCCTTAAACATAAGGTTGCTTGCATTGTTGTCACTCTGAGTAAGAGTATAACGCAGCAAATCTCTCACTGTCAATGATATGACTGGCCCTGAATAATCTTTCAGCATAGGACTCCAAGTCTTTGGGTCAAGTTTATCCCTATTTATATTTACTAAGGTATCAAGTGAAATTCCTTTATTGTCAAAGTCATTACAAAGAGCTAATGCCTGATGAACCTTAAACACACTCATCATAGGATAAACACTCTTATTATTGACCTTAACCGTATCTCTGTTATTAACAATAACCGCCACACCAATTTCGCCAGGACAAGCTGAGACAATTTGAGAAATGCTATCAGTCAAAACATTTGTTAAAGGAGGATTTGCGCTATCTTTTGTCGCTGATTTATGGAACAATGAAAATACCAAGATGAAAATGCAAACTAAAGCTATACTCAAAACTACGATTTGTTTTTTCCTGTTTTTTTCCATGTTTATATTATTTACCTTAATTCCGCAACACTATTATAAATTAAAACTTTTTTAAGTACCTGAGCAACAAAAAAAGTTGCTCAGGATTTTGCCATGTCGAAGAATTCACTTATCTTAGTGTTGCAAAAAAATAAACAAGAGAATCCGACGATAGACATGGCAAAAATACAAATTAAATCTGAGAAACTCACTCCTTTTGGAGGAATATTTTCTATCATGGAGCAATTTGACTCCACATTGTCATCAGTAATCGACTCAATCCTCGGTTTAAGATGTAAATCGTTTGGTTATCGGTATAGCGAAATCATCCGTTCTCTCATGAGTATCTATTTCTGTGGAGGCTCATGTATTGAGGATGTCACTACTCATTTAATGAACCATCTCTCGCTTCATCCGACACTTCGCACTTGTAGTTCTGATACTATTCTCAGAGCGATAAAGGAACTGACGCAAGAAAACATCTCATATACATCAGATACGGGTAAGAACTACGATTTCAATACGGCTGACGTCCTCAATACTTTACTGCTCAATTGTATGTTTGCATCTGGCCAACTGAAAGATGGTGAGATGTATGATGTTGATTTCGACCATCAGTTCATAGAGACTGAAAAGTATGATGCAAAGCCTACATACAAGAAGTTCTCCGGTTATCGCCCTGGTGTGGCGGTTATTGGCGACTTGATTGTTGGCATAGAGAATAGCGATGGTAACACAAAATGTTCGTTTCCATCAGAAGGAAACGCTGAAGAGATTCTTTGAGAAATTTGAGCAGAACGGCCTTACTATCAATCGTTTCAGAGCTGACTGCGGATCATGTTCCGAGGAAATCGTGGAGGAAATA
>ENA-OQCD01000487-OQCD01000487.1-human-gut-metagenome-genome-assembly--contig:-NODE-487-length-11274-cov-2.551269_pt1 | contig 11274 bp, 12 predicted proteins | sample MGYA00242755_ERZ504571 | MGnify/ENA primary metagenome ERZ504571 (study PRJEB26092, sample SAMD00036274) | human gut metagenome | host: Homo sapiens | study: EMG produced TPA metagenomics assembly of...
TGAAGAAATCGAGTGGGATTGTGGGAAAGATTTATGAGTAAAAAACTTGCGATTGCAATGTTCGGACAGAAGCGATTATCGAGAGAAGGCGGAGTAGAATCGTTGTCAAAGAGCTCTGCACCCGAATGGCACAGAATGGCTGTGACGTGACCTGCTACAACAGAGCAGGCCATCATGTGAGTGGTGCAGAATATGACGATGCTGGTAAAACGGAGTACGAGGGAATCCGTCAGAAGTCTGTTCCGACTATTGAACGGCGTGGACTTGCTGCAGTCAGCTCCTCCGCATTTGCGGCACTTTATAGTGCATTTGGAAAATACGATGTGGTGCACATCCATGCCGAAGGGCCGGCGTTCTTTGCATGGCTGCCGAAGATGTTTGGAAAAAGAGTTGTTGTTACCGTCCATGGAACCTGTGAAATAATGTTAGTAACCAGAAAAAATCCTGATTTCATGCGGGTTTGCGCGGCTTGACCTTTTTTACCTTAACTTGTTTCTGTTTACCATGGTGCGTTGCGTTCCGGCGTGATTTCGGGGGTTAGTGGCTTCTGGTTGCGCTCTATACTTAACCCACCACAGCGAAAGCTGATAGAGCAGAAAACAGAATAAGGAGGTACGAGGATGAGCCTGCGTATAGATTGTTACTGCAATCTGTATACAGGCTTGTTGTTGTGCTGTGAGGTAGGAAAGGTGAGTAGTGAAAGATGAGCATGACAATTTAAGGAAAAGAACTGCTGGGATTGTGTATAAGCCTAGGACAAGAATAGAGACTATGGAATGACGGTTGGAGAGAAGTAATGGAAGAAAAAATCAGACTTGCGGTTTTCGGGCAGAAACGTCTTTCGCGTGAAGGCGGGATAGAGATTGTTGTAAAAGAGTTATGCACCCGAATGGCACAGAATGGTTGTGATATAACTTGCTACAATAGAGCAGGCCATCATGTAAGCGGTGCAGAGTATGACAAAACAATTGAATATGATGGCATCCGTCAAAAGGTTGTTCCGACCATTGAGAAGAAGGGACTTGCAGCGGTAAGCTCTTCCTTTTTCGCAGCACTTTGTAGTGCATTTGGAAGATACGATGTGGTGCATATCCATGCAGAAGGTCCTGCCTTTTTCTGTTGGATACCAAAACTTTTTGGCAAGCGTGTAATCTGCACTATCCACGGTTTGGACTGGGATCGCGAGAAGTGGCGCGGAAGCGTTGCATCCAAGTTCATTCGTGGCGGCGAAAAGAATGCTGTGAAATATGCGGACGAGATCATTGTTCTAAGCAAAGACGTGCAGAAGTATTTCTTGGAGACCTACGGAAGGGAGACACATTTTATCCCTAATGGTGTCAATCGGCCAGAGGTTCGGGAAGCAAAGCTGATCACGGATCATTTTGGATTGGAGAAAGATTCCTACATATTGTTCCTCGGTCGTCTGGTGCCAGAAAAGGGGATTCGATATCTGGTTGAGGCCTTCAAGAATGTCAAGACGGATAAAAAGCTGGTTATCGCAGGCGGCTCTAGTGATACGGATTCCTTTATGGAGGAATTGAAAGAACTGGCGAAGGGTGACGATCGGATTCTCTTTACTGGGTTTGTGCAGGGAGCAATGCTGGATGAACTATACAGCAACGCTTACATCTACACGCTGCCGTCTGATTTGGAAGGAATGCCGCTAAGTCTACTGGAAGCAATGAGCTACGGCAACTGCTGTTTGGTATCCGACATTCCAGAGTGCGCAGAGGTTGTGGAAGATAAGGCATTGATTTTCAAAAAGTCGGATGTAGAGGACTTGCGAGAAAAAATTGCAAGATGCCTGTGACCATCCTGAAATGGTTATGAAAATGAAGAATCAGGCAGCTGACTTTATCTGCGAGAAATATAACTGGGATGAAGTTGTAAAGGAAACGATGAAACTGTACAGGAGAAAATAATAGATGAGAGTATTGATAATAAATAAATTTCTATATCCAAACGGTGGATCAGAAACCTACATATTTAAGCTGGGTGAGGCGCTAGAGCAGCACGGACATGAGGTTCAGTACTTCGGTATGGAGCATGAAGGCCGCTGCGTGGGCAACCGGGTCAATGCTTATACATCTGGTATGGACTTCCACGGCGGCAGCAAACTGAGCAAGCTGACCTACCCGATCAAGACCATCTACAGCAAGGAAGCACGGGTGCAGCTGAGAAAAGTTCTGGACGACTTCAAGCCGGATGTCTGTCACCTGAATAATTTTAACTACCAGCTGACACCTTCCATCATTCTGGAAATCGTGAAGTGGCGCAAGGAGACCGGAAGGGATTGCAAGATCATCTTCACGGCACATGACTACCAGCTGGTCTGCCCGAACCACATGCTGAATAATCCGAATACTCACCAGAACTGTGAGAAGTGCCTCGGCGGCCATTTCGTGAACTGCATGAAAGGCAAGTGCATCCACGGTTCCACGGCGAAATCTGCCATCGGCATGATGGAGGCTGAGTTCTGGAAGTGGAAGGGCACCTACAAGTACATTGATACCATGATCTGCTGCTCGGAGTTCATGAAGAGCAAAATGGACAGCAATCCGCTGTTTGCAACGAAGACCGTGGCAATGCACAACTTCATCGACAAGGTGGAGTGGAAAGAGACGGAGAAGAAGGATTACGTCCTCTACTTCGGCCGCTTCTCTGAGGAGAAGGGTATCGGCACGCTCATCAAGGTCTGTAAAGAACTGCCGGATGTGCAGTTCATCTTCGCCGGTACTGGCCCGCTGGAAGAGACAGTAAATGGTATTAAGAACATCAAGAACGTTGGTTTCCAGAAAGGCGAAGCACTGGAGAAGCTGATCCGTGAGGCACGGTTCTCCATTTATCCTTCTGAGTGGTATGAGAACTGCCCGTTCTCCGTAATGGAATCCCAGATGTATGGCACACCGGTGCTGGGAGCGAACATCGGCGGCATCCCGGAACTGATTCAGGTTGGTAAGACCGGTGAACTGTTTGAGAGCGGTAACGGGAAAGATTTGAAAGAAAAAGGTCCAGAAGCTCTGGGGGGATAAGACGCTGTGTGCAGAGTACAGTGCGAACTGCAAGGACATCAGCTTCGATACCATTGATGAGTATTACGAGAAAATTATGAAGGTGTACCAGTAAGACTGGTATGTGAGGAGAGAATTTGTGGCTACAAAAGCGGATCGATATGAGGGAATAGATGGATTGAAGGCATATGCCATTATTGGCATTGCACTGATGCACGTCCTCGCAAATGGAGAATATGGGATAGGAGGATTTGTGTTTGAACGACTAATACCATCTTTCACAAACCTCGTTTTCCTTTTTATGATGGTCAGCGGTTTTGGCATGTGCTGCGGCTATTACCAGAAAATTATTGACCAGAAGATCAGCATAGAGGATTTCTACAAGAAACGGTACATCAAGATCTGGCCGTACTTTGCACTGCTTTGTGCGTTAGACTTTGTGATTTCACCAAGCAAGGAATCCTTGTTTGAGGTTTTCGCAAACTTGACTTTATGTCAGAGACTTCTGCCAAATGCGAAGATTTCGGTTATTGGTGTGAGCTGGACACTGGCAGTCATTTTTGTGTTCTACATGCTGTTCCCGTTCTTCTGCTTCCTGATTGGAAATAAGAAGAGAGCATGGGGCGTGGCAGTTGTAGCACTGGTGTTTAACTGCCTGTGCGGAGTTTATTTCTTTGATGGAAACCACATCGTAGATGCACTTAGTGTTGGCTTTACTCCTAGATTAAATATCGTCTACGATGCGATTTACTTTTATTGCAGGTGGCCTGATCTTCCTCTATCGGAAAGAGCTGGCTGAGTTCGCATCGAAGTACAAGGTCTTCGCTGGAGCGATTTTGTTGATTGCCGCAGTTGCTTATTTGCACTAGGCGGCAATACGCTCACGATGCAGTTCTTCTGTGTGGCAGCACTGGTCTATACCCTCGGATGCAAGCGGGGGGGTACTGGTCAATCCAGTTGCCAAGTTCCTCGGTGGTATCAGCTTCGAGATTTATCTGTGCCACATGGTAATTTATCGTGTGCTTGAGAAGCTACACCTTGTTCATCTATTTGAAAATGGGCTGCTGGCATATATCTTCACAGCTGTTGCAGTAATCTGCGGTTCGGTTGTGTTCTCAGTATGTGCCAAGTGGTTCTTAAATAAAATCGAAACATTCTTAAAGAGAGAGTAAACAATAGGAGAGTTAATCATGTCTGAAGAAAAGAAGTTAAATGGTACTGTCATCGTTACTTACCGCTGCAATGCTCGTTGCTCCATGTGCAACCGTTATAAGGCACCTTCCAAGCCGGAAGAGGAAATCAGCATCGAGACCATTAAGAAGCTGCCGAAGATGTATTTTACCAACATCACCGGCGGTGAGCCGTTCATCCGCACCGACCTGAAAGATATCGTGCGTGAACTGTACAAGAAGTCTGATCGTATCGTTATTTCCACGAACGGTTTCTTCACCGATCGTATCGTTGATCTGTGCAAGGAGTTCCCGCAGATCGGTATCCGTATCTCTATCGAGGGTCTAGAGCAGACCAACAATGAAATTCGTGGCCTGCAGAACGGCTACCAGCGTGGGTATGGCACGCTGAAGAAGCTGCGTGAGATGGGCATGAAGGATGTCGGCTTCGGCATGACTGTTCAGGACAAAAATGCTCCTGATCTGGTTCCTCTGTACAAAATCTCCAACGAAATGGGCATGGAGTTCGCAACGGCTTCTCTGCACAACAGCTTCTACTTCGTTGAGGCCAAAAACATCATCCATGACCGTCCGATGGTAGCCAAGAACTTTGAGAATCTGGTCAACGAACTGCTCCGCAGCAACAGCCCGAAGAAGTGGTTCCGTGCTTACTTTAACCACGGTCTGATCAATTACATCTACGGCCAGAAGCGTCTGCTGCCTTGCGATATGAGCTTCGATACCTTCTTCATCGATCCGTATGGCGATGTTATGCCTTGCAATGGTACCAAGGATAAAGAGGTCATGGGCAACCTGAACAATCAGACTTGGGACGAGCTGTGGAACAGCCCGGAGGCAGAGAAGGTTCGTGCAAAGGTTCGCTGCTGTGACCGTGACTGCTGGATGATTGGTTCTGTTTCTCCGGCGATGCATAAGTACATCTGGAAGCCTGCTACCTGGGTTCTGATTCACAAGTTTAAGGCTCTCTTCACTAAGCATCCGTATAGCATGTACGAACTGAAGATTTGCCGTGACTACCGTGATGGCAAAGTTACCAAAGAGGATCTGGACAAGTGCAGCACCTGCGATATGAACTGCGTGATCAACAACGGTCTGAGTGAAGCTTCTAAGGAGCAGCTGAAGCATAAGACCGGCGAGGAAATCGTGGATGCTGATATCGCACAGCAGATGGAGAATAAATAAGGAAAACAATAACTATGATGATAACAGTTTTAACACCCACTTTTAATCGTGAAGGGGTATTACGAAGCCTCTGGGATTCGCTGCAAAAGCAAACTGTAAAAGATTTTGAGTGGCTTGTAGTTGATGACGGAAGTACTGATGGTACGAAAAATCTAATTACTCAGTTACAAGAAAAAAGTGATTTTCCAATACGATATATCTATAAAAGTAATGGTGGAAAACATACTGCTTTAAATGTAGGAATACAGACCATTTGCAGCGAACTTACCTTTATAGTTGATTCAGATGACTGTGTGACAGATGATGCAGTTGAGTCGATACTGAAGATTCACAAGAAATACAGGTCACAGAATAATATCTGTGGATATGCGTTTCTTAGAGCATTCCCTGATGGTAAAGTCAATGGCAAGAAGTTTGATGTAGATGAAAAAATAGGTTCTTATATTGACGTGCGTGTAAACGGTGATGACACCGGCGCAGATAAAGCAGAGGTGTTCAAAACACATTGTTTAAAGGAATTCCCTTTTCCCGAATATCCGAATGAGAAATTCCTTGGGGAGGATCTTGTTTGGGTTAGAATGGCTAGAAAATATGAGATGGTACATATTAATAAAGCCATTTACGTCGGAAATTATCTTGAAGATGGATTAACCAATAATCGGCGTAAGCATAATATTGCATCGCCAGTTGGGTGTATGCATCGAGCCGAGGAATTCATGGAGTCCGACTTAAAGACAAGATATAGAATCAAGGGTGGACTACAGTATATTGTATATGGGAGATTTGCGGGAGTCAAGGTTGTCAATCTGATTCGCAAATCAAGACATAAAATTCTTGCAACGGTGTGCATACCGGGTGGATTGCTCTTATATGCCCGATGGAATAAAGCACAGTAATTCGATTGGTTAAGTGAATGGGTGTCAATTTGTTAGAACAATTTTAGAGAGAGAAAGGTTTGACGATGGAAAAAAGAAAAAACAATACTTTAATGAAATAAATATAATGCGTGGATGGCTGTGCTCTGCGTTGTCATTGGTCACTCGTTTAATGCGACGGAGACACCTACTATTTTGGGCTTTATGAAAAGTTTTGTTTATTGTTTTCATATGCCAGCCTTTTTCTTTATTAGTGGATTTCTTGAGGGCGAGAAAAGACGTAGCTTTAGTGAAAAGAAACAAGCGATTGTAAATAAAGCTAAGCGGCTCATGGTGCCCTATTTCTTTTTTAACAGTAGTCACTGCAGTGCTTAAGCTATTATTTGGAGCATTTGCAAGGAATCCACTTAATTATTCTACTCTTGCAGTAGATGTTTTAATTGGAAGAAACAATCCGAATGGTGGTCTTTGGTTTCTGTATGCTTTGTTTGTTATTTCTATTTTTGGAATCCTATTTGATGGTGTGAGTCGTACAGTTTTAGCGAGTGTTATGTTTGTGGTATATGTGTTAAACACAGTTGTCTTCAAACAATTCGGCTATATTGTGGGATTTTTCTTCAGCTATGCCTGGATTTATTTTGCAGGAAGTATTGCGAGAAAATATCTTTATAAAAAAATAAAGAATTCCGAACTACTGATGTCAGCAAAAGGAATAGTGGTAATAGCGGTTGTTCGTGGTATATGATGCTTGCATTTGTTAAAATCTACGAGTCTCAGTCTTGGTTCTTAGCGACTGTAGTAACTATCATTGGTGTGTTTCTGCTTTTTACCATTGCCATATGGGTCGAGCATTGCCATTGTGGAGAAAAGCTGTGGATGGTGCTAGGTGATTATGGAATGGATATATATATGATTGGGTATTATGTGCAGCAAGCGATTTTTGTTGTATGTGGAAAAATCTTAGGATTTGATTATTTAGTATATGCTTGGATGATGCTGATTTTTGGATTGGTAGCTCCGATAATTCTGTCGAAATACATCGTTAGAAATAATCGAATTCTTTCAACGTTGATTCTTGGGAGGTGAAATGATGAATTATCTTATTTCTGCATATAGTGTGAATCCTTATAAGGGATCAGAGGATAGCATTGGCTGGAATTGGGTTTTACAGTATGAGAAAAACTATAAAGAAGGCGATAGAATAATCCTTCTTACCAAGAAATTCAATGAGAAGGACACAAGAAAAGGACTTAAAGAATTTAATATACAGCATGTCGAATTGGCTATTGTTGATGTCCCTAATGCACTTAACTGGTTCAGAGAAAAGCATTCCGCTTTTCATCATATGTATTATATTTTATGGCAGCATTGGGCATGGCTTTGGGTTAAACATTCAGGAATCCGTTTTGATGTAATTCATCATGTTACTATGAATGATTACAGAATCCCAAGTGAGTTATATAAAGCTAAAGGTGCAAAGGTGATTTGGGGGCCAATGGGAGGTGCTCAGGTAACACCTAAGCCATTGAAGGTCTATGAAAAAAATCAACTTGCTGCTGCATTTAGAGAATTTGTTAATAAAAGCTGCTCATGGAATCCAATTTTATAAGAAAGCACTGCGCTCATATTATAAGATATATTGCATAAATAATGAAACTCAAAAACAAATTTCTCGCATCGTAGGAAAAGATGTGCCATTAATGCCAGAGTTGGCATTAAGAGATGAATACAAAAATCTTCCTATTCAGAAAAGAAAAAACGATATTCTCAAAATTGTTTTTGTAGGACGATTGATTGGAAAAAAAGGAATAGCTTTTCTTGTTGACGCTCTTTCTCTGATGCCTGCCGATATGGATTGGGAACTCTTGATTTTTGGTGATGGTGATGATCGTGCATTAATTGAAAAACAAATAGCAGATAGTGGTATTGGAAAAAATGTAAAATTAATGGGTATCGCCCGCTGAATCAAATTGCTGAAGCATATCAGCAGGCTGATGTTTTTGTTTTGCCGAGTCTTAGAGAAACAAGTGGAAATGTGTTGCTCGAGGCAATGGCATATGCAGTGCCAATAGTTGCATTTGATACAAGTTTCTGTAGGCTGCTAAAAGAAGTTGACTGCGGTGTATTTGTAAATACAGAACAGGCACTTGACAAAATCAAGGAAGACTATTGCAAAGCAATTGTAACACTGGGACAAGACAAAGAACTAGCAAAGCAGATGGGCCTGAATGGTTATAAATATGTGAACAGTAAGCTAACATGGGATGAAAAGTATAGAGTTATTGTTAATGATATGTAATTGTAGTACTGCTATATGAAAAATACAGTTTAGCGCATCTATGAGGAGAATATGATGAATCAAAATAGAAGAAAAAAATTTAAAATTTAGTGTTGTACTGCCAATTTTATAATGTGGAAAAAATATCTGAATAGATGCCTTGATAGTGTATGAATCAGACCTACAAAAAAGCTTGAAATTATTCTTGTTGATGATGGCTCTCCGGATAGCTGCCCACAAATGTGTGATAATTGGGCAAGAGTTGATGATCGTATTAAGGTTGTACATAAAAAAAAAATGCTGGTCTGGGTGAGGCGAGAAATTCTGGCTTAGATGTTGCTACTGGAGATTATATTGCTTTTTTTTGATAGCGATGACTATATTGATACAAGACTGTTTGAAGAAATTATATACGGTCATAATTTCCGATAATCCTGATTTGATTGAATTTGGACATCATGACGTTGATAGACAGGGAAATATCACCAGAACATTTATTCCAAAAACACCGTTGGAAAAGTATGAAGGTAAAGAAGTTTTATCACAATTCTTACCAGAGCTGATTTGTACAGATCCTAAAACGGGAACAGCCAGTGACCTGTTAATGAGCGCGTGGAGTTGCTTATATAGAAGACAACTATTGGTAGAATGTAACTTCCATTTTGTCTCTGAACGAGAGTATATTAGTGAAGATGTGTATTCGCTAATGAAACTCATGCCGAATGTACATTGTGTTAATGTTGTACAGAAGGCATATTATTATTATTGCGAAAATGACCAGTCGCTCACACATGTATATAAGCCGGATCGCTTTGAAAAGCTTGTCGCATTTCAACTGCATTTAGAAGAATTATGCGCAGCAGATGTTTATAGCGATGAAGTAAGATATAGGATTAAAAGACCTTTTTTGGATAACTTGCTTGCTTGTATGAAAAGCGAAGTCAATTGCGTAAAAGAAATTGGTGTTAAGGAAATCCGTCGTTCGATTTCCCAAATGTGTGCAAATAAGATGGTTCAAGAAATTGTACGGATGGTACCAGATGCTTAGTTTTTCAAGAGCAAGAAGAATGATTCATTTTTGTATTAAACATAAGATGAGTTTCGGTACTATCGTGTTGATAAGGGTTCAACAATATCTAGGGAGATAAAAGCATGCGAAGAGAGAAGAGAATTGTTTATAGTTACACCAAAGAAGTGCATATTTTGGATACTATACGCATGCATTGTGTTCTCTGCAGCGTATAGTTTGTTTGGTATTAGTCTTTCAACATTTTTATTTGTGTGATGTTTTGAATTTGATGTTACTTTACTTTGAAGCAAAGTATATTAAGGAGATTAAAAATCGATGCGCCCCTCTTCTCTATATTTTAATTGCACTTTTTCTGATTTTAATGGTTGGCGCTGGAATAAATTTTGTAAAACCGTTGCTCGTTTTTTGGGGAATAAGAAATCTCTGCCGTTATTATATATTATTTTTTGGAGTAATTCTTTTTTTTTACACTTGATGATGTCGAAAAAAGTGATTCGATTCTATTTTGCAACGCAAATATTTAATACGCTTGTTGGTATATATAAGTATTTTGTCCTTGGGCTTTTTAGCGATGATTTTGGAGGAGGAATTTTTTTGGGGAGGCGGTGGCTTAAATCTATTCTGTTTTGTTGCTTTTTATGCTTCTACTCAATCTTTTATTTTGCTAAAAAAGACTACATTCAAAAAAGTTTGCGTTTATTATTGCGGCTACATTTTATGCTAGGTGCAATGGCTGAGGAAAAGATGATGTTAATGCTGGCGGTGTTATGCATTATTTTGTCAGCACTGATTAATCAATATGTTGAAAAAGGTTTTACAGTTAGAAAACTAGCTATTCTAGTTGGTTTATTACTGGGCTTTGTGATTGTTGTCAATTTGGTTGATCGTTTGGCACCGGATATGTTGAATATTCTTTTTAATAAAAAGAATTTTATGGATTATGCAACTGCAACTTTTGATGAGGGGTATAGAATTCCACGTGTCGGATCATTTCAAGTAATTAATAATTTATTCCTGAGAACTCCGATTAAAGAGTGGTTTGGGTATTGGTAATTGTGACACATCTGCATTTTCGTTTTTTCAGAGTGACTTTTACAGAGCTTATGGAGATTATAATTATCGGTGGTTTACAAATCAATGGACGTATTTGGAATGCGAAATTGGCGGTTTTGGATTGTACGTGTTTTTCTTTGTTACATTGATTATTACATTATTGGCAAAATTGAAAAGGTATTCTAATGCGAGTCGGCCGTATATGATAACAAGTGCTATTTTCACGGTTGCTATGATTTTTTTGATGTGGCACAGCTCAGCGATTCGAGTGGATACAGCTTATATAATTTATTTTGGAATGGCAATTGGTTTTTGTAGCAATGCAGTATGATAGCAACGAAATTAAGGAGGATTGCTAAAGTGAATATCAAAAGCATTTTGAGAAAGGCCGCTTATGGGTATAAGGCAGAATCATCATCTTATATTGAACACTTAAGATCAATAGGAATGAAAATTGGAAGCGATTGCATTATATATGTCCCGACAAAGACGCTAATTGATGAGCAGTACCCGTGGATGATAACGATTGGAGATCATGTGCGAATTACTGAAGGCGTGAAAATATTAACTCATGATTATGCATGGTCAGTTTTAAAAACAGAAAAAGGAGCAATATTAGGAGCAAGTGGAACGGTGAAAATTGGGGATAATGTGT
>ENA-OQCD01000489-OQCD01000489.1-human-gut-metagenome-genome-assembly--contig:-NODE-489-length-11225-cov-2.979276_pt1 | contig 11225 bp, 13 predicted proteins | sample MGYA00242755_ERZ504571 | MGnify/ENA primary metagenome ERZ504571 (study PRJEB26092, sample SAMD00036274) | human gut metagenome | host: Homo sapiens | study: EMG produced TPA metagenomics assembly of...
AGTCTGTCGAGAAAGGGGAATCCCGTGGCCGACACGACGAACTGACCCGTCTCGAGCAGGCTCGGGGAGTCTGGTCCGACGCGCTGGCGTTGTTGCACCAGAATCCGGCGCTGTCCATCCGAGATAAAGCTGGCTGGAGAACGTCTATCCCGAAGGCATGTGGGGTCCTACCATTGTCTTATGCGTGCCAAGCGCGGCCGCACAGCAGACGTTGCAGAACGAATTGAACCAGCCCCTGCTGGAAGCCTTGCGGGAAGCCGCCGAACAGGATATTTTCCCCGCATTCAAGATTGTGGAAAAGAAGGAACCGGCCCAACCTGCCGTCGAGGAATACCCCCACTTCTCCCCCGCGCCACATGCGGAGGAAACCACGCAGGGGCAGCTGCCGATTCCGGTTGTCATGCCGCCGGAGCGCCACAACAACTTCCAACGCGGCCAAAACAGGCCTCTGCTGGATCCTAAGACCCATTTGAATAAGAACGCCACGTTCGACACCTTCGTTCCTGGCGATTCCAATCGTTTCGCACGTACCGTCGCGTTGGCCGTCGCGGAAGGTTCCGGTCACGATTTCAACCCGCTTTGTATTTACGGCGGATCAGGATTGGGTAAAACCCACTTGCTGAACGCCATCGGCAATTACGCACTGGTCAAGGATCCCACGCTGAAAGTCCGTTATGTGACCAGTGAGGAATTCACCAACGAATTCATCGAAGCGTTGGGCGACACCAACCAGAATTCCGGTCAAATCAAGGAATTCAACCGTCGCTACCGCGAAGTCGACGTGCTGCTCATCGACGATATTCAATTTCTGAGCGGCAAGGACGCGACGCTTGAACAGTTCTTCCATACATTCAATACCCTGCATCAGGCGAACAAGCGCATTGTGATCGCATCCGATGTGCCTCCGAAGGATCTGCAGGGATTCAACGAACGTCTGATCTCCCGCTTCGAATCGGGCCTGACCGTGGACGTCAAACCGCCGGATCTGGAGACGCGAATCGCCATTCTGCGCATGATCGCCCACGGCACCAACGTTCAGGACGATGTGCTCAACCTCATCGCGGAGCGGTTCACCGAGAATATTCGCGAGCTGGAAGGCGCGCTGAACCGCGTGACCGCCATGGCATCGCTGAGCGGCCAGCCGGTGACCCGCGCGTTGGCGGAACAGACGTTGCAGGACTTTTTTCTCGACCGATGTGGAGATCAAGCCCACCGACATCATCACCCAGGTGGCCAAGTACTTCTACATTACGTTCGATGACATTGTCGGACGTTCGCGTACGAAGAAGATCGCGCTGGCGCGTCAGATCGCCATGTATTTGGTGCGTGAGCTCACCAGCATGAGCCTGAACGACATCGGCCAGGTGTTTGGCGGCAAGGACCACACCACGGTGATGCATGCATACACCCGCATCAGCGACGAGATGCAGGAAAAGCAGGAGATCTACAACTACGTGACGGAACTGACCCTGCAGCTCAAGCAGCGTTCCGGCGAAAAATAACGTTTTCTATGCGACTTTGCGCGTTTGCATGTGTTTCCGTGCGTCTCAAAAAAACGATTTTAGGCGTTTTCTGCCTTTCTCAGGCGATTTTCACAAGCCAAGTATGAGTATCAGTAAATTCTTTATCAGCTGTTTTACCGACCATCCTGACACGCCGGCCTGTGGAAGATTTTCATTGAAGTTATCCACATGGTTATACACAAATCAATGATTTCTCGGTGGAAAACCCGTTGGAAACTCCAGAATCGCCGGTGGATGAATTGTGGACTATCCACATGGTTTTGTGGATAACTTTTTCAAAACGACGAGGCTGTGGATAACCCGATGATTTGTCCACACTTCGTCCAAAAGTTATCCACAAGCAATGAGATGTTGCGAGCCATTGCAAAACGTGGGGTCTGAGCACTTACCCACATTATCCACAGGCCTTATTATGACGAATGTAGGTTGTTATAAGAAATTCATCATCGTCGTCATAAGTGGGGAATTCCCCACGCTTCGTCAAACGCCGACAGTCTCGCTAGAATGACTTATGGACCGAACGAAACGAGGAAACTAGCCATGAAAGTTGAAGTCAATTCCCAAGCGCTGGCAGACGCAGTAGCCTGGACCACTCGCGTGATCGACGCTCGTCCTGCATCCCCCATTTTGGCAGGCATTCGCTTGGAGGCCATCGACGGCACCCTCCAGCTTTCCGCCTTCAATTACGCCATTTCCGCACGCCACCATATCGAAGCAGGCGTTGATGAAAGCGGATCCATTCTGGTGCTCGGCAAGCTGCTGGCAGATATCACCAAGTCGCTTCCCGCCGCGAAAACCTACCTGTCCACTGACGGATCCACACTGACCATCACGTCGGGCAAGTCCACCTTCACCATGCAGCTCATGCCGGATAACGAATATCCGGATCTGCCGGTGGTTCCCGCCAAACTGGGGCAGGTGGACGCCCAAACCTTCGCACAGGCCGTCGCTCAGGCGTCCGTCGCCGTTTCCCGCGAGGAGAACCGTCCGGTACTGACCGGCATTCGTGTGCAGTTCCAAGGCAACAAGGTGATCATGAGCTCCACCGACCGATTCCGCTTGTCGCGTTCGAGCTTCACCTGGACGCCGGAAAACCCGGACATCAACACCACCGCACTCGTGCGCGGCGCACTGTTGCGCGATGTGGCCCGTTCCTTGGACGAGCATCAAAACATCGTCGTGGATTTCGATCCGGAGAATCCGTCGCTGCTGGGCTTTGAGAACGCCGGACGCGTATCCACCTCGCAGCTGATCGACGGCGAATTCCCCGCGGTGGACCGCCTGTACGCTGACGAATACCCGATTCATGCGGTCATCAACAAGCAGGATCTCATCAGCGCCATCAAGCGCGTGTCCCTCGTGGCCGAACGCAACGCTCCGATCCGCATGGCCTTCACCAGCCAGGAACTCACGCTGACCGCAGGCTCGGTGGATGAAGCCCAAGCCAAGGAGATCCTCGACATCGACATGGATGGCGAAGACATCACCGTGGCCTTCAATCCCGCCTACCTGATCGAAGGCCTGAGCGCCATCAGCGAGCCGTTCGTACGCATGAAGATGACCACCGCGGTCAAGCCGGTGGAATTCAACGGCCAGCAGGAATCGAATTCCGAAGAATCCATGGACTACCGCTACCTGCTCGTGCCGATGCGCTTCAACAGCTGAACTAAGCTGACCTACACGAAAACGCGGATACATCGCAAAAAATAGGGCTGAACATGGCTGTTATTGCCAGTTCAGCCCATTTGCATGATTAATTGCGATTATTTACGTAAGAAATTCGCACTATCTCAAGGATCTTGCATGTATATTTCCCGACTGGCACTCGACCACTACCGATCGTGGGAACATTGCGTGCTCGATTTCAAACCGGGAATCAACATTCTGCAAGGTGCCAACGGACTCGGCAAAACCAATATCGTGGAAGCCATCGAAGTGCTTTCCACAGGATCCAGCCATCGCGCGTCATCATCACTGCCATTAATCGAAAAAGGGTGCACGTCGGCCACCATCCGAGCCAACGTGGAAGACGGTGAAACGCAGCACACCTACGAGGCGACCATCGTGGCACGGGGTGCTAACCGAGCGCGCATTGACGGCGGAAAATCTCAATATATGAGGGATCTCATCGGGCGCACGCCCTCCGTCTCCTTTACCCCCGAAGATCAACGTCTGGTAGCAGGGGATCCCGCAACCCGACGCAACTTCATCAACCAGGCCGCGTCTCTGCTGCTCCCCCACTATGCGCAGACCCTGCAACAGTTCACGCACGTGGCGAAACAGCGCACGGCACTGCTCAAACAACTCGGCGACGGCACGAATCTCGACCCGCAATACGGCCAGCAGGCGGTCTTAAGCGGGCTGGAAATCTGGACGGGGCAATTCATCGACCTCGGCATGCAGCTGACGCGGGACCGCAACAACGTGATCTCACGCTTGGAAGAGCCTTTTGTGCGGATCTACGCGTCTTTGGCGGGAGATGACGAACGGGCGGCGCTCGCCTACGAGCCGTCCTTCGACGAAGTGATGCTGTTCGACGATCCGGCCGCGGAGATCAGCCGCCATTTCCAACGCATCTACCCCGGCGAAGTGGCGCGTGGGCAGAATCTGATCGGTCCGCATCGCGACGACCTGACTTTGCTGCTCAACGATATGAACGCACGCGAATTCGCGTCCAACGGTGAGATGTGGACCATGGCTTTGGCGTTGAAAATGGCGCTATATGAGGCGGTTTCCGCACATTTTGAAAGCAAGCCAATCGTGATTCTCGATGATGTGTTCGCACAGCTTGACGAGGCCCGTCGTGGGCAGATCCTCGATTTTGCGATGCGGCAGGACCAGGTGCTGATCACCGTCGCCGCGGCAAGCGATATTCCGCGCATGGATGCTGGGCGCTTTCACGCGGACGCGCATGTGATCGACGTGGCCGCGTTGCGCAGGCAATCGCAAGATGGACAGCATGACGATTTGACGGCGATGATGGCGCAACTTGTCGCGGGACGGGAATCTGCAACGCAATCGTCTGCAGCGCAACAGTCGGTGAATCGACAGGAGCAGCGCTGATGCCGAATCCTCCAATCTGCGAAACATTGCATCTCGACCAACGCAAGTTGCCCGCCGAAGTATTCGAACGTATCAGCCGACGTGCGGCCGATATAAGGAACGTGAGGAACGTGCGCGGCAGGCGTGGGAGAATTTCGGCAAACCCGGACGCGACCCGCAGACGGTCGGCAATATTTTCAACGTGATCGCAACGCAAGGTTCTTGGACGCCGCATCTGAAAATCGCGCAGATGCAGAATCATTGGGATCAGGTGGTCGGCGTCGAAAACGCGCGCCACTCCTACCCCGTCGACCTGCGCGACGGCATTCTGACGATCCGATGCGACAGCCCCGCATGGACCACCACCTTGACGTACATGATTCCGCTGCTGACCGACACCATTCGCCGTAGGCTCGAGGGGCTGACCATCAACGAGGTGCGCGTCACCGGCCCACAACAACAGGGATTCAGCCGAGGACGAATGACACGAAGGCCGCGATATTAGCGCGACACCACGTGCTATCAGACGTTCGTTGAAGGCGCTTCGTCGAAGAATTCCCCCTGCGACGCTTCCAAGCGGGCCGTTCGCAACGGTCGAATGTTGTTTTCCGAAAGCGAAAAAAACAGGGGTAAACGGCTGGATTTCAAGGATAAATGCCTCTGGCGCTCTGTCCCCCTCCATGAGTAGAATATCAAGCAGTGTATGTAACGCCTAGAAGGGGCCTTTATTTGCGTTCTAGGTGGTATCACCTGCGTGAATGACCCTCATTGGCGGGAAAAATGCAGGAAGGAATCTCTGTGGCAGACCTTGATGCGGATTCGCTGAACGAATCAGCTGAAAACACGCAGGAAGATCAGATCCAGAACGATCAGCTCGAAGATGCGCAGCTCGATGACACCTTGGCTCCGGAGCATTACGACGCTTCCGATCTGAGGGTTCTGGAAGGCCTTGAGGCGGTGCGAATCCGCCCGGGCATGTACATCGGCTCCACCGGCCCCCGAGGCTTGCACCACCTGGTGTACGAGATCGTCGACAACTCCGTCGATGAGGCGCTGGCAGGCTACGCTTCGCACATCGAAGTGACGATTCTGCCGGACGGCGGCGTGCGCGTGGTGGATGACGGCCGAGGCATTCCGGTCGACGAAGTGCCGGGCGAAGGCGTTTCCGGCGTGGAAACCGTGATGACCAAGCTGCATGCCGGCGGCAAGTTCGGTGGCGGCGGCTATGCGGTTTCCGGCGGTCTGCACGGCGTGGGCATCTCCGTGGTGAACGCGCTGTCGACCCGCGTCGACATCGAAGTGCGCCGACAGGGCTTCCACTGGACCCAGACCTACATCGACCAGAAGCCGACCGCACGTCTTGCCAAGGGCGAGCCGATGGGCGAAGACGAGTCCACCGGCACTTCCGTGACCTTCTGGGCAGACGGCGCGATCTTCGAAACCACCACCTACGATTTCGAGACCCTGCGCAACCGCTTCCAGCAGATGGCGTTCCTCAACAAGGGGCTGAAACTGTCCCTGACCGATTTGCGCGAACCGGATCAGGCCGGAGACGAAGTCGCGGGCGAAAGCGACGACAATGCCGAACCGAAGCATCAGACGGTCACCTACCAATACAACGACGGCATCAAGGATTATGTCGATTACTTGGTGAAGTCCCGCAAGGCAACCCCCGTCGGAACCGGACGTGATTCGATTTCGAAGCGGAAGACTGAAAATCGGCATTTCCGCGGAAATCGCCATGCAATGGACCACCGCATACTCCGAAGCGGTGCACACCTTCGCCAACACCATCTCCACCACCGAAGGCGGTACCCACGAAGAAGGCTTCCGCGCCGCGCTGACCTCGCTCGTCAACCGTTACGCACGTGAAAAGAACATCCTCAAAGACAAGGATGAGAACCTCTCCGGCGACGACGTGCGTGAAGGCCTGACCGCAGTGGTGTCGGTGAAACTCACCACCCCGCAGTTCGAAGGCCAGACCAAGACCAAGCTCGGCAATTCCGAAGCGAAAACCTTCGTACAGCGTGTGATGACCGACAAGCTCGGCGACTGGTTCGATTCGCATCCTAGCGAGGCCAAGAACATCATCCAGAAGGCCATTGAAGCCTCCCGTGCGCGTCTTGCAGCCAAGAAGGCACGTGAGAATACCCGCCGTAAGTCAATCTTCGAATCTGCGGGCATGCCAGACAAACTGAAGGATTGCCAGTCCAACAATCCCGAAGAATGCGAACTGTTCATCGTGGAGGGCGACTCCGCAGGCGGCTCCGCAATTCAGGGACGCAACCCGATCACGCAGGCCATCCTGCCGTTGCGAGGCAAAATCCTTAACACCGAGCGTGCAAGCCTCGACCGCATGATGAAGTCCGAAACCATCGAATCGCTGATCACCGCGGTCGGCGGCGGCTATGGCGAGGATTTCGACCTGAACAAAGTCCGCTACCACAAGGTCATCATCATGGCCGATGCCGATGTGGACGGCGCGCATATCGCAACCCTGAATCTGACGCTGTTCTTCCGCTACATGCGCCCGATGATCACCGCTGGTTACGTGTATGTGGCCATGCCGCCGCTGTACCGACTCAAGTGGACCAAAGGCGCGCACGACTTCGTGTACACCGACGCCGAACGCGACCGCGTGCTCGCCGAAGGCAAGTCCGCCGGCCGTCAGCTGCCGAAGGGCGAAGGCATCCAGCGTTACAAGGGTCTGGGTGAAATGAGCTACCAGGAACTGTGGGAAACCACCATGGATCCTGACCACCGCATTCTGAAGCAGGTGCAGATCGAAGACGCGGCCGCAGCCGACGAAACCTTTTCCATGCTCATGGGAGACGAAGTCGAACCTCGCCGTCTGTTCATCCAGCGCAACGCCCGCAACGTCAGCTGGATCGACGCGTAGGGATTTCAAGGACTTCAGGCAAGGTTTCATAAGGATTTAGAAGGACTTAGAAGTTGGCAGACGAAAACAACAGCAACGAAGACGGCCAGTTCGTGCCTGACGGCTCCATGGAACCGTTGAGCCCGCAGGAGGCCGACAACACCGATTACGGCCTGATGGTGGGCGAACGCATCCAGAAGAAGGATCTGCAGCAGGAAATGCGCGATTCCTACCTGGCGTACGCCATGTCCGTGATCGTGGACCGTGCGCTCCCGGACGTGCGCGACGGCATGAAGCCGGTGCATCGCCGTGTGATCTACGCGATGTACGACGGCGGCTACCGCCCCGACCGCGGCTACTCCAAGTGCGCCCGCGTGGTCGGCGAAGTGATGGGTAAGTACCATCCGCACGGCGATTCCGCGATCTACGACACGTTGGTGCGTATGGCACAGTCGTGGTCTATGCGCTACACGCTGGTCGACGGCCAGGGCAACTTCGGCTCCCCCGGCGACGATCCGGCCGCGGCAATGCGTTACACCGAATGCCGTATGGCTCCGCTCGCCATGGAAATGGTTCGCGACATCGACAAAGACACCGTCGATTTCCTGCCGAACTACGATGGCAAGACACAGGAGCCGACCGTGCTTCCGGCACGATTCCCGAACTGTTGTGCAACGGTTCGTCCGGTATCGCCGTCGGTATGGCCACCAACATTCCTCCGCACAACATGCGCGAGGTGGCCGAAGGCGTGCATTGGGCGCTCGACCACCCGGACGCAAGCCGCGAAGAGCTGCTCGAAAACCTGATCCGCATCATCAAGGGACCGGACTTCCCTACTGGCGCAACGATTCTCGGACATAAGGGCATCGAACAGGCCTACCGTACCGGCCGTGGTCTGATCACCATGCGCGCGGTGGTGAACACCGAAGAGATCAAGGGCCGCATGTGCCTCGTGATCACCGAGCTGCCGTACCAGGTGAACCCTGACCGACTGGTCGTCTCCATCCGCGAAGCGGTGCGCGACGGCAAGATCCAGGGCATCGCCGACATGCGCGACGAAACCTCCGGTCGTACCGGCCAGCGTCTCGTGCTCGTGCTCAAGCGCGACGCCGTGCCGAAGGTCGTGCTCAACAACCTGTACAAGCACTCCCAGCTGCAGCAGACCTTCGCGCCAACATGCTGGCGCTGGTCGACGGTGTGCCGCGCACGCTGTCTTTGGATGCCTTCATCCGCCATTGGGTGGGCCACCAGCTGGAAGTCATCGCACGCCGTACCGCATACCTCAAGCGTGAGGCGGAGGAACGCGACCACATTCTGCAGGGCTATCTGAAGGCCCTCGACATGATCGACGAGGTCATCGCGCTCATTCGTGCTTCCGAATCCGCGGAAACCGCGCGCACGGGCCTTATGGACCTGCTGGACGTGGATGAAGTGCAGGCCGACGCCATTCTGGCCATGCAGCTGCGCCGACTGGCCGCATTGGAACGTCAGAAGATCCTCGACGAGCACAACGAACTGATGCGTCGCATCGCCGACTACAACGACATTCTCGCCAAGCCAGAGCGCCAGCGCAAGATCGTGGGCGACGAGCTTGACGAAATCGTGTCCAAGTATGGCGACGAACGTCGAACCAAGATCCTGCCGTACTCCGGCGAAATGAACGTCGAAGATCTGATCGCGGAAGAAAACGTGGTCGTAACCGTTACACACTCCGGTTTCATCAAGCGCACCAAGGCCGACGAATACCGTGCGCAGCATCGCGGCGGCAAGGGCATCAAGGGCGCCAAGCTGCGCGAGGACGACGTGGTGGACCACTTCTTCCTCACCAGCACGCACAACTGGCTGCTGTTCTTCACCAACAAGGGACGCGTGTACCGCCTGAAGGCGTACGAGCTGCCGGAGGGATCGCGTGATTCCAAGGGACAGCATGTGGCCAACCTGCTGCAGTTCGGGCCGGACGAGACGATCCAGACCGTGCTGTCGATTCCGAACTACGAAGTGGCCAAGTATCTGGTGCTCGCCACCCGTTCCGGCAAGGTCAAGAAGACCGCGCTCGCCGAATACGATTCCCCGCGTCAGGGCGGCCTGATCGCAGTGCGCCTTATGACCGGCGAGAACGGCGAGAACGCCGACGAGCTGATCGGTGCCGCACTGTGCAACGCCGAGGATGACATCATTCTTGTGTCGAAGCTGGGCATGAGCCTGAAGTTCCAGGCCAACGACGAGCAGCTGCGCCCGATGGGCCGTCAGACCGCAGGCGTGCAGGGCATGAAGTTCCGCGAAGGCGACGAGCTGCTGGCCATGGACGTGGTCTGGGGCGATTCCGACAAGGATCTGTTCGTGGTCACCAACGAGGCTTCGCCAAGCGCACCGCCATCAGCGAATACCGTTTGCAAGGCCGTAACGGCTTTGGCGTCAAGGCCGTGCAGCTCGCCGAAGGCCGTGGCTCCCTCGTGGGCGCGGTGATCGTTGAGGAAGATGACCAGATCATGGCCATCATGAAGTCCGGCAAGGTCATCCGTTCCACGTCGACGAGGTCAAGCGCACCGGCCGCACCACCCAAGGTGTGACGTTCGCCAAGCCGGACAAGAACGACGAGATCATCTCCATCGCACGCAACGAGGAGAAGGATGACGAATCCGCGGAATCTGGCGAATCTGCGGAAAAAACGGAATCCGCGGAACATGGGACGAACGCAACCGTGAACGAGGGTGCTTCGGCATCGTCTGAAGCCGCTACTGAAGCCGCTACTGAAGCCAACGCTGGCAACGGCGATGGCGAGAATGTAGAGGCATGAAGACAAGACAGGCAATCGTCTGCGAAAACTGGTAGCCTCAGCTAAGAACTGGGCACAATCTTGCAAGGAGCAACGATGAGCGAGAACATCGAAGGACAGCAAATGCCGGAGGTTGGGCAGGCACCGCGCGTGGCACGTTCCGCTTCCAGCCAGCCGCTGATTGGTGCGGATCAGGTTCAGGCGCACGAGGGTGCCTCCTCCGCTTCCGGCGGTGTGAAGGTCCGTGAGAAGCGTCGCGGCGGCGCTCCGCGTGCACGCCGTATGAGCCTGTCTCTGACGCGTATCGATGCATGGTCGGCCGCCAAGGTGGCGTTCATGCTTTCCATCGCGGGAGGCATCATTCAGATTGTCGCGGTGGCTTTGCTGTGGGGCATGCTGAACGTGGTCGGCGTGTTCGACCAAGTTACGCAGATTGTGTCTTCCACTGGCTTGGACGCTGGCGGATTCGACCTGACCAACGTGTTCTCGTTGGGCACTGTGCTGAGCGCCGTCACCATCTTCTCCATTGTGGAAGTGGTGCTGATCACCGTGCTCGTGGTGATTTTCACGCTGCTGTACAACGTGGTGAGCACCCTCGTCGGTGGCATCCACGTCACGCTTGGAGATGATTAATAGCGCGGTGCGCTATTAATGGCAGCGAGCGGCGATAGCGTCCGCGAGCGTCGCATCTAATGCTGAAATAGCGCAGTGCGCCGTCAGTAGCGGCGATAGCGAACTCAAACGCAACAAGACGTCTGTGTCGTGATTCCCATCACGACACAGACCGTCTTCGTATTTTCTAGACCAGTCTGTCTCTTACCGTACGCCAAACCCTATCTGCCTCTCCCCTGCCTGCAATCTGCCCATATCTGCCCTATATATGGCAGATTTTGCCTTCCGACCTGTACCATCTCGCTTATATATGGCAGGTCAACTTGCGAAAAAGCCAGTTCGGGGGTATATGTTGGGTCATTTTTCCTACCAAGGCTGCCATATATAAGTGAGA
>ENA-OQCD01000490-OQCD01000490.1-human-gut-metagenome-genome-assembly--contig:-NODE-490-length-11224-cov-5.208795_pt1 | contig 11224 bp, 12 predicted proteins | sample MGYA00242755_ERZ504571 | MGnify/ENA primary metagenome ERZ504571 (study PRJEB26092, sample SAMD00036274) | human gut metagenome | host: Homo sapiens | study: EMG produced TPA metagenomics assembly of...
CCCAGCAGGCCCCCCAGGCCAAGGCAGACAAGGCCCCTGCGGAGCAGGATACCGCCCTGGTATGGGGCAAAAACCCCGTGACCGAACTGCTGAAAAGCGAAGCCGGGGTGGACACCCTGCTGCTGGCCGACAGCATGGAGCCGCGCATGGCCGGGTATTATACCGCGCTGGGCAAAGCGGCCGGGGCGGTCATCAAGCGTGTACCCGCCGGCAAGCTGCAAAAGCTGTGCGGTACCCAGGACCACCAGGGTGTGGCGGCCTGGGCTGCCCGCATCCAGTATGTTGGCGTGGAGGAACTTTTGCAGATCGCAAAAGACCGCGGCGAACCGCCGTTCCTCGTGCTGTGTGACGGTATTGAGGACCCCCACAACTTGGGCGCAATCCTGCGCAGCGCGCTGCTGTGCGGTGCCCACGGCGTGATCATCCCGCGGCGCGGCGGCGTTGGCGTGACCGGCACGGTCATGAAATCCAGCGCCGGAGCAGCTGCCCGCATCCCGGTGGCGCGGGTCGCCAACCTGCCGCAGGCCATCCGTGACCTGAAAAAGCAGAACATTTTTGTTTACTGTGCCGACCTGGGCGGTGCTCCGCTGGAAAAAACCGATCTTTCCGGTCCGGTGGCGCTGGTGCTGGGCAGCGAGGGCGCAGGCCCCGGCGCACTGGTGCGCAAACTGTGCGATGCCGCCGTTACGCTGGATATGGCCGGTGGCAAAACCGGTGTGGACAGTTATAACGTCAGCGTGGCCGCCGGTATTTTGATGTACAACATCATGCAGCGCCGCAAGTAACGGCTGCGCAAAAAAAGGAATCCCATACCAAAGGGGAGAACAACATGCCAAGCAAACGTACAAATGATTCCGTGGACCGCATTCTGGAAGAGCTCAGCCATGAGCAGGCCGAACGCGGCATCCGGGATAGTGTAACAGACCGCCAGGTGGATGCCATCCTGCAAAGCCTGGGCCACGGCAGCATGGAGGAATCCTCCGGCGGCGGTTCGGCATTGGGGCCCATCCAGAAAGAGGACCTGCCGGATATCACGCTGGGCAAAGGCAATAATTTTAACACCGAGGACCGGTTTTCCACCGCTGTGCTGGACGACCTGCTGGGCGATCTGCCCAGTATGCGGGCTGCCAAAAAGAATAAACCCGGCCCCGCTGCCCCGGCCCGCCGGCCTGCTTCTGTGCCGGAGCCGCGCCGCATGCCGGAAGTTGAGCCTAAAGTAGAAAAACAAAATAATATACAAACTGTACAACCGACTCAGCCGGTGCGCTCGGAACCTGTTCCGCAGCCTGCCCGCCCTGCCCCGGCACAAACTGCGCCCCAGCAGCCGGCCCCGCAGGTACAGCCGGAGACAAAACCGGCCCCGCAGCCGGAACCAAGACCGGCGGATGCAACATCAGGGGATACCACCCGCACCAGCATCATTAAAGCCTTTTTGTGCCGCAGGTGCCGGAAGCGGACAGCAAGTACCTGGATGAAGGAAAAAAAGATTTTACCAACTTTTTTGGCACCAGCGTGGCCGTTGTTCCGGATGATATGAAGTCCGAGCAGGAGCGCCAGCAGACCCCTAAAAAAAAGGGCTTGTTTGGCTTTGGATATGCTACCGATACCGGGGAGTTTGAGCCGATCAATGTTTCGGTCAGCGGCAGGTGGAAAACCAGAGCACCCAGCAGCTGGAAGAACAACTGCCCCGGTCGCAGGAGGTTTTGCCACAGGATGAACCGGACGAGATGGAGCTGCGCGAGCAAGAGCCGCCCCGTCACTACGCTGCAAAGAAAAAAGGCTTTTTTGCCAGCCTGTTCGGCGGCAAAAAGCACGATGTCTATGACGAGCTGGAATCCTATGACCCGTATGAGGGCGAGCCAGCCCCGGTAGAAAACTGGGAGGTTCCGGAACAGCCCCGGGAGGAGCCGGAAACAGAGGAAACGGGCGAGATGCCCCGCCTGACCGCTACCAACGCAGGGCTTTCCATCTCCGGGCGGCAGACTTCCCAGTTTGCCGCCACAGGCAAACCGCAGCTTTCGAAGGATGAGCCGGCCCCGCAGCCGGAACCTCAGCCCAATGTTTACCGCAAAAATAAAAAGCGGGATACCGTGGAGTTCACCCCCCGCAAGGAGCGGGAACGCACCATGCCGTTCACTCGGCCTGCCCCCCCCCGCGAAGCGGAACCCCGTGGGCGAGCCGGTCATGACCCCAAACGATACGGTGCAGCCGCAGCCCGCGCCTGCCCCGCAGGCGACCACCGGTTTTACCATGCAGCTGGGGGACGAGCCCGCACCGGAAAGCACCCAGTCGTTCCTGCATGAACTGAACGCAGCCCTGCCGCCGCGCCGCAAAAAGCCTGCGCCCAAAGCTGCCCCTGTGCAGGAAGAACCCGCCAGCGGCGATACCTTTGAGGAACTGCCGCAGGAGCTGGCCCAGACCCTGACCGGGCAAATCCGCCTGAGCGAGATTGCCGAAGGGGTGGAAGAGCAGCCGGAAGAACCGAAAAAGCCCGCCCCGAAAAAGAGGAAGAAAGCTTTGAGGAGCTGATCGGCCCCCTGGTGGATGAAAAGCCCAATACCGCGGAATTTGTGCGCGGCATAGAACAGTCCATCAACCTGGAAAAGATCAAATCGGATTCAAAGGCAAAAAACAGAAAAGACCGATACCGATTACCAGGCGGCTGCCCAGTACCTGAGCGACCCCAACGCCGGGGCGGAGCCGGAAGCACCGGAACAAAAAAAAAGCCCGGCAAAGGCTTTAACATCCTCCGGTTTGCAGGCAAGCCGAAGGACGAAACCACCCCCGATGGCGAAGCGCCTTTTGCCGCACAGGCCGCCGTCCTGCACCGCCACGAATACGAAAGCACCGATGATGCCCCCGTGGTGCGCCATGACCTGGAACTGCGGGTGATGATCACCACCGGCACAGCAATCGCCGTGGGCGCTGCAGCTTGATTATGATCGTTCTGGGCACTATGGCGGCCACCGGAGCCAATCTTGGCCCGCTGGATACCACAGCCAGCACCAAGCCGCTGCTGGTGACCATGCTGATCCTGCTTGCTGCCAGCGCAGCCCTGTGCTGGCAGACGATGCTGGGCGGCCTGGCCGGGCTGATCAACATGCGCCGGGGCAATACCGCAGATACCATGCCCGCCATGGCCGCGGTGGCCTCCATCCTGCAATGTATCATGTTTTTGGCAAAGCCGGAATGGTATAACCCCGCAACCCTCTGCCTGATGACCGGCCCCGCAGCGCTGCTGCTGTGCGGCAACGCTGCAGGCAAGGCAATCGACGCCCACACCATCCGGGATAACTTTACCCTTGTCAGCGCCGGGATGGACCACGCTGTGGCATATCGGCTGAAAGATGCCGGGGTACTGCGCACCGTGACCGCCGGGCTGGCGGAACCGCGCCCCAATGTGCTGGTCAGCCGTCCCACCCGCCTGATGAAAGGCTTTTTGGCGGGCAGCGAATCCCGCCGCACATCGGATAAAAACCAGCAGCAGTTTGCCCGCATCCTGCTGGGCTGCGGCGTGGCTGCATTCCTGTTCACCCTGCTTTACCGCAAGGATGCCGGAACGGCGTTCACTGCGCTGGCCGGTGTACTCTGCCTGGGCGCGCCGCTGGCCGGTACGCTGATCTCCGCCATGCCCATGCGTTTGATGCAGCGCAGTGCCGCGCAGATCGGAGCGGTCATCCCCGGTTGGAAGGATATCCGACTGCTGGGCCGTGTGAACGTGCTGCAGGTCACGGCGCAGGATCTTTTCCCCAAAGGGTGCATTACGCTGCGCGGTATCAAGCCGGTGCGCAAAGAGGATATTGAGCTGGCCATCATCTACTCCGCTTCCATGCTGGCCGATGTGAATACCCCGCTGAAAGATATCTTCCTTGGCATGACGGGCGATAACCGCAAGCTGCTGTGCAAGGTGGAAAACCTGGAAACGCTGGACGGCATGGGCTATGTGGGCTGGATCAACGGCGAGCGGGTCATGATCGGCTCCCGCCGGCTGATGGATACCTATGATATCCAGTTGCCCAGCATGGAATATGAACGCCGCCATACCGTAAACCAGCGCCGGGTCATCTACCTGGCGGTTTCCGGCAAGCTGTTCAGCATGTTCCAGGTGGCTTATCAGAGTGATCCCGATACCGCCGCCGTGCTGGATTCCCTGCGCCGCGCCGGACTTTCGCTCATTGTGGACTGCGATGACTTTAACTGCGATGAAGCGCTGCTGCAGACTGCTTATAACCTGCCGGTTGGTACCGTCAAGGTGCTGAGCGGCAAGGAACACAAGGCGCTGGAGCCCGCTGTGGCCTGGCTGCCGGAAAGCGAAGGCAGCATGCTGCACCTGGGCAGCTTTGCCAGCTTTGTCGGCGGCCTGGAGGCCGCTGCGGGTGCGGCAGAGGGGGAACACCGTTCTTCGATGGTGCTGTCGGCCTCGGTGCTCATCAGCTGCATTCTTGCCATGATCATGGCGCTGGCCGGCGGCTGGCCGGGCTGCCGCTTCCGGCACTGGCCTTGTATCAGGTCGCTTGGGCGGTTCTGGCCATGATATTCCCCCTGATCCAGAGATATTAAGGGCAATACCGCATAATTCTAAGTGCCGATACGGCGAGCGAGGTGCGGCAGATGCTAAGCCAAAAGCGCAGATAATACTGGATGCTGCAAAGGTGAGCGGCGCCAGTGGCGGAAACAGCGAACCGAAGCAGGGGCAGCGGTCGCAGAGTGCGAGGGGCTTTTGCCCCCGAAGCACGATGCGGGTACCGCAACCCGACATTATCGAGCATTTTGGCAACGCAGATGCCGTGCCGCAGCTGCCGGAGCGGTGCTTAAGCCGCTAGGCGGGAATTGTGCGGTGTTGCCTAAGGGATATCTGAAAACAAAGAACTGGATTGAGTTTTCGGCTTTTCAGATATATCCCAAGCGTTTTGCGGGAAAAATAAAACGGGAACGACATAAAAAGGAATGGTGCAACCATGTACCGCACAATTCAACATCAGATGAGCATTGATGACTACCTGCCGCCCTATGAAGGCGAGCTGGTACAGGAGAACCGCTGGGTGCGCCTGGCCCAGGCCATTGACTGGGATGCCATTGAACAGGAGTACAGCGGCCATTTTGCTGCTGGCGGCAAGGTGGCAATTCCGGCCCGCATGGCGTTCGGTGTGCTGGTGATTCGTGCAGCGTGCCGCACAACGGACAGCGAAACGGTGGAGATCGTGCGCGAAAGCCCCTATCTGCAATACTTTTTGGGCTTTGATTCCTTTACCTATGATGTGCCGTTTTCTTCCCGCAGCATGGAGCGGTTCCGTACCCGCATTTCCCCCGCCCGTGTGCGGGAAGCCGTAGCGCTGCTGCGCGGCTTTGAAACCAACAAAGGCAGTAAAAAATGAAAAAGGGCCGCATGGCTCCGGGCAGCTGCTCCGAACCGTGCGGCCATGTTATGCCCTGCAACCCCAACCTTTGCAACAGATAGGAGAATTATGGAAATTATTGTTGATGCTTTTTTGGATGCACTGATCGACGGCGTAAAAATGCTGCCGTTTTTGTATCTGGCATATCTGCTGATCGAATGGCTGGAACGCAACCATGGCGAGCGAATTGAAAAAGCGCTGGCTGGCGGCGGCCACTGGGGCTTTGTGCCCGGCGCACTGCTGGGCTGCGTACCACAGTGCGGGTTTTCGGCGGTAGCGGCCAACTTTTATGCCAGCCGGGTCATTACCCCCGGCACGCTGCTGGCTGTGTTCCTGGCAACATCGGATGAAGCCATCCCCCTGCTGGCGGCGGAGCCTACCCTGTGGAACAAGCTGGGCCTGCTGCTGGTGCTCAAAATCGTGTTTGGCATTGCAGCCGGTTTGGTGTTGGATGTTCCGCTGCGCCGCATCCTGCCCAAAGGGCTGTATGGCGGCTATGAGGGCCATGCCGATGAGGTGGACTGCCACGAAGAACACGAGGAACACAGTAGCATTTTCCTGGCGGCACTGCGTCACACGCTGGAAATTTTTGTGTTCATCTTGGTGTTCAGCTTTATCATTGGGCTGATCTTTGGCTTTGTCGGGGCGGATTCCGCCGCGGCATTTCTGGGCAGTCTGGGCATTTTCCAGCCCATGATGGCCGCGCTGATCGGTCTTGTACCCAACTGCGGTGCCAGCGTGCTGCTGGCTCAGCTGTATATGGGCGGGGCTATTACCTTTGGCAGTTTTTTTGCGGGGCTGTGCTCCGGCGCAGGTATCGGCCTGGCTGTGCTGTGGCGTGTCAACCCCAGCTGGAAACAGAACTTGTTCATGACAGGGCTGCTCTGGTTCTGCGGCACCTGCTGCGGTATTTTGCTGCAATGGGTGGTGTAAGAGCTGCCGGCGGCCATAACCCGTAAAATAATAAGTAGGGGACGATGCGGAAACATCGTCCCCTTTGATATGCTTTGTGGGATGTTGTAGCCAAGGCTTGCGATAAAATTCTATTGTGGCATCTACCGCATGGTTCCGGAACGGTCAAGACCGTTCCCTACGGAGCATTTTATAGTGGGTGATAGAACATAAAACATTCGGTAGGGCGGGGTCACCCGACCCCGCCGAAACCTGGCCCCATTGCATGTTGAAAAATTGTGATGAACCAACAAATTGCTTGTAGGGGGCGGCGCCCCCGATGGACGTATCAATAACAGTGAGCTTGTTTGTGCGCAGTAGAGCGGGGTGCCCTCACCCCGCCGCGGAGAAACCTTGGGCAATACCGCATAATTCTAAGTGCCGATACGGCGAGCGAGGTGCGGCAGATGCCAAGCCAAAAGCACAGATAATACTGGATGTCTTATCGAGCATTTTGGCAACGCAGATGCCGTGCCGCAGCTGCCGGAGCGGTGCTTAAGCCGCAAGGCGGGAATTGTGCGGTGTTGCCCTTGCCCTATTGCCGCGAACATTGCAAATGATTTGTAGGGGACGATGCTCGCATCGTCCCGCCCGCCGGGCCTTGCCACGCTGCTACCCCCAAAACGTGGGAAGAACCCTGCCGTGCACGCAAAGGCTCTCCCTCCAAATACAAATTTGCCCCCAAAACAAAAAACAACGCCGCAGGGAGCATCACGCACTCCCTGCGCGTTGTCATTTATATCGTCTCGCCTTCAGCCTCTGCAGCCGGTTTCTTCTTCCCAGTCGCCGAAATCTTCGGCTTTGGCGATGGTGTAGGGTCCACCTTGCGTCCTCCGTCAGCTTAACGGGTTCGGTTTTGTCCTGTACCGGGTTCACGTTCGGCACATCGTTACCACTCTGGATGGGAATGGTAACGCCGTCATCTTCCTGCGCGGGTTCTTCCACCGGGGCAGCAGGCTCCGCTACAGGGGCCTGCTCAGCGGGGGCAGGTTCCTCAATCGGTGCGGGCTGTTCCTCGTCCGGGGCAGGCTCTGCCGCCGGTTCTTCTGCGGGGGGTTCCTCGTCGGCATTTTCTTCGGTTTCGTCCGCATCTTCGGTGCTTTCGGAAGCTTCGCTGTCGTCAATGCGGAGTCATCCACAATCTGTTCGCTCTCTTCGTCCTGAGCCAGATACTTGCTGACAACATAAACGCCAACACCGATGGCTGCGCCCAGCACAATGGGAATCAGATGAAATTTTGCCATAGTAATTTCTCCTTTCGTGCGCGGGCAGCTGGCCCGGCAGCTGTTTGGGGCGGTTGTGCCTGGAACGATTGGCACAACCTTAATTAGTGTCAGTATAACACCCTGGCGGGGCAGAAATACAAGTCAAAATTTGTTAAAAGTTACACAAAATCCAAAAAACGCGAACTCGCTGCCTTACATCTTGTGGTCAGCAAACAGCGGGTCATCCTGCCACAGTACGGTGTGCCCGGCGGCGCGGGTGGCGTTCAAGTCAATGATGCGCTGGTTGCCGGAGCCGCGGAACCGCAGCGAAATATCGTGCTGCGCGGGGATGAATTCGCCGTCCACCAGCACATCGATCAGGCTCAGCATCTCGTCCGTCACTTCGCAGCGGGCGTGGCTGGGCTGCAAAAGTTCGGTTTCGTATACATTGCCGGTGTAGCACCAGATGGTTTTGTGGGGGTACAACACCCGTACTTCGTGCAGGAACGGCACCAGCGCACGCTGGTTTTCCGGCTCAAAGGGTTCGCCGCCCAAAAGGGAAAGCCCATCAATATAATCCGGGGCAAGGCTGCCCAAAATTTCATTGCGCACGGCTTTATCAAAGGGCAGGCCATAACCAAAATCCCAGGCAACGGCGTTAAAACATTCCGGGCAGTGGCGGCGGCAGCCGGAAACAAACAGACTGGTACGCACGCCCGTGCCGTTGGCAATATCACAGTATTTTATGGTTGCGTAGTTCACGCGGGGAGCCTCCTTACAAAATGCAACACTATATCTTGTATAGTGCTGCGGCAAATCATCACAATAGGCAGATGCCTTGCACCAGTATACCAGCCGTGCCGGGCAAAAGCAAGCGGCCAGGGAACAATAAAATCACATATCATCGCAGCTTTGAAAAAAAGTGCCTATTTTACCCAAAAAGCCAGCGCTTTTTTCGGCGTTTTGTTTTGCAATCTTTTTGAACGTCCCATCGCGCTATATGGCATATATGGGTGCTATTAGCAAATTATATACAATATATTGTGGTGTATTGGCTTGACTTTGCCGGGTCGATGCGGTAAGATAAATACGCTCGCCAAAATCATGGAGCGGTTTTGACGTGGGGTATCAACCCGGCAGCTTTTATTGAGGTAAGGAGATAACAGTTCATGAAGATCATCAAGCGCAACGGCAGCGAGGCCGTTTTCGATATATCCAAAATTATTGCAGCGGTGACCAAAGCCAACAACGTTGTTGCCTCCAACCAGCGCTTGACCAAGGAACAGATCACGGCCATTGCGACGATGTGGCGCAGGAATGCCAGAGCCGCAACCACGCCATGAACGTGGAGGAGATCCAGGATCTGGTGGAAGACGCCATCATGCAGACCAAAGCGTATGAGGTGGCCCGCAAATATATCACCTACCGCTATGTGCAGAGCCTGCGCCGTACCCATAACACCACCGACGACCGCATTCTGTCCCTCATCGAGTGCAACAATGAGGAAGTCAAGCAGGAAAACGCCAATAAAAAACCCGACCGTCAACAGCGTTCAGCGCGATTATATGGCCGGCGAGGTCAGCAAGGACCTGACCATGCGTATGCTGCTGCCTGCCGAGATTGTAAAGGCACATGAGGATGGCATCATTCATTTCCATGATGCTGACTATTACGCCCAACATATGCACAACTGCGACCTGGTCAACCTGGACGACATGCTACAGAACGGCACGGTTATTTCTGGTACCCTCATCGAAAAACCGCATTCTTTCTCCACGGCCTGCAACATTGCCACCCAGATCATTGCGCAGGTGGCATCCAACCAGTACGGCGGCCAGAGCATCAGCCTGACCCACCTGGCACCGTTTGTGGATATCAGCCGCAAAAAGATCCGCCGCGATACCGAAGCGGAGATGAAGGAACTGGGCATTGATCCCGGTGAAGAAAAGCTCTCCCAGATCGTTGAAGCCCGTCTGCGCGAGGAAATCAAGCGCGGTGTGCAGACCATCCAGTACCAGGTCGTTACCCTGATGACCACCAACGGCCAGGCACCGTTCATCACGGTATTCATGTACCTGAACGAAGCGGGCGAAAACCAGCGCCTGAAATCTGACCTTGCCATTATCGTGGAAGAAATGCTCCGCCAGCGCTACCAGGGTGTTAAGAATGAAAAGGGCGTCTGGATCACCCCCGCGTTCCCCAAGCTGATCTATGTGCTGGAAGACGATAATATCCGCGAAGGCACCCCCTATTTCTACCTGACCAAGCTGGCCGCCAAATGCACCGCAAAGCGCATGGTGCCGGACTATATCAGCGAAAAGAAGATGAAGGAATACAAGCTGTCTAAGGGTGAGACCGAGGGCAACGGCGATGTATTTACCTGCATGGGCTGCCGCAGCTTTTTGACCCCCGACCGTTCCGGCACTGGCTGGAACAACGTGGCCAACGCCAAGAACTATGTGCCGGGCAAGCCGAAGTACTATGGCCGCTTCAATCAGGGTGTTGTTACCATCAACCTGCCGGATGTGGCCCTGTCCTCCGGCGGTGAGCCGGATAAATTCTGGAAAATTTTTTGATGAGCGCCTGGAACTGTGCCACCGCGCTTGCAGTACCGCCATAACCGCCTTAAGGGTACCCTGTCCGATGCGGCACCCATTCTGTGGCAGTACGGCGCTCTGGCCCGCCTGAAAAAGGGCGAGCCCATTGATAAGCTGCTGTACGGCGGCTACTCCACCATCAGCCTGGGCTATGCGGGCCTGTATGAATGCTGCAAATATATGACCGGCAAGAGCCATACCGATCCCGCCGCAAAGCCCTTTGCCCTGAGTGTGATGCAGCACATGAACGATAAGTGCAACGAGTGGAAAAACGCTGAAAATATTGATTACTCGCTGTACGGCACCCCGCTGGAATCCACCACCTACAAGTTTGCCAAGTGCCTGCAAAAGCGGTTTGGCATTGTGCCGGGCATTACGGACCGCAACTATATCACCAACAGCTACCATGTGCATGTGACCGAGCAGATCGATGCGTTCACCAAGCTGAAGTTTGAAAGCGAGTTCCAGCGCCTGTCTCCGGGCGGCGCCATCAGCTATGTGGAAGTGCCCAATATGCAGGATAACCTGGAAGCTGTCATCAAAGTGATGCAGTTCATCTATGATAACATCATGTACGCAGAGCTGAACACCAAGAGCGACTACTGCCAGGTGTGCGGCTATGACGGCGAGATCAAGATCGTGGAGGACGACGGCAAGCTGGTGTGGGAGTGCCCGCACTGCCATAACCGCGACCAGAGCAAGCTGAACGTTGCCCGCCGCACCTGCGGCTACATCGGTACCCAGTTCTGGAACCAGGGCCGCACCGCCGAAATCAAGGACCGTGTGCTGCATCTGTAAAACGTATAAAGATAATAGAATAAACAAAATGAGGCGTATCCACGATATATGGATACGCCTCATTTTGTTGCTAAGATAGCTAAGGCAACACCGCACAATTCCCGCCTTGCGGCTTAAGCACCGCTCCGGCAGCTGCGGCACGGCATCTGTGTTGCCAAAATGCTCGATAATGTCGGGTTGCGGTACCCGCATCGTGCTTCGGGGCAAAAGCCCCTCGCACTCTGCGACCGCTGCCCCTGCTTCGGTTCGCTGTTTCCGCCACTGGCGGCGCTCACCT
>ENA-OQCD01000491-OQCD01000491.1-human-gut-metagenome-genome-assembly--contig:-NODE-491-length-11214-cov-3.443222_pt1 | contig 11214 bp, 14 predicted proteins | sample MGYA00242755_ERZ504571 | MGnify/ENA primary metagenome ERZ504571 (study PRJEB26092, sample SAMD00036274) | human gut metagenome | host: Homo sapiens | study: EMG produced TPA metagenomics assembly of...
AAAATGGAGCCTGAGTATTTTGAAACCAGCAGAACTATCAAGACATAAGTTGTCAATGAGAAAGAAAAGGTTCGTAGTAAGTTTGCGTCCAATTAAGTATTTAGAAGAGCTTTTAGAAGCTTAAAAAGTAGAAAAAATAGAATTTGCAGTTGCTAACCATTCATGCGTTTGTCGTGAACCGACATCTTATGCTGTTGACATAAGAAACCCAGAATGGTATGATAAAAAGCAGACCAAATTTCTACATTTCGATGAAAAAAGAACATAAAAACAACACGACATCTCAGGAAAATCATCAAATCAGGATAAAATCAACATATTAGGAGGAACGGAAGAAAATATGTATGAAAAGAAATCTCATGGGTGGTACAAACATAAGGATTTTATCTTATTGGATTTGATATGCCTGTTTCTGGCATTTTTATTGGCGCATTTTATTCGTGTTCATAGCTACATCAACCTTATAGACAATGGGATTTATCGCAATGCTTTGTTATTTATTCTATGTGCAGATCTGATCGTGCTCATGCTGTTCGAAAGCTATACAGGCGTTCTCAGAAGAGGATATTACCGTGAACTGAACATAATGGTGAAACAGATCATTATGATCGAGTTGGCAGCAGGCCTTTATCTCTTTACAGTAGACGACAGCAGGAACTTTTCAAGAGCAGTTCTGTATCTGACAGGTATCTTCTATGGTATCTTATCTTATGTAGTCAGAATTCTCTGGAAAAAACATCTTGTCCATATGATGGCAGAACGAGGGGAACATTCCCTGTATATCGTTACTTCCTCAGATATTGTGGAATCTGTAGTAGAATCCATCCGTAAACATAATTATAACCGTTACAACATCAATGGAATTATTCTGGTGGATCAGGAAAGAACGGATAAAGAGATCAATGGGATTCCCGTTGTAGCATCTATAAAAAGACGCAGCTGCTTATATTTGCCAGCACTGGGATGGATGAGGTACTGATCAACGTAGGCGATGGACACGAATATCCGGAGAGCCTGTATGCTGAGCTGATCGAGATGGGAATCGTTGTTCATATCAATCTCTCCAAGATCCATAAAACAAAAAGGCCAGAAACAATTTGTAGAAAAGATCGGTGACTATACCGTGATCACTACAAGCATGAACTATGCAACCGACCTCAGGCCATGGTCAAGAGACTCATGGATATTGCAGGAGGTCTGGTAGGCTGCCTCCTTACAGGAATTATCTTTATTTTTGTAGGACCTGCCATTTACATCAGTTCACCCGGCCCGATCTTCTTTTCTCAGACCAGGATCGGTAAAAACGGAAAACCCTTTAAGATGTACAAATTCCGAAGCATGTACATGGATGCGGAAGCACGAAAAGCGGAACTGATGTCCCAGAACAAGATGAGTGACGGACGCATGTTTAAGATCGACTTCGACCCCCGTGTCATTGGAAATAAAGTTCTCCCAGACGGCCGAAAGAAGACCGGAATCGGAGAATTTATCCGAAAAAACTTCTTTGGATGAGTTCCCACAGTTTTGGAATGTGCTGAACGGCTCCATGAGCCTTGTGGGAACCCGCCCCATCCTCCCCGACGAACTGGAACAGTATGAGCTGCACCACCGTGCCAGAATCGCAATCAAGCCTGGAATCACCGGAATGTGGCAGGTCAGCGGCCGAAGCGACATCACAGACTTTGAAGAGATCGTCCGCCTGGATACAGAATATATTTCCGAGTGGAATATCGGATTGGATATTAAGATTCTGTTTAAGACGGTTTGGCGGTTTTGAAGAGGGATGGAAGTTGTTAGGAAGAAATGTTTGGGTTGACGGATGAAATTTGGTGAGTATAATGAAGAAGGATTATGCTGTAAGAATATGAGATCCATATATGGAGGTGTCACGGCATGAAAATAAAAAAAGAATAAAATTCCAGAATTATACAGTCTTTGAGGATCAGCAGATGGAATTTCTCCGGGAATCAATGTGATCATCGGAGAGAACGGAACAGGAAAGACACACCTGATGAAAGCACTGTATTCAGCATGCCAGAGTGCCGATAAAAAGACTTCTTTTTCTCATAAGCTAGTTATGACAATGCTTCCGGATGATTATAAGATTTCCGTCTGATAACCAGAAAAACCGGCAACAGAACAGCAGTCATACGTATAGCGGCAAAAGAATCAGAGACAGACCGGGATCGGATTTTATCTGCTTCTTTCCACGGTAAGACAAAAAAATGGGACGCAGAAGTAACAGGAGAGGATGGCTGGGAAAACTCCTTTGCCGGCATGAGCAGTATTTTTTATACCGGCAAAAGAAATCTTATCTCATAGCTATAATCTGAATGCGGCAACAGAAAAAAATAATGTCAGATTTGATGACACATATTTGGACATCATTAATGCGGCAAAAATTAATATTTCCGCCGGAAGAAACAGTGCCTCAAAAGAAGCAATGCTGAAGATCATAGAGAAGATGACACAGGGCACTGTTGTGTATGATGAAAAAAAGGATGAGTTTTATCTGAAAAGCGGTAATTCGAAACAGGAATTCAATCTTGTTGCCGAAGGAATCAGAAAAATGGCACTTTTGTGGCAGCTGGTTAAAAACGGCACTTTGGAAAAAGGCTCTGTTCTTTTTTGGGATGAGCCGGAAGCGAATGTAAATCCGTTGTATATTAGTATTATCGTAGATCTGCTTTTGGAATTGCAGCGAAAAGATGTACAGATTTTTATCTCTACCCATGACTATATGCTGGCTAGTTATTTCGAAGTAAAAAAGACAGCAGAAGATCATTTGCTGTATCATTCGTTGTCTTATAGCGGAAAGAAAGCAGTTCTGGAGTACGAAAAATCGGAAAGATTTTCGGAATTGAAAAATAATAAGATCATTGAGGCTTTTAACAAACTCTTGGATGAGATTTACAATATGGAAGTGTGATATACGGATGCCGGAAATATATATAGAAGAAAACGGATATTATTCCATAGATTGTACAGCTGCGGTATGGTCAACCAATTGTATTCATGATTATTATCAGGATGCAGGTCATAAATACGGCGAAATCGGATTTTTGAAAGATACAGATTTTGTGATTGAAGTGATAAGGCAATCTATCTTGTGGAATATAAAAACGCAAATGTTCCGGGAGCCGCAAAGCCGGATGCTTTTCGGCCGGAAAAAGATATTATCTTGAATAAAGTGGCCGAGAAGTATTTTGATACACTTCATTGTCTGTACTTACTGGGGAAAAATAAACCTAAAAATATATTTATGTGCTGGAGTATCCCAATGGTAATTCGACTTCCAGGTTGATGATACGTAATCTTTTACAGAAAAAAGTTGCCATTCAGATTACAGACACAGTTATCCGCGAGAAAGTGCGACTGATCGATGAAGTAAAGGTTGTGAATATAGAAGAGTGGAATGCTGACCCGGAGTTGGGACGGTATCCGATAAAACAAAGAAAAACAGAAGAGAGTGAGAAAGTCAAAAATGAAGAATACTGGTGGGAGAAGATATAATGGAGAAAAACTCAGAGTGGCGATGTTTGGTCAAAAAACGTCTATCTCGAGAAGGCTGCAAATTATGCTTAAACGGAATGCCAGTTCCGCTACTGCGGAACTGCTATTCCATTTTTAACGGTACGAAGTACCGCTAGATGATATCATTCTGTTTCACGCATATTTATACCGTTCATCTCCAGACGATATGTATGATGTTTATCTGTGATTCGTGTAAGGCACGCATCAGCGTAGGTATTATCAGCAAACATATCAAACCATGTACTGACTGGAAACTGTGAGATGACTACAGTTGATTTTCTTCCATCCCTGGTGTCAAGGACTTCAAAAAGATCCCGGCATTTATCAAGATCGAGATCCATAAGGCCAAAATCATCGATCACAAGAAGATCCAGCTTGGTCAGCTTATTCAGGTAATCCAGATTTGTGGATTTGATACGTGCCTGTTCCATTTCGCTCATAAGAGTGTTCGCTTTTATATACTTTACACTCTTAGACTGCTTCATTGCAGTTACACAAAAAGCATTGATTAGATAAGTTTTTCCACTGGCGGAAGATCCTGTTACAATGAGATTCTTTCCTTCCTCTATCCAGTGGCAGGTACTCAGTCGCTCTATTGTCTGGGTATCAAGCTGACGTTCTGGACGGTAAATAGTTTCGTCAAGATCTGCCGCCGGGTATCGCAGATGCGCTTCTTTCATCAGACGATTAAACGTTTATCTGCCCGCGCCTGCCACTCTGCATCAACCATTGCTGTCATGCGTTCCAAAAAAAGTGTTTAGATCTGCATTGGGATCTTTCAACTGTTCTTCCAGGATATGTGCCATTTCTGGAACACGGAAACTTTTCAGACGCATGATCAGAGCCTGTTCCTGAGGTGTTAATGTAATGTCATGGGATGAACTCATTTGTATGCCTCCTTTCCACGGATGTTTGTATGGGAAGGAAGTTTTCCGGTTCCGTTTATAGCGCTGCTGGAATGATTATTTTGAACCATGCTAAGTACTTTCTTGAAATAAGAATACTTGCAGGCATTGGCTTCTACGCATTTCTCAGCAGCCTCCTGAACCAGCCTGTGAGGAACATCTTTACAGGAATGGAGCACACCGGCACAGCTGTTGTATGCCTGTTCCTCATGCTTGGAACTGCGGAGTATCCTGTCAATAAGAGTTACCATAGATTCTCCATAAACAGATGCCCACCGTCTGTAATAAGCTCCGTCATGTGCATTCACTTCTTTGTAATACAGGTGTTCTGGAGGCATATGATTGTCATCTGTAATGTAAAGAGGAAAATCACGGTAAGATCTTGGATGGCGGCAGATCAGCCGGTTATACTCATCACAGATCCGTATCTCCGTCATTGTAGCCTTAAGAATTGCAGACTTCCCTTTGTAGGTATACAATACAGAATAGTAGTGGGCATCATACTCAAGGTGGTAATTATCTGGAACTTTAAGAAAGTATTTATAATCACAAAGTGTATAACTTTCGCCTGGAAGCTGGTTCATACGCGGTTTGTCGTACTTTTCGAATCCATTCATGCGGGATTTCCGAATGTCAGATTTTTTCTGGAAAGGACGCTGGTTGATGTCCGCTACGATCTTTTTTGACCGCAGCATTCAGAGCTTCCAGAGAGGTATAAGTATCTTTCTTTAATTCTTCTACCAGATGCGTCTCCAAGAAACGCACATGATTTTCAACTGTTGGTTTGCCTTTCGGTTTCCTTGGCGGTGGAGGCAGAATAATCGTATCATAGAAAGTTTCCAGATCTGAAAAAGCTGCCTGCAGCACAAGTTCATCTTTGCTATGCCTGGTAACGGCTGTTTTCAGATTGTCTGGGACAAGATATTTAGGAACAGCCCCATAATAAGACAGTGCATGTACTGTGCCAGCAATAAAATGTGGAAGTTTCTCATCCAGAAAGATCTCTGCATAAACAAGACTGCTAAAACCAAGTGTAGTCGTAAAAATATGAACTTTTCGAAGTTCGCCAGTAGTTGTGTCCAGTAGCAGTTCCGGCTGGTCGCCTACCCAGTCGATATACATCTTTTCACCAGGGATCCGCTCTACAGGCATAGATGTTTTTGAAGTACCATATGTATCTACCAGGAAATCACGATACAGCTTATAAAACTGAGCAAGCTGGTAACCGTTGGGATGCTCTTTTTTATAATCAATCCATAGAAAGCTCAAGTCGGCATGTTTTCCCATTTGGATCATCTGCTCATGTATTTTTTCAAAATCAGGTAATGGAATATCCTTATGTCGAAGGTTTTCTTTTGGATAGATGAGATCAACCACCTTTGAAGCTGGCATTTGTCGAAGATCATCCAGTGATAATCCTGAATCATTGTAACGGTTCATGATTAATGCAATCCCGCTTCGTCCAATCCGGTAACGTTTTTGTACGGCGTCATAACTGACTTTACTGAGTCGAAGTTCTATGACTCCAAGAATAGTATTGTAGTCGTGCATAATAGTTCCTCCTTTGCACTGTGATGAATAATAGTTACATCACAATAATAAAGGAAAAACGTACCGCTTTGAGCAGAAAACGCATACCGCTAAATCAGAATGGATGTACCGCTAATTTCAGAATAGGCGTACCGTTCGAGCAGAATTTGCAGCTCCGAAATTGGCAATTTTGCGGAAGTGTATCCACACTTCCTGTCCTTGCTATTTTTTAATCACATGGTGATTTCACAGGGATATAGGGCTGTTTAGCCTATTTTTTCTCCCTGTGCTGTGACCGAAGAAATTCGAGGAACCAATTATATATTTATGCTGAATGTGAGGAATTGGGGAGCACAATCCTCAGCAAGATTCCAACATCCGAAAAATGCCGTATTGCTAAAATAGCGATATGGTATTACCGGGGTGGATCTTGCTCTAATGTGTACAGTAACCTCGGCATAAATAGAAAGAATGGGTTTGGGGAATCCCCAGCAAGATAAAAACCTGATGAAAGAACATTTGTCGGAAAGACAATATTGTTAAACACAGGTGGATCTTGCTCTGGGGTAAGAAAAGAAGTATCTTTATATTATCAAAATGATATTTGGAGTTTATGTTGTTGGAAAGTCGTAAGCAGGAAGATAACTTCCAGTTGTTTGGTGCAAAATATAATGAATAGAAGTGTCCGGTACATTTTTGGTGATGGGTATTTTGGTGGAATCCATTTTTATTTATTTTGAATAATAAAATTTTGAATTCTGCAGCCGATTCTGCCTGCCGGACAATGTTTTTAGATATCTGTAAACGTCACGGACTGGAACTTGATGAAGAACCATCGTATGATGGAAGAAAGTATTTGGAAACACGATAGAAGCAAACGCTGTACTTATCGTCTTGTCTGGCAGGGAAGATTATTAGGCATTAACCAGAGAGATATCGGCAGAGAAAACAGAAGTGATAGACAATGATATTTGTTAGATATGCTTCTTGTCGTTGGCTGTATCATATTAAAACGCTTTTTACGTTAAAAAAAGTGCTGTGATCACAAAGGCTTTTTTCAAGCAAAAATGAAAAGGCTATATATAGGTAGCCTGTGAAACTGGAAGTGCCCATTTTGGGCTGATTTAAAGAATAATGTTCTGACAGAGACCAATGGAATGACTCTCTGCTGGGGCTCCAAAAGAAAGGAAAAATGAATTATGGAAAAAAATGATGAATACAAAAACAGAGGGTAACACATTTACAAAAGAAAATCGGGCAGACAGTCTATGTTGTCCGTTATCATTTCAATGAAAATGCAAAGGAAACAATGCAGGAGAAGATTAACCGGATGCTGGTTACAGAAGCAAGTCGACAGGCAGTATATTAAAATTAGGTGGATGTAATTGAAGAAAAAATATGATATCATGTGAGTAACAAATCGGAATTTGGTGGAGGATACTATAATGAATTTTACAATCAGACCATATAAACAAGGTGAAGAAAAGTATGTTGCAGATCTTCACAAAGCACTCTATTCAACCGAATACTCATGGGGACCGAGCTTTACCGATTATGCCATGAAGATTGCAACAGATTTTGCAAAAAGCAGGAAAAATGACAGGGAAGAATTGTTTGTCGCTGATTGCGATGGGACTTTAGCTGGGTGCATTATGCTTTGTCAGACAGATGAGCCATCCGTTGGGCAGTTGCGACTTTTTTGCCGTTGAGAGGGACTATCGACGCTATGGCATTGGTTCGGCGTTGATTGCCGCTTTTATGAAAAAAAGCCAAGGATTCCGGGTATCAGAAAATTATTCTCTGGACAGCCAGCCCTCTTACTGATGCTATTCGGCATTATGAAAAGTTGGGCTTTAAGGCGACAGAATCGGTAGAAAACACTACATGGAATACAGATGGAAAAGCCGCTTGATGAAATCAAAATTGGAATTGTTTCTCTGACAACTTCCAGTTTGTTTGTGCATTGATGGTTATCTTGAGCTTAGGAGGCGTTTTAATGAAAACTGTTTTTTTACATGGGTTGGGACAAACTGCACAGGACTGGAAAGAAGTAGTCCAACAACTATCAATTTCTGATGTCGATTGCCCAGAACTTTTTTCTTCAACAGAAGATGAAATATCCTATTCGCAGATTTTGGGTGATTTAGAACAGCGGTATTCAGAAGTAAAAGAGCCGCTTCGTATCTGCGGTCTTTTCGTTAGGTGCGCTTCTTGCGATTGATTTTGCTATTCGACATGAGGAAAAAGTGGATTCGCTGGTTTTGATTGGCGCACAATATAAAGTTCCAAGTTTACTGATAGATTTTCAAAATCTTATCTTCCGTTGTATGCCAAACAAGGTTTTTGAAAGTATGGGACTATCAAAAAGCAGCACCATAAAATTGGCTCACTCTATGCGGTCATTGGATTTTACTTTGCAATTAAAATAATATTCGTTGTCCAGTAACAATTTTTGTGTGGCAAAAAGGATACTGCCAATCTAAAGGCTTCTAAAAAGGCTAAAAGAATTGCTACCCCAAGCTACTTTGCACATCGTTCCAAATGCAGGACATGAACTCAATAAATATGCACCAAACACGATTGCAGAGATATTAAATCAGTAAATTTATCATGCAAAAAATATAGTAAGATAAATTGTCTGACAGGTAAGCGATCTCTCTCACTTTCATCACAACATCCCACTGTCCTTAGAGAGATGGACGAAGTTATAATGTAAGCAACAATCGAAGTTTCAGGAAGAAAATCATGAGCAGTAGGGGAATTTTTATTTTAGCGATTACATGGATTGTTATGTCACCGTTTTGGTTCTGGGCAGAAAATATTGCGTTAGGTATCATATGGCTATGTGGCGGAGTCATTGAACTATTTATCGCATTAGTGAGACGCAGCAAAGAGAAGAAAAGCAGTAAATTCAAAGTTTGTAGAATTCAAAAATTTAATATGAAATGTGAGATAGAGCGTATGGAAATAATCTATACGTTCTATTTTTTTGCCTTTTTGAAAAAGTGATTAAAAAACTATTGACATTTTGTTACTGGTAGAAGCAGATGGTTATAAAAAGCTTTTGGTAACTATGAGTGCAAAAACAGATAGCTGCGAAAATTTTATTATGAGCTAATAGCAAAATTTGATATTTTGTGATATTGAGGGTATGGGGAATCGTAATCTCCATTAAGTTCGTCAGAGAATCATAATCCAGAAATGGGATTTTGAGTTACTCTAGGCGATACTTGCTTTAGAAAATGATTTGCCATAATGAGTTAGAATATGGGAGGAGGAAGCGTTAAAAAAAGAGAGAGCCATAAGCAACTCTCTCTGTGATAAAATCAAAAAGTTATAGTATCAGTGATTCGGTAAGATTACAAAAATCCTTAACAGGAATATTTTCTTTAAGTGGTAAAGCTGTCTCTAAAAAGGTTTCGTCTGCAAATCTTTCGAGTTCAGAATCAAAATATATAATTGAAGCATTTGTATTTAATTGGTATGGTGGAATTGTAACAAAATAATCATAATCTTCGTAAGAAGGAGTGGCGCAAGAAACTTTGATTTTTCCGCCCAATTTCAATTTTGCAAATTCTCCATAAATGGCAGTTAAGGCTTTTTTTCTTTCTTCATCAAAAGTAATTCTATCTACATATCTAATATACCAATAATCTATATTTCCCTCTTTAATTCAATTAAATAATCGTATGATCTGGGTGTTCCGGATTTTATTGTCCATTCAACTTTATGCAGACTTGTCATCATGGAAAGTCCACGCATTAAGGTAGAAAAAAAAATTTTTCATGCACCTGAACAGTAGAGAGATCCAGAGAAAATCCATTGTCTGCAATTATCTTTTTCCGTTCCCGTATTTTCTTAGAAGAATATCCCGTTGCATCATATAATTCTTGGATAAGTTCTGGATCATCAATGGCTTTTGCAATTTTATCAATAGTGCTTTTATATGGTCTTCCAGATCGGGCACCGTTGAGCATTCGTGAAATGGTTGCATTATTTAAGCCTGTTTGTTCAGATAATTCTTTTTGTGTTTTTTTCTGTAAAATGATTTGAAGTATATTGATGAATCTTTCCTGATCGTAAACGCTGTCAGGATTTATTAGTGTGCCTGAATTTGATATAAATTCGTTCATTCAAATCTCCTCTTGACTTCTTTGACTTTGTATAAATTGACTTCTTGTATTTTATCTTATCAATTATATCCCTAAAAATCAATTTAAAACATAAAGAAATCAAAAAAAATGCTTTATTGACATTCCTTTAAAAGTCAAAGAAGTCAAAAACGTAATTGACATTTTGACATCTTTGTGTATAATGTAAATCAAGAAGTCAAAGAAGTCAAACAAATCGAAAAGAAAGGAAGGAGGGCTGTGGATTGAAATATAGGGTTGTTTCGGTTTTGAAAGATAATAGACCACGTTTTTTGATTATTTCTGATATTGAAGAAATTGAAATCCTTCCATCAAAGTATTTGAAGCATCTGGATCAGATTAATGCTTCTCCGAATACTGTAAAATCCGCAGCCTTCGCACTTTCATATTATTACAATTATCTGCAGGAGCAAACGATAGGATTGGATGAGATTACATTGCTATCCTATTCAGAGCAGAATAAACATTTTTATTGATTTCTTGTATTGGGTTAAGAGTGGAAAGCATACTGAGCATAATACACAGACGAGCAATAAGACCTGCAATATGTATCTTGGTGCAGTCTTCAGATACTACCAGTTTTTTTGGCACTGGAAGATGTCTTGCCAATGCTTAAAGTCTTACGAGTAAAAAAAAGTATCATATTTTGACAGTATGGGAGTAAATCATCAAAATGCAGTGAATTCGTTTTAAAGGTTTCTTCAAAGAAGAAGAATCTAATCTGGAAGAAATAACATCCGAAGAAATACAGGAGCTGATAAATGCCTGTACGAATGATAGAGATCGATTGCTGATAGCAATGATGGCAGAAACCGGTCTTAGATTAGGGGAAATTCTAGGAATCCATTATACCGAAGATATTGATTTTGAAAGAAGGACGGTTTGGGTAAGGTATCGTGAATCTAATACCAACTTGGCAAGAGCAAAAAATGCAGAATATAGAATGGCTTTGTTAAGTAATACAACTTTTGAGTTCTTGGTTAAGTATATTTCTGATAATCGAAAAAGTCTGATGAACTCGGAGTATCTATTTACAAAATTAACTGGAAAAAACAAAGGAGAGCCATTAGATGCGGATTCTGTGTATAGCATGT
>ENA-OQCD01000492-OQCD01000492.1-human-gut-metagenome-genome-assembly--contig:-NODE-492-length-11211-cov-4.139210_pt1 | contig 11211 bp, 13 predicted proteins | sample MGYA00242755_ERZ504571 | MGnify/ENA primary metagenome ERZ504571 (study PRJEB26092, sample SAMD00036274) | human gut metagenome | host: Homo sapiens | study: EMG produced TPA metagenomics assembly of...
CTTTGGGCTTGTTGACCACCAGCAGGCTGTCATCCTCATACACAATGTCCAGCGGAATGTTCTGGGGCTGGGCTTCGATGGGCTGCGGGTCCGGCAGGGTGAGCAGAATCGTCTGCCCGGCTTTCAGCTTATCCTTTTTGTTCAAGGGGCTGCCGTTGCAGGTCACACTGCCCGCTTCGATCAGGTTTTGCAGCTGGCTGCGGGAAAGATCCGGGCACTGTTCCGCCAGCCAGCGGTCCAGCCGCAGGCCAACGCTTTCCGGCGCAAGGGTCAGTTCACGCTGTTCCATCTGTGGGCGCACTCCCCTTTTGCTGTTTTGCTTTTTGTTCGCGGCGCATATCCAGCAGCAGGCTGAGGACCAGCAGGCCCACGCCGACACAGATGCAGACATCCGCAAAATTGAACACCGGGAAATTGATGAACAGGCAGTTCAGGTAATCCACCACCACGCCGGTGCGGATACGGTCGATCAGGTTGCCAACACCGCCGCCCACGACCAAAATCCAAGCAGCACGCTCCAAACGCGGCATTTTGCGCAAAAGCAGCATACCGGCCAGCACAGCCAGCATCACACCGGTAACGATCACCAGCAGCGTGCGCTTGCCGCTGAGCATGGAAAACGACATACCATCATTGAGCAGGTAATAAAATTCCAGCACATGCGGGATAAAGGGTTTGCTGCCAACCGGCAGCAGTTCCACGGTGGCCCAAAGTTTGATCAGCTGGTCAACCAGCGTCAGGCCTGCCGCAGCAAGAATGGATAAAATGCCAACCAGCATAAAACGCCTCCGTCGTCCGGGCCAATGCAGCGCTGCAAAATGCCCTGACAAAAACAGCGGTGCAAAGGCTTGATAAAAGCGCAAAAGCACCGCTGTAAATCATACTATGGCAATACCGCACAGTTCCTGTTTTGCAGGCTTAAGCACTGGAACAGCGCTTTAACATCATGTGGCATAGCCTTTATTTGAAATTAACCAAGAACTTTCGCACAGCGCGGGCACAGGCCGTCTTCGCCAACAGCTGTGTCGAACTTCCAGCAGCGCAGGCACTTGTTGCCGGCAGCATGGGCAACGCTCATGCCCAGGCCCTCGGTCAGACCCTTCACGCCGCCTTCGCCCTTGACCAGATCCACATGGGAAACGATCATCAGATCGGCCAGCTCATCCATCGGGATGGCGTTCAGGAAGTCATACATTTCATCGCTGCAGTACAGGGTAACGGCAGCTTCCAGAGAGGAACCGATGGTCTTATCGGCACGGGCCTGCTCCAGAACCTTCTTTACATCGTCACGCACAGCAATGATCTTGGCCCACTTGGCGTCAAAAGCGGCATCCTCATCGCTCTTGGCTTCCGGCATACGCTCCCAGCAGACATACTCCTGCATGCCTTCCAGCTTCGGGATGTAGCTCCAGATTTCCTGGGCGGTGAAGCACAGGATGGGGGCAACCAGCTTGGTGAAGTCAACCAGAATGCGGTACAGCGCAGTCTGGGCGCAGCGGCGTGCGTGCTCGTCCGCGCAGTACAGGCGGTCCTTGATGACGTCCATATAGAAGTTGGACATATCAATGACGCAGAAGTTGTAGATTGCGTGGTAAGCGCGGGAGAAATCGTAATTATCGTAAGCGGCACGCACATTGGCGGTCAGGCTGTTGCAGCTCTTGAGTGCCCAACGGTCGATTTCGAACAGCTGATCCTCGGCAACCATATCCGTGGCAGGGTTGAAATCGCCAATATTGCCCAGCATAAAGCGGGCGGTGTTGCGCATCTTGCGGTATGCTTCAGACAGCTGCTTGAAGATATTCTTGCCTGCGCGCACATCAACGGTGTAATCGCTGGAAGCAACCCACAGACGAACGATGTCAGCGCCGTAATCGCGGATGATTTCGGACGGCTCCACACCGTTGCCGGCAGATTTGTGCATCTGCTTGCCCTGCTCATCAACGACCCAGCCATGGCACAGAACGCCTTTGTACGGGGCAACGCCCTGGGTGGCAACGCTGGTCAGCAGGCTGGACTGGAACCAGCCGCGGAACTGGTCGGCGCCTTCCATATACAGGTCAGCGGGCCAGTTCAGTTCGGGACGTTCGCGGCAGACTGCGCTCCAGGTAGAGCCAGAGTCGAACCAGACATCCATGATATCGGGATCCTTTTCCCAGTCAGAAGCGCCGCATTCGCAGACCTCAGTCTTGGGCATGATCTCGTTGGCATCGTACTTATACCAGGCATCGGAGCCTTCCTTGCGGAACAGGTCGCTGACAGCCTTGATGGAAGCATCGGTGATGTGGTACTTGCCGCAGTTCTTGCAGTAGAACACCGGGATGGGCACACCCCACACGCGCTGACGGCTGATGCACCAGTCGCTGCGGTCACGCACCATGCCGTGCATACGGTCATGACCCCAGGCCGGCTGCCACTTGACTTCGTCAATGGCCTTATAGGCTTCCTCGCGGAACTTATCAATGGAGCAGAACCACTGTTCGGTTGCACGGAAGATGATAGGATGGTGGCAGCGCCAGCAATGCGGGTACTGGTGGGTGATGTGCTGCACGCCCATCAGGTGACCGGACTGCTTGATGTGCTCCAGAATAACTTTGTTTGCAGCCCAGACCTTAAGGCCTGCAAACTCTTTGCCTGCTTCTTCGGTCAGGTAACCGCCATCGTCCACGGGGACAATAACGGGAACCTGCGGGTAGTGGTTGACGCAGACTTCAAAGTCCTCAACACCGTGGCCAGGTGCGGTATGAACGCAGCCGGTGCCGCCTTCCAGGGTAACGTGGTCACCCAGGATAACCAGGCCCTTGCGGTCCAGGAAGGGGTGCTGATACTGCATCAGCTCAAATTCAGAGCCGAGAACGCGGGGCTCCAGAACCTCGTAATCCTCGATATGGCAGGCTTCATGTGGATTCGATCCAGCACCGGCCGAGCCATCAGGTGATATTCATCGCCGATTTTGACGAAGGCATACTCCAGGCTGGGGTTCAGGCAGGTTGCCACGTTGGCGGGCAGGGTCCAGGTGGTGGTGGTCCAGATCACGATCCATGCCTTGTCCAGAGGGATACCGTACTTGGCCAGAACACCGTTGGGGTCATCGGTGAGCTTAAAGCGGACATAGATAGAATCGCACTCGTCCTCGGCATACTCGATTTCGGCTTCTGCCAGAGCAGTACGATCCTCCGGGCACCAGTAAACGGCTTTCATGCCCTTGTAGATATAGCCTTTCTTGGCCATCTCGCCAAAGATCTCCACCTGGCGTGCCTCAAATTCGGGGCGCAGGGTCAGGTAGGGGTTGGCGAAATCGCCCTGAACGCCCAGGCGGGCGAACTGGCTGTTCATCACATCGATATGCTCGGTAGCAAACTCTTTGCAGATCTTGCGCAGTTCCAGCTTGGAAATGCCGGCCTTTTTTTATCGCCCAGAGAGGACAGAGCCTTCAGCTCAATGGGCAGACCGTGGGTATCATAGCCGGGAACATAGGGAGCACAGTAGCCCGACATATTCTTTTCACGGATGATGATATCCTTGATGATCTTGTTCAGGGCAGTACCCATATGGATATTACCGTTGGCATACGGAGGGCCATCATGCAGAACAAAGCGCGGCAGATCCGCGTTATGTTCGATCATTTTTTCGTAGACGTGGTTTTTCTCCCAATCCTCCAGCATTTTGGGTTCCTTTTTCGGCAGCCCGGCACGCATTTCAAAGGGGGTAGCCATCTTATGGATGGTATCATTGTAATTCTGCGGCAAAGTTTCCAACTCTCCTCTATTTCCTTATTATAGCTGATATGGCGGCTTGTCCAAAGCGCAGTATACCAGGTTGCCCCGGCAGTTCTGCACCGTTCAGGCAGGTCTTAAAATGCTTGGGGTACACGCACGCACAAATGCGGCACCTCAAACATCATAATCAATGTCATCAAATGCGTCAAGCTCCGCTTTGGCAGGGCTCTTGGTTTTGCGGGCATTTTTGCCCGTGCTGCGGGCCGAAGCGCCGCGGCTGCGGGAGCCGGATTTCTTGGCGGGTTTTTCCGGCATATCCCCGCCGTAAAGCCCGGCAACGGATGGCATATCATCGTCCGGCAGGATTGGCTTTGTTTTGGGGGCAAAGGCAAATTCCACCGTATCGATCTTTTCCTCGTCCAGCGACTGGACAGGGGCAGGTGCCGGAGCCGGTTCCGGCTCTTCGGGCTGGGCGGTTTTTTCCGGCTCAGCCTCGTAATATTCCGGTTCCTCATATGCCGGGTAGTTTTCCTCCGGGGCTGCGGGCTGCGGAGCCGGGACATCCTCCGGGATTGGCTGGTTGGGTTCCGGTTCCGGCTGCGGAGCCGGGGCAGGCTGTTCTACCGGCTGGGGTGCAGGCTGCTGCGGGGCTTCCTGCGGTTCCGGCTGCGGCTGCGCGGCCTGCTGTTCTGCACGGTTGGTGTGATACTCCGGAATTTTGGCAATCATTTCGATGTGCTGGCGGTACAGATCCATCAGGCGCTTTTTGAACGCATCCGCTTCCTGCTTTATTGTCACAAGCTCCTGCTGGGCCAGCTCCACCTCATCGCGGGCGCGCTGTTCACGATCCTCCGCCTTAATGTTGGCGGCACGAATGATCTCGGCAGCTTTCTGCTTGGCTTCCTTGATGACGTTCTCGCCAAGGCGCTGGGCATTGATCATGGTTGTGCTCAGGGTATCTTCGTCGGCACGGTACTGGTCAATGCGCTGGGCCAGTATGACCAGCTTTTTCTGCAGGTCATCATTTTCTGCGGCCAGGCTGTCGATGCTGTCCGCAACCTGTTTGAGGTAATCGTCTACGTCCTCACAACGATAACCGCGCATGGCACGGTCAAAGGTCACGCGGCGCACATCATCCGAAGCAATCATCCAAATTCCTCCTGTTTCGGGTGGCACACACCCGGAATGGTATCCGAAATTTTACCGTTCGGCACGGCTGCCGGGCTGCCCCGGCCCATGGGTTTCACATTCAGGTTTTATGTTCAATACTGATAAAACGTGATAAAGATGCGGTCCTTGCGGCTTTTGCCGCCGATTGCCACCAGACGGTAGCGCCCACGCCCCGCACGGTGAAGATATCGCCTTCAAACACATCCTCATGGGCGGTGCGCAGCGGAACGTGGTTCACTTCCACCCTGCCGCTTTGGATTGCCTGCGCCGCAATGGAGCGGGAGGTGCGCATCATGGCTGCCAATACGGTATCTGCCCGCAAAGATGGCACCGTTGCATCCTGCGTCTGGCGTTCCGGCCCGCGCAGGACTTCTTCCGGCACGGCATTGCAGCGCTCGACATGCACCGGGCTGCGGCCAGCTTCCGTCAGGTTGGAAGCAATAAAATCCGCCTTATCTTCCAGCACAAAGGCATACACACTGCGGGCATCGGCCGGATCCGGCAGGATATCCCCCAAACAGGCACGATCCAGGCCAAGACCCAGGATTGCCCCCAGATAGTCACGGTGGCCCGGCACGGCGCTGCCGCCCTGCTGCGGCGCTGTGAAATGCAGCACCGCAACTGGCTCTTCCGGCCAGGAATCCGGTGGTTCAATGCAGAGCACTTTGCGTTCCGCATCCGGCCAGCCGCCCTGAAAGCGGGCAAAATCGCAGCCCTCACGGTTGAGCGCGGCCTGCGCAAGGGCCTGTTCGCGATCCGAAAGGAAGCCCGTTGCCCGCGGGATGCCACGCTGCATGGCGGTACGGCAGAGTTCTTCCACCCGGCGCATCAAAAAGCGTTCATCCTCGTTCTGCGGCGGCACAAAGCCGCGGGTCCTTGTATCAGAAGAAGACGCCATTGTTCTCCAGCTCGTCCAGCAGGTCGCCCATAATATCAACGTTATACGGGGTAATGATGAATGTACTGGTTGCTACACGCTTGATCTGGCCGTTATTGGCGTAAGCCACGCCGGACAAAAAGTCGATCAAACGGCGGGAGACTTCTTTGTTGGTGGATTCAAGGTTCAGCACAACGGTGCGCTTTGCGTTCAGCTGGTCTGCAATGGCAGCAGCATCGTCAAAACGTTCCGGCTTGACCAGTACAACCTGCAGCTGGGTGGTAGCGTTGATGTTGACCACCTTGTTGCTGTGCTGCTTAGCAGTTTCCTGCGTGGGGTAGGCTTCTTCCGGGGCTGGCGAACCGCCCTGACCACCGCCAGGGAAGATATCATCCTCTTCGTTATCATCCACATAGGAATCTGCTTCGGGATCCTGGTTGATTCCGAGGACGTTTCTCAAACCATCTATCATGGACATGGCAGTTACTCCTTACGTTTGCTTAGTTGTATAAATTGCACAAAAAAAAGCCCGATCGGCTTTTGTCACAACTATACAGTATTTATTATCTTCCATTTTTGCTTCGTTGTCAATACAAATATAACAGAATGTGGGGCAAAACGCCCGTTTTCTGTCCTTACAGCAGCTTGCCGTCCTGCAGGTTGCTGCCTTCCACGATCACCTCATCGTACAGGCGCAGCTCGTTATCCTCCCCCACTTTGCCGCCTTCCGGTACAAGGATGTAGGTATCGTCCTCATATAAAATGGTAATGCGGCGGAAGCGCTGCAAATCGCCGTATTTGACATATACGCCGCGCTGGCCGTTCACGATATGCAGGGCCCTGCGGTCAATGCGGATGCCCTGGTAGGTGTGCAGGCTGATTTCGGCTTCCTCATAATTCAGGCAGAGCACCTGAGCATTGATGCTGCGGCATTCCAGCGCCACTTTGGCAAGGCCGGTTTCTTCGTCGGTGGTCACATCCACCACGGTGGCAGCCAAAGGCTCTTCCTGTTTGCCCGGAACGCTGATGCTCACGCGGGACAGGCCGTTCAACCGCCCGGCAAGGTCGGCCGAACACACGGCATAAAACCGCCAGGAAAACCCGGTTACAATATGCCCGGCAAGGTCGGCATTGGACGGAGTTTCCCCTGCGTTGATCATCTTTTGCAGATCAGCCGGGCTCATGGCATCCAGCTCCGCGGGATCCCGCACCACCGGGGCGGCGCTTTCGGATGAGACAAAATACCCGTTGGTATCCGCTTCGATCGTCTGCAGGCCGTTCAGCTGGGCAGCAATGCCGTCCCGCTCGGCCTGCAGGCTGGCCAGCACCTCGCCAAAGCCCGCCGCCTGGCCGGTGCTGATCTGCAGTTTATTTTGCGCCAGCAAAAAATCTTCCGCAGCATCCTGAATTGCGCCGTAAGATGCTGTGTCGATCTGGTCCAGCAGGTTATACAGCGCCGTGCGCGTCTGGGTGGTCAGAACCGAAAGATCGCTGCCGGAGGAATTTTCCGACTTTGTCAGCAGCAAAATCGCACGATCCAACCGGTCCAGCCGTTCCCGCATTGCTCCCTGGGAATCATCCGTATACTGTTCCGCCAGAATGGTGCCCGCGCTGACGCGCTCACCATCCTGCACCACATATCCCAGGTTGCCGCTGCCAGGCACATCCACTGCCTGGAACACTGCCACGCCTTTCAGCGTGATGTTATCCGACATGGTGTAGGCAATGGCGGTTTCGGTTTTGTAAGTTCGGTGGAAGATCGTGTAAATCTGGATACAGAGATACCCAAGCACCACAACCAGCAGCGCCGTAAACAGGGCAAAAAGAATTTTTATGAATGCTTTGGGCTGGCTTTCATTCTGTTCATGCATTGGGTATCCCCCCTTTGGTTTTATGGCAACACCGCACAATTCCCGTCTTACGGCTTAAGCACCGCTCCGGCGGCTGCGGCACGGCATCTGCGTTGCCAAAATGCTCGATAATGTCGGGTTGCGGTACCCGCATCGTGCTTCGGAGGCAAAAGCCCCGCGCACTCTGCGACCGCTGCCCCTGCTTCGGTTCGCTGTTTCCGCCACTGGCGGCGCTCACCTTTGCAGCATCCAGTATTATCTGCGCTTTTGGCTTAGCATCTGCCGCACCTCGCTCGCCGTATCGGCACTTAGAATTATGCGGTATTGCCTTATCTTTTATATATAGCGATATTGTTACTGCATTTCAAGCGTTTGTTTTCCGCCAGGACGCTTCGGTCTGTTCTGCCGCCTGCTGTTCCAGGTTTCGTCTTCCAGGTAAAGCCACACAGCGTCCGTCTGGCGGCGGAACCAGGTCAGCTGACGCTTGGCATAATTGCGGGAAGCCTGCTTGAGGTGCGCAAGGCAGCTTTCCAGGTCTGCTGTTCCCTCAAAATACGGGAAGAACTCTTTGTAGCCGATGGCCTGCGCCGCGGTGCGGTAGGTATCGCGGTGGTCATACACCAGTTTGGCCTCTTCCAGAATGCCGCTTTGCATCATACGGTCACAGCGGGTATCAATCCGCTGGTAAAGAAGGGTGCGGTCGCGGCAGGTCAGGCAGAGACAGAGTGAACAGTAAGGTTTTTCCGCCGGACGGGCGGCCTCGCGCTCAGCGCTCATCTTGCGGCCGGTGGCACGGTACAGTTCCAAAGCACGGATGACCCGAGGGGTGTTGTTGGGATGCACCTTGGCGGCATAGCCCGGGTCCACCGCGGCAAGTTCTGCATAGAGCGCCTGGGAGCCTTCCGCCTGCAGGCGTGCTTGCAGCTCCTGCCGGATGGCGGGATCCACTTTTTCCGGCGTAAAGCCAATGCCGTTGAGCAGGCTGGTAATGTACAGCCCTGTGCCGCCCACAACCAGCGGCAGCTTGCCCTGTGCCGTCAGCTGGGTGATGGTTTTTCCCGCAAGGTGGTAAAATCCGCCACGCTGAACGCCTGTTCCGGCGCAAGGAAGCCGACAAGATGGTGCGGCACCCCCTGCATTTCTTCCGGGGTCACTTTGGCAGTGCCAACATCCAGCCCCTGATAGATCTGCATGGAATCCGCACTGATGATCTCGCCGCCAAAGCGTTTGGCCAAGGCGACCGAGAGTGCGGTTTTACCAGTTGCTGTCGGTCCGCCAATGGCAACCACGCGGGGCTTGGCGGCATTATACAAGGCGTCCAAACTGTTTTTCCAGCTCCTTCCGGGTCAGCTTCAGCACGCAGGGGCGGCCATGAGGGCAAAACGGCGGCACACTGCCGTCCATAATTTTCTGGGCCAGGGCCAGCATTTCATCGGTGGTGGTCCTGTCCCCCGCTTTAATGGCGGCGCGGCAGGCAATGGAATGCAGTACCCACTCGGTTTTCTCCCGCAGGCATCGCGGCCGCCGTTCAGCAAATGGTTGGCCAGTTCCAGCACCATATCCCCCACATCATCCACCGGCACATCCGCGGGAACGGCACGCACCACAACGGTAAAGCCGCCGTAATCATCCACTTCCACACCGCTGTTCTGCAAAAGTTCCTGGTGGGCCAGCAGGGCCTGCTTTCCTCGGCGGAAAGGTTGACCTGCACGGGGACAAGCAGCATCTGAGACGGCACGCTGCCGTAATCCTTGGCGAGCTGCTCAAACAGGATGCGCTCATGTGCGGCGTGCTTATCAATCAGACAAAGCTCATTGTTTGCGCTCGGTGATGATGTAGGTTTTGAATACCTCCCCCACCACGCGCAGCGGCAGGCTGGCGGGTGCCGGGGCAAAGGTCGTCTGCTCCGGCGGGATGTCCGCCTGGGCAGTTGGGGCATTGTGGGTGATGGGCAGTGCGCTCAGGCCGGTGGCAGATTTTTCCTCTTCCGGCAGTTCCGGTGATTCAATATTTTCCAGCTGGGCCGGGGCAGGCTGCTGCGCGAGGGCTGTGGTTACAGCGGGTTCTGCCTTGGGCTGCTGTTCCGGCAGGTCGGGCAGAATGTCCAGCAGATCCTCCTGTGCCGTGTGCGGCGCGGGGGCGGCAAACTGCGGGGTGCTGGGTGCATTAAATGGTGCCCGCACCGAGTTCAGCTCCATCACTCCGCTGGTACCGGGCATCGTGCGGGCAGGCACCGGGGCCGTGAGCTTATTCAATGCGCGGTACTCTGCCGCGGAAAGGGTGTTGAAATGCTTTTGCGGCTGCGGCGGCTGGGCCGGTGCAACCGCAGGCCGCTGGGGGTTGGACTGTGCCGGAGCACTGCCGGGCAGCGTTGTCTGCTGCGGGGCGGGCTGGGGATTTTCTTTTGCCACATGGCCCAAATCAAAGCGGCACTCTCCGCTGCCGGGGGCAGCCAAGGCCGCGCGCACCGTGCGGTAGACCGCATCGAACACATCGCTTTCCCGCGCAAAACGGATCTCGGTTTGGCGGGGTGTACGTTGACGTCCACCAGGTCCGCCGGCATATCAACGCGCAGGATGCGCCGGGGTATTTGCCCTGCATCAGGGTACCCTTGTAAGCGTTTTCCAGCGCAGCCATCATGGTGCGGTTTTTGACATAGCGGCCATTGACGTAAAAATGCTGCGCACTGCGAGACGCCCGGCAGGCACGCGGCGGGGTGACAAGGCCGGTCACTTTATAAACGCCGCCATCGCCATCCAGCGGCAGCAGGTCACGGGCAAACTCCCGCCCCAGCACCGCATAGGCAGCGCTGCGCAGCTGGCCGTCACCGGGGGTCATGAACTGCTGCTTGCCGTCCCGCAGAAAGCGGAATGCAATTTCCGGGTGGGACAACGCTTCATGCAGAACGATATCCGCCACAAAAGTTCCCTCACTGACGTCCTTTTTCAGAAACTTCATGCGGGCGGGCGTATTATAGAACAGATCGTTCACCGTTACGGTGGTGCCGCGCGGGCGGGCACCGGGCTCCATGCCCTGGGGCTCGCCGCCCTCAATGCGATAGCAGCAGGCGTATTCGTCCGCTTCGGTGCGGGTCAGCACCTCTACCCTGGCCACGCTGGCGATGGAAGCAAGCGCTTCGCCGCGGAAGCAAGGGTGTGGATGTGGCCCAGATCCTCGGCACTGGCAATTTTGCTGGTTGCGTGGCGCACAAAGGCTTTATCGATATACTCTGCCTCAATGCCGCTGCCGTTATCCGCAATTTGCAGCTGTTGAATGCCGCCGCGCACGATGGAGAGCGTGATCTGCGTTGCACCGGCGTCGATGGCGTTTTCCAGCAGTTCCTTTGCAACCGAAGCAGGCCGCTCCACCACCTCGCCTGCGGCGATCAGTTCAGCGGTATGCTTATCCAGTACGCGAATTTCTGCCATGGGGTACCTCTTTCTAGGTCAGGGGGTGTTTTTCTGCTTAAAGTTTAGGGCAATACCGCACAATTCCCGCCTAACGGCTCAAGCACCGCTCCGGCGGCTGCGGCACGGCATCTGCGTTGCCAAAATGCTCGATAATGTCGGGTTGCGGTACCCGCATCGTGCTTCGGGGG
>ENA-OQCD01000493-OQCD01000493.1-human-gut-metagenome-genome-assembly--contig:-NODE-493-length-11201-cov-1.550840_pt1 | contig 11201 bp, 21 predicted proteins | sample MGYA00242755_ERZ504571 | MGnify/ENA primary metagenome ERZ504571 (study PRJEB26092, sample SAMD00036274) | human gut metagenome | host: Homo sapiens | study: EMG produced TPA metagenomics assembly of...
ACAAAAATAAAAAATGTAATATTTTCCCGAAAATAGCGTTGACAAATCACAAGACCATATGTATAATGGATTGAGTGTGGATAGGAGAGACTTATGCAGATTCATTTATTAGACATTTCTTCCTGTGATGGCAAGACGATCCAGGAATCAGTTGTTCCTGAACTGGAGAAGATTGATTTTCAGATGGGAAGTTTCCCGGTACTTGCGAAAGAACCGGTAGAGCTTACGATCACCAATACCGGTGACAAGGTTCTTGAACTTACAGGAACCGGTAAGATTACAGTTGGAATTCCATGTGACCGCTGTCTTGAGACAGTAGCCGTAGAGATATCACTGGAATTTAAGAAGAAGCTTGATATGAAGCTTTCTGATGAAGAACGTGTCAATGATCTGGATGAAAGCAGCTATCTCACAGGTATGAACCTGGATGTGGACCGGTTGGTCTATCTTGAGGTATTGATATGCTGGCCTTTGAAGGTCTTATGTAAAGAAGACTGTAAAGGTATCTGCAGCCGCTGCGGGAAGAACCTGAACGAAGGTCCCTGCGGATGCAAGGAGGAGCCTAAGGATCCCCGCATGGCAGCTATCAGTGATATATTCAGTAAATTTAAGGAGGTGTAACCTATGTCCATTTGTCCTAAGAACAAATCTTCCAAAGCTAGACGTGACAAGAGAAGAGCGAACTGGAAAATGAGCGCTATGAACCTTGTTAAATGTAGCAAATGTGGAGCACTTATGATGCCACACAGAGTTTGCAAAGCTTGCGGAAGCTACAATAAGAAGGAAATCATCAAAGTTGAGGACTAATTTTGATTGGTCAGTCAATATATGATGCAGAAAAAGAGTCTGGTATGCTGAGATAAGTATACCGGCTTTTTTTATACTCTAAGGGGAAATAAAAATATGAAAGAGAACAAAAATCAGAAAAATACCGCCGTAAACCAGATCACAGAGGGCGTGATCTGGAAACAGCTTCTGTTTTTCTTTTTTTCCGATCTTGTTTGGAACTCTGTTCCAGCAGATTTATAATACCGCCGATACGGTTGTGGTAGGCCGTTTTGTGGGAAAAGAAGCGCTGGCTGCAGTCGGTGGTTCGTCCAGCATGATTGTGAATCTGATTGTAGGATTTTTTGTGGGCCTATGTTCTGGTGCGGCTGTGGTGATTTCACAGTTCTACGGCGCAAAAGACCACAAAAAATCTCAAAAAAGCGCTTCACACATCCATGATTTTTTGTCTGGCAGCCAGCATAATTGTGGGAACAGCAGGATTTATCCTGGCAGAGCCGATCCTTCACCTGATGAAAACACCGGCAGAAGTAATTCCGGATTCTGTACTGTACCTGCATATCTATTTTGCGGGAACTTTTTTTTTTCAATCTGGTTTACAACATGGTATCCAGTATCTTAAGAGCAGTAGGAGACTCCAAAAGACCCCTTTATGTGCTGATCATCACCTGCCTTTTGAATATTCTTCTGGATGTTGTGTTTGTTGTAATCTTCCATATGGGAGTTCTTGGCGTTGCACTTGCAACAGTCAGCTGTCAGGCAGTCAGTGCCATTCTTGTAACCTGGTTTTTGATGCGGGCAGAAGATATTTACCGTCTGGAATTCCATGAGATCCGTTTTGATCTCCGGTCTCTTGGAGCAGTTTTAAGGATTGGACTTCCAGCAGGACTGGAATTCTGTGATGTACAACATTGCCAATCTTACTATTCAGATTTTTTGTCAATGAGCTGGGAACGGATACCGTGGCAGCCTGGGGAACCCTGGGAAAAATTGACGCGGTATTCTGGATGGTCTGCAATGCCTTTGCTATCTCAATTACCACCTTTGTGGGACAGAACTACGGTGCCGGAAAATACCACCGCATGCGAAAAAGCGTCCGTGTCTGTATGGCAATGGCATATATTACCGCATTTATTGTAAGTGGTGCAATTGTTCTGTTTGCGGGATCAATTTACCGCCTATTTACCACAGATCAGACAGTGGTGAAAATTGGAGTCCATATGATCCGGTTCCTGATCCCATCGTATGCGCTTTATGTTGTGATCGGAATTCTGTCCGGCGCCCTGCGTGGTGCCGGAAGAGTTCTGATCCCCATGATTTTGACATGCGGAGGCGTCTGCATGATCCGGATTATCTGGCTGTTTGCCTTTGTAAAATCCCATCCCGGAATTAACAGCATTATGCTCAGCTATCCGGTGTCCTGGGTAATTACTGCGGTGCTGTTTGTCATTTACTATTTCCGCGTTTTCCCGGTATACAAAAAAAGAAATAACCATATAAAAAGGGTGCTGATTCTGCGTGATAGCAGTGATTGGCACCTTTGTTTTTTTCGAAAAAATGTCGATTTATTACGAATTGATTTCATTGCCTGAAAAGAGAAAAAGCGGTATTCTGGACGCATATAGATGGATATTTAAAACAGCACAAAAAGGGGATGAATCACATGCACAATCTGCGAAAAACAATAAGATATGGGATTTTATCAGTACTTGGAGTGATTGTTATGGGGATCTGCATGAGGTACGCCATAAAACGGCAATGGCAGCAATCACAGCCCTGACGGTGGGAATCCGAAACCGATCCGGAAAGCGGGGTGGCAGCCATAGAGAAGAAAAATAAGCTGTGGACTCTTATTTTTCGGAATTACAGTGATTTTTATCCATGACGGCATTTTTTCTGATGTACCGCATGAACAATGAAATATACGGCCAGAGGAGAGCAGCCCATTCAGGGAATTCTCTGTCTGGATGAGGAAAAAGCAGCGGGGAAACTGCATTATCTGGCCAGAGAATGGCAGTATTTTCCGGGGAAACTTCTTACTCCAGATATGCTGAAAGAAAACACCGGATATTATAGCCGGTATATTTCCATTGGAGAATACGGAGGAATGGAACTGGGTGACAAAAATGCCTCTCCCTATGGCTGCGGAACCTATCGGATGATTCTGATTCTGCCGAAAAAAGAACAGACATGGGCCCTTTCTCTTAAGAAGGTCTTTTCCGCATACCGGATTTATATCAACGGAGAACTGGCAGGAGAAGTGGGAGATCCGGATGAAAAAACTTATAAAGAGCAGATTATGAACCGTGTTTTTACATTTCAGGGATCTGAAATGGCGGAAATTGTCATAGCAGTGGCAGACAAAAACCATGTCAAATCCGGAATTCAGTATATTCCGGTGTTCGGGTCCCCGGTTCAGATCAATATGCAGAGAGGATTGCGGGTACTTGGGAGCGGATTTGCCATGGCATTTTGTATTTGCGTCATGTTTGGAGTGCTTACAGTACATATCCGCACCAGGACATATCTGTCTCTTATGATTGATGTCTGGATTGTGGCAGCTTTTCTTCTGGAAATTTTTTGTGGATATTCTTCCCTCAGCAGGAATTTTCTATGAAGCATCCTGGATCAGCGAAGCTGTCAAATGGGTTGCGGCGTTTATATGCTGGTAAATACTTTCGGGGAAACTGACTGCGGATATGGGAAAATTGTTCTGGTGGGAACAACGGTTTACGCCTGTTCCCTTGCAGCAGATCGGATCTGGCCTCTTTACGAACCTATCATCGGAGGCCGGTTTCCGGAGACCGGAGGGATGGTACTGGCCATTGCGTTTGCCTGCGTGCTGTGGAGAGATCTTTCAGAAGCGTACAAAATCCGTCTCACCTATGAGATATACAGCAAACAGACAGAACTGCGTCTGCTTGCTCAGAAAAAACATTACGAAAAACTGAAAGCGCAGATGGATGAAACCAGCCGTGTCCGTCATGATATGCGGCAACATCTCCGGGTGCTGGCTGCCCTTCTGGAACAGAAACAGTATGAGGAAATGCAGACGTATCTTTGCCGGTATACAAGGGAGTTTCAGGAGAGGCTTACATATCAGCCTACTGTAAAAATCAGGTAACCGATGCAATTCTTCATTATTATGAGGAGATCTGCCGGGAAAAAAGAATCTCTTTTCAGTGCCAGGTGGAGGCACCGGAGAATACAGGAATCGAAGATACAGACTTCTGCCGGCTTTTTGGAAATCTGCTGGAAAACGCAGTTGAGGCAGCCGAAAGGTGCCCGGATGGCAGCCCGAGATTTATCCGGGTACAGATCCGGGCCAGAAATAATAAACTGCTGATCGAAGAAGAAAATAGTTGTACAGGTTCTCTTCGAAGAGGCAGGGACGGAATTTTCTCCGGAAAACATTCCGGACAGGGAATCGGAACCGCATCCATCTCGGAGATTGCGGCACGTTATGGTGGTCTTGCAGACTTTCAGGACCATAATGGGATTTTTAAGGCAGAGATTTTCCTTCGCCTGACGAAAAAAGATACTGAAGATAAGCTTTTCGGATAGCGGCAGAACCACGTTTCCGGATCTGGACAGTTTCTCCGTTATCCAGAAGGAATCCGTCGTCGGTGGCTTCCTGGATGCGGTCCATATTTACCATACATCCACGGTAACAGGAGAGAAAATTGTGGCAGTCACGGATCTGCTCCTCAAATTTATGGAATGTAAGGTAAGAACGCAGCGGGCCGGCATCTGTATGCAGGCAGACGGCATTGCGGAATGTATCTGCATACAGAATGCTGTGCAGCGGCACACGCACAGGAACACGGTCAGAAATAATTTCGATATATCGTGCATGAAGAGCCTCTTTCAGACGAAAAAGAATCCAGAATCTGACACAGCTTTTCCGGCTGAAAAGGTTTCAGAAGATAGTAGGCGGCATTTACGTCGTAGCTTTCCACCGCAAATTCACTGCTGGTAGTCACAAAAACAAGAATGCAGTCATCAGACTGATTTCGGATTCTTCTGGCTGCTTCCATGCCGGTAATGCCATCCATATAGATATCCAGAAACAGGATCTGGAAATTTCCGGGCCGGTAATCGTCAAAGAAAGCCTCCGCACTGGAAAAGTACCGGATTTCCGTGGGAATCTGTCTGTTTTCAAAATAAGAAGTAATAATACGTTTCAGCTGTTCTGCGTCCGATGCAATGTCATCAATAATAGCAATATTCAAAATCTGTAACCTCCGGAGAAATAAGTGTAAAGGTAGTATAGCATAACTTTTCGGAATGTCCAGAGGCAGTTTACGATTTTACATAAGTTTTACGGGGGAGATTTTGTAGAGAAATGTCGTAAGATCTCATATTCTCTCAAAATCATTAGTGAATTCTGGAAAAAGAGTGCAAGATATCATGGAAAAACGTCATTTCGTCACAGGTTGGTTGTCATTTGCCGGGAAATTTTTTTACAATGATGTCATCCAAAAAAGAAAGGCGGTAGATATACGGAAAGTAAAAAAAGAAACCTGGCGACATGAGAAACTGTCAACAAAAAATCCAGACAAAAATCCTTAAAAAAAAACCTTACAACAACGGCTGTATTTCAGAGCATGAAACGCAGCCGTTTTCCCCGTTCCCAAAATACATGCTTCTTGACGGAAAGCAGGAAATTCGTTATTATTCGTTGTAGAGTGAAAAAGCCAATGCGGATATCTTTATCTGCAGGAACTTACGAAAAAAGAAAATGGAGAAACACACATGAACATTCTTAATATAGAACATATCCACAAGATTTTTGGAGACAAGGTGATTTTTGACGATATTTCCTGTGGCATTGACCAGGGAGAAAAGATCGGGATCATCGGTGTCAACGGAACGGGAAAAACTACCCTGCTCCGGGTAATAGCAGGAGAAGAAGAACCGGATGAGGGCCAGGTGATCACCCAGAACGGGATCCGTATCAGCTGGCTTCCCCAGACTCCGGAATTTCCACAGCATATGACCATTCTGGACTATGTGGCAGAGGGTAAGTGGCAGAAAGACTGGAGTACAGAGAGCGAGGCACGCCGTATGCTGAACACTCTCGGAATTACAGATCAGAACAGCAATATGGACAATCTATCCGGCGGTGAGAAGAAGAGAGTGGCGCTGGCCAGAATGCTTTTAAACCCGGCAGACATCCTGATCCTGGATGAGCCCACCAACCACCTGGACGGGGAGATGGTTACCTGGCTGGAAGATTTCCTCAGGAATTTCCGTGGAACCGTGATCATGGTTACACATGACCGATACTTTCTGGATCGTGTAGCCAACCGTATCCTGGAGATCAGTCACGGGAAATTATATTCCTACGCAGGAGATTACTCCAGGTTTCTGGAATTGAAAGCCCAGAGAGAAGAGATGGAGCTTGCCAGCGACCGTAAACGCCGTAGTGTCCTTCGGATGGAACTGGAATGGGCGGCGAGAGGCTGCCGGGCCAGAAGTACCAAGCAGAGGGCAAGGCTTGACCGTCTGGAAGCACTGAAAGCAGGAAAAACTCCGGTAAAAGATCAGAATGTAGAGATGGACTCCGTGGAAACCCGTATGGGCAAAAAGACCGTAGAGTTCCATCACGTGAGTAAAGCCATAGAAGGCCGCCTTCTGATCAATGATTTTGATTATATTGTTCTAAGAGATCAGCGCCTTGGAATCATCGGCCCCAACGGCTGTGGAAAATCCACCCTCCTTAAGATGGTAGAAGGACTGGTTGCTCCGGATTCCGGAGAAATTCAGATCGGCGAAACCATCCGCATCGGATATCTCGCCCAGAACGTTCCGGATATGGATGGAAGACAGCGAGTGATCGATTATATCGCGAAAGTGGCAGAATATGTTCCGACGAAAGAAAGGAAGAATCACCGCCTCCCAGATGCTGGAGAGATTTCTTTTTGACCCGGCCATGCAGTACACACCTGTAGAAAACTTTCGGAGGAGAGAAGAGAAGACTGTACCTTCTGAAAGTCTTGATGGAGGCACCGAACGTCCTGCTCCTGGATGAGCCAGGAAATGATCTGGATATCCCTACTATGACTATCCTGGAAGATTATCTGGATTCTTTTTCCGGTATTGTGATTACCGTATCTCATGACCGTTATTTCCTTGATAATGTAGTGAACCGCATTATGGCATTTGAAGGGGATGGACAGCTGGTACAGTATGAAGGCGGATACACCGATTACCTGGAGGCGAAAGCCAGAAAAGGACAGACTCTGGAAACACGTTCGAATATGGCAGGCAGCAGCCAGAACGAAAACGCCGGAACCGGAAAAAAAGAAATCCTCTGCAGATACCTGGAAACAGAACCGGAAACAGAAGCTGAAATTTACTTATAAAGAACAGAAAGAATTGAAACCATCGATGATGACATTGCGGCACTGGAGGAACGTCTGGAACAGATCGACAAAGAAATGGCAGTCAATGCCACCAACGCCGGAAAACTCCGGGAACTTTCCGAAGAACAGCAGGAAACCCAGCAGAAGCTGGATGAAAAAATGGACCGCTGGGTGTATTTAAACGACCTTGCGGAACAGATCGAGGCGCAGAAAGAATAAGATATATCAGCAGAGAGCTTATAGCATTTCGGGGAATACCGCTATAAGCTCTCTGTTTTCAACTGTTTTATTTTCAGGGTTTGCGCGAAACGTATTGACTTCCCGGGCAGAATTTTAGTATCATAAGTAACGGTACATTTGTTTTGGTACTCTGCAGTGAAAATCCTTGTACCGCTGGGTCTGAGGATTTTCACTACAGTGTACCATATGCATTCCGAAAAGGTTTTCGGACAGAGAAAGGACAACATATGTCAGAAATGGTAAAAGTCGTTGTAGACGCAATGGGCGGTGACAATGCCCCTGTAGAGCCGGTAAAAGCAGCAGTAGAAGCCGTAAAAGAGAAACAGAATATCCAGGTCATCCTCACAGGACAGGAAGACGTGATCCAGGCAGAACTTCAGAAATACCCGGATATCCGAAAGACAGAATCCGTGTAGTACACGCTTCCCAGGTGATCGAGACCGCGGAGCCTCCGGTAATGGCGATCCAGAAAAAGAAAGATTCCTCTATTGTAGTAGGTTTAAATCTTGTAAAAAAACAGGAAGCAGATGCCTTCGTATCTTCCGGAAGCACCGGAGCTGTTTTGGTAGGCGGCCAGGTGATCGTAGGCAGGATCAAAGGTATCCAGAGACCGCCTCTTGCCCCGCTGATCCCGACAGCCAAAGGCGTTTCCCTTCTGATCGACTGCGGAGCCAACGTAGACGCTAGACCGAATCATCTGGTACAGTTTGCACAGATGGGTTCCATCTATATGGAGAACGTGGTTGGTGTTAAGAAACCAAGAGTAGCCATCGTAAATAACGGTGCGGAGGAAGAAAAAGGAAATGCCCTGGTTTAAAGCCACATTCCCTCTTTTAAAAGCATGCAAAGATATCAATTTCATCGGAAGCATTGAGGCAAGGGATATCCCGGCAGGATACGCAGATGTAGTTGTCTGCAGAGCATTTGTGGGAAATGTGATCCTCAAGCTTTACGAAGGCGTGGGAGCTACTATGGTATCCATGATCAAAAAAGGCATGATGACAAGCCTCCGAAGTAAAGTAGGAGCCTTGATGGTGAAACCGGCCCTCAAGGAAACCCTGAAAGCTTTTGACGCCAGTGAATACGGCGGAGCCCCGCTTCTTGGACTGAAAGGTCTGGTAGTAAAGAGTCACGGAAGCGCGAAGAGTGTGGAGATCCGCCATGCTATCTTCCAGTGCGAGCAGTTTAAGGAAGAAAAGATCAACGAAAAGATCGAAGAATTTATTGCAGCTGAACAGAAAGCACAGGCAGAAGCAAAAACCGAAGAAAAATAAAAAACAGAAATCAAAATACGGGGTACAGACAGATAAGTCCCGAAAGTATTACAGACAGAACAGGAGGCGAGCAGTCTTGGAACTGGAAATACTGAAAACAATCATCGAGAAAACTCTGGGAAAGACCATGGGTACCATTACCGAGAAAACTACGTTTGTAGATGATCTGGGAATTGATTCTCTGGATTTCTTTCAGATCTTCATTGATCTGGAAGAAACTTATGATATCCATATTGATCAGCAGGAAGCAGAAGAGATCGTTACCATAGGAGATGCAGTGGAGACTCTTCGCCGCGCAACGAAGGGAAAAAGAAATGGAAAATAATTTAAAAAAAACTGGAACAAGACCATCGGAATATCAGTTTACCGCAAAATCTTGCTCGGAACAGGCAATGACGCACAGTTCCTACGCCAATGAGAAACATCTTGGAAAACTTGGCTGCAACGAGCGCCTGGAATTTCTGGGGGATGCAGTTCTTGAACTGGTATCCAGTGAATTTCTGTTTCACAATAATCCAAAGCTTCCGGAAGGGGAACTTACGAAGACGAGGGCAAGTATGGTATGTGAACCGGCGCTGGCATTCTGTGCAAGAGATCTGGATCTTGGTGAATACCTTCTGCTTGGTAAAGGAGAAGACGCTACCGGGGGGACGAAAAGAGAGAATCTGTAACATCGGATGCAATGGAGGCTCTGATCGGAGCAATTTATCTTGATGGTGGTTTTGCTAATGCAAAAGAGTTTATACATCGTTTTTATCCTGAATGATATTGAACACAAACAGCTCTTTTATGATAGCAAGACCATCCTGCAGGAAATCGTGCAGGAAAACGGAACACAGCCGGTGGAATATATTCTGACAAAAGAAGAGGCCCGGATCATAACAAAAAACTTTACTGTGGAGGCAAGAGTAAACGGAAAAGTGATGGGACAGGGAAGCGGTCATACAAAGAAAGCAGCAGAACAGGCCGCAGCATACCAGGCGATTCGTGTACTCAGAAAATAAACAGGAGAATTATGTATTTAAAGAATATAGAGGTACAGGGATTTAAGTCTTTCGCCCAGAAGATCAATTTTGAATTTCATAACGGGATCACCGGTATTGTAGGTCCGAACGGAAGTGGAAAGAGCAATGTCGGTGATGCGGTGAGATGGGTGCTGGGTGAACAGAGTGCCAGGTCTCTGCGAGGAGGAAATATGCAGGATGTCATTTTCTCCGGTACAGAGACAAGAAAACCCCTGGGTTATGCATCGGTGGCGATCACACTGGATAATTCAGACCATAAGCTTCCGGTTGATTACGAAGAAGTTACGGTAGCAAGAAAGCTATACCGTTCCGGAGAAAGCGAATATCTGATCAATGGAAGAGCATGCAGATTAAAAAGATGTAAATGAACTTTTCTATGATACAGGTATCGGAAAAGAAGGGTATTCGATTATCGGACAGGGACAGATTGATAAGATTTTAAGTGGTAAGCCGGATGAGAGGAGAGAACTTTTTGATGAGGCGGCAGGAATTGTCAAATTACAAACGAAGAAAAGTATGTCAGTCAAAAAGTTGGAAGACGAAACGCCAGAATCTGGTCCGTGTCAATGATATTCTGTCTGAGTTGGAAAAGCAGGTTGGGCCGTTAGAACGTCAGTCTGAAAAGGCGAGGGAGTATCTGAAACGGAAGGAAGAATTAAAAACATACGATATCAATATGTTTCTTTTGGAAATGGAACGTATCCGGGATCAGATCCGGAATCTGGATAAAAAACTGCGTATTACAAAAGGAGAACTAGAAGAAGCAACCAGAAAGTATGCAGATACAAAGACAGAATATGAGTCGATTGAAGAACAGGTGGAAGTGATCGATGATTCCATTGAAAAAGCGAAACCGTCAGTTAAATGAGAACAACCATTCTGAAGCAACAGTTAGAGAACCAGATCGCATTGTTAAAAGAACAGATCCACAGTGCGCGGATGAATGATGAACACTTCGATCAGCGTGCCGGTGTTATTGATTCGGAGATAGATGTCCGTGAAGGACAGCTGAAAGAAACTTCACACGGAAAAAGATTCCATTGAAAAACAGATGGAAGAAAAGCGTTCAGAAGAAGATAAGATCAAAAATGAACTGACGGAATTGCAGGAGAAGATTGCTCAGATTACCGGATCTGTCGATGAAAAAAAGAATCATATTATGGAAATACTGAATAACAGAGCATCTACGAAAGCTCAGATTCAGAAATTCGATACAATGATGGAGCAGATCCAGGTAAGAAAATCGCAGATTAACCGTGAAATCCTTGCAAATGACAGTGAGATCGCAGAAGAGAATGAGAGCCTGAATAAATTCCAAATGGAATTGAAAGTTATTTCCGACAAGATCATTTCACTGAATGACGAGAATAAAGAATATGAACGCAGGATCAGGGAATTGCAGACTAAGATTTCGAAAGATCCCAGAAGCTGCAGATCGGACAATCTGCTTTTCACAGGGAACAGTCCAGACTGGAATCATTAAAGAATATTACGGAACGGTATGACGG
>ENA-OQCD01000495-OQCD01000495.1-human-gut-metagenome-genome-assembly--contig:-NODE-495-length-11187-cov-3.721338_pt1 | contig 11187 bp, 17 predicted proteins | sample MGYA00242755_ERZ504571 | MGnify/ENA primary metagenome ERZ504571 (study PRJEB26092, sample SAMD00036274) | human gut metagenome | host: Homo sapiens | study: EMG produced TPA metagenomics assembly of...
TTAATCATATCATGGGAGCAGGGATTCCGTCAATTGAAGTAACTTTATCAAGTTTGAAGTTCAAGTCCTGGCTGGCCCTCAGAACGGCATCCGACACCATTCGACCATTCCTATGCGCTGGGACCCGCAGGCTAAGTCAAGCCCCGACCTGGGCTTACTTGCGTCGCTTTCGCGTCGCCGCCTTGTTCAAAGTCCTGACTGGCAACAAAAAAGAGCACCCCGATGGGTGCTCTTTTTTTGTTATGGGCCAGCCAGGACTTGAACCCGGGACCAAGCGGTTATGAGAACGTCGCTAATTTTGAAATCCCGTTTTTCTTTGTGAAATTTTATGGCTATTTGATAATTCCATAAAAGTGCCTTTGTGTACTTTGACGTAACTTTTGGTATCTTTTTGTCTCTAAAACGGCTCTTTGTAGGTGAAAATTTTCACCTACGAAACTCGACACTTACTGTTACCATTTTGGCTTTACATGGCTCACTTTCTAAAATTGAAGGTGAGCTTTTTCTTTTGCAGAAATCGGGAAGGAGGTTTTCTACTCCTCTGCTGCGGACCCCCTCTATCTGTCCGCAGCAGAACAACAAAATGCAAAAAGCCCAGAGCGATACCGCTCCAGGCTCCGTTGTCTGTATGTACACATCATCTTATAATGTCCGGGGCGGATATTGTCAAGGGAAGTGAACGGGGTTCATCTCTAGGTGCCCACCGATTCATCTTGTTTGGTGTTTTGCATCCACCGCACCAGCGCTTCGGCGTCCTGTTTGCCTTTGGCGTACATTTTTTCAAGGCAGGCGCGGTTCTTGGTCAGGGTGGACATTCCCTCGGTGCTGTCCGGGGCGATGATGCAGACAAGGCCCTGTCGCTCCAGCTCCCGCGCCCGCTGGACAGCCGTGTTGTACCGCCATGCCCGGCGGCGCAGCCCTCGGCTGCAGCGGGGTAATGCGACTGCAGCAGGTGTGCCAGATGCTTGTCCCGGGCATCACTACTCACCAGCCCGATGGGCTTGGTCAGGATGAGAGCCACCCGGTCGCAGCCGTGGGCAAAGGCCCATTCCAGCGGGACGGGGTCGGCCAGGCCGCCATCAAAATAAGGCACGCCGTCGATGACGCAGGCTGGTCGATGACCGGGATGCAGCAGGACGCCATGAGGACGCGGTAGTCGTCCGGGTGGAGGTCTGCCTTGGTGAAATACTGCGCCTCGCCGTTCTGTGCATTAGCGGCCACCACGCAGAGCTCTGCCGGGCTGCGGGCAAGCGCCGCGTAATCCAGCGGATTCTCGCCGCCTGCATTGCTGAGGGTGCCGTAGACATAGCCCAGATCGAGATAGGAGTGCTTGCGGATGAGGTTGTGCACGCTCATGTACTCCCTGCGGAAGGAGTATTCATCGTAAAAGGGCTTGTTCCGCCCATGCTGGCCTGCCAGATAGGACGTCATATTGGCGCTGCCCGCCGAAACGCCGATGCAGAGATCGAAGCGGAGGTCCTCCTCCAGGCAGCGGTCCAGCACGCCAGCGCCGTAAATGCCCCGCAGGCCGCCACCCACATCGATGACACCGTATTTCATGGTCTGTTCCTCCATCGTTTAATTCCATTTCCCTCCCAGTATAACGGGACGGCGGGAAATACTCATTGAGCAAACGGCGGGATCTGATGCAATTTGCGGCAGAAAGCAGGATCTGCCGCAATGGGGGCAAACAAAAACGGCCAGCGTATCATGTGCTCTGTGATATGTACCCCTAATTGAAAAAATCCATCCGCATATGTTCCGGCACGCCTTCGTCAGCATTCTGTTGTCTAATCCCAATATCGGTGTGGCAACGGTGGCCGCAGAAGCCGGACGCGCTCAGCCTAGCACGACCCTTGCAATCTACACGCAGGTCTACGACAGACGACGTGATGAGATTCGGAAACAGATGAGCAAAGAATTGTACAAGTAAAGCGCCTATTCATGCAAAAAGAAAAGCACGAGAGCAAAATCTCGTGCTTTTTGGTGGGCCAGCCAGGACTTGAACCCGGGACCAAGCGGTTATGAGCCGCCAGCTCTGACCAACTGAGCTACTAGCCCGCATATTCTGCGCTGCGGCACTTACAAGTATACCAAAAACAGCGCAAAATGAAAAGCATTTACACAAAACTTTATTTGGTACGGTGGGCATCCAGCTTCTGCTGCATAAAACGATCAAGCATTTCCTGCGGGAACAGCGGCTCCTTGTAGCCAAAGGCCTCGCGGATGAAGATCAGGGTCACTACGGTCTGACGACCGGGGTCCAGCCGGAGGGTATACAGGGTGTCCAGCGGCTGCTGGGTGGGCTGGTGCAGGGTGAGATGCAGCAGAAAGCCGCCGCCCTTTTCCCGGCGGCACTCGTACACGAACTCGTCGGTGTCCCTGTGCTCGTCCAGCCGGTCGAAGCACTCGTCCAGCGGCAGGTCGGTGCGGAACTCCGAAAGGCCGGCGGGGCCGTACTGGCTGCGGCGGGTATTCTCGCGCCGGGACAAAAGAAAAACGATCACGCCAAGTACGGCGGTAAGCAGGACAATGGAAACTGCGGCGTTCATGAAGATCCTCCTGAAGAGTTTTTTCTTATTGTAACACAACCCGCATACTTTTTGTGCTATAATATTTTTTAATTCTTTGAAAAATTTTGTCAGGAGCCTGCGCACTGCTGCAGGCGGGAGGAACACAATGAAGCTCAAATTTACACGCAAGACCTGGTATTTTTTCCTGCTGGCGGCAGCGGCAATGTCCATGCTGGGCGGCTTTGCCGTGCTGGGCGGCATGGATTTTTCGGGGCTGGAACTGATCGTGTTCTGCATCACCGGCATTGCAGTGCTGTTTTTGGCCGCACAGAAGGGTGCTCCCGCCAAGGATAAGCGCAGCTACACGCTGGTGTTCGTGCTGCTGATGCTCAGCAAGCTGGCTGCAGGCGGCTGGGCGGCGACCTGTGCTCGGCACTGGTGTGGCCGGGCCTGCTTGCCATCGAGTACGGCCACGGCAGGCCCGTTCAGCGCCCGCTGCAGCTGGTGTGCATCTCGGAAGCGCTGCGCCTTTTGTTCTGGCTGCTGACGAAGTATGCGGGCATGAGCGCCCTTGCCTTCTGGACGAACATCATGTTCGTGCTGCTGGCCTGCGCCCGGGGCTGGGCAGCGCTTGTGCTGTATAAGACCCAGGAGGAGACCCTGTGACCCAGCGGCGCAAGTCCAAAAAAACGGAAGCGGAACCGCGCCGTGTGAACCGGCGCACCTTTCTGGCGGGGGCCGGTGCTGCTGCCTGTGTGGGTGCGGGGCTGTGGCTGCGCAGAAAAAAAGTTTTCCAAACGGGACAAAACGAAAGCAGAAAAACAGCCTGTTGAGAACCCTGCCCTGCCTGCAGGCGAGTGGCGGGCCGTATGGGTGAGCTATCGTGGAATGGGCAGCAATGGATTTTTCCTCGGCGGATAGCTTCCGCGCCGGGTGCGTGCAAATGCTGGAAAACTGCGCGGGCCTTGGGCTGAACACGGTGCTTGCGCAGGTGCGGCCCTTCGGGGATGCACTTTACAAAAGCCAGCTGTTCCCGTGGAGCCATCTGTGCACCGGCGTGCAGGGGCAGGACCCCGGTTTTGACCCGCTGGACATCCTTTTGCAGGAGGCCCACGGGCGCGGCCTTTCGGTGGAAGCGTGGCTGAATCCCTACCGGCTGCGGTCCTCTGCAGCCATGCCGCCGAATCTGGCAGAGAACAACCTTGCCAACACCCACCCGGAATGGGTGTGTGCAGTGGGCGACGGGCTGTATCTGAACCCGGCCGAGCCTGCAGCGGCGGACTATGTGGTGCAGGGCGTGGCCGAGCTTTTGCAGAACTACGCGGTGGACGGCATCCACTTTGACGATTATTTTTACCCTACGACCGAAGAAAGCATCGATGCGGCGCAGTTTGCGGCCAGCGGTGCGGCAGACCTTGCAGCATGGCGGCGGCAGAACGTGACTGCTCTGGTCAAGAAGGTGCACGACACGGTGAAGACTGCAGACCCGACGCTGCGCTTTGGCATCAGTCCGCAGGGGAATCCCGACAACGACCTCAACAGCCAGTACAGCGATGTAACGGCGTGGCTGGCTGCGGGCGGGGAAGAACAGGCGGTGGATTATCTCTGCCCGCAGATCTACTGGGGCTATGGCTACACGCTGCAGAGCGGCAGCACCCGCTTTGCCTTTGAGAACATCGTGCCCGCGTGGCTGGCATACCCGCGCGCAGAGGGCGTGGCCCTGTACTTCGGGCTGGGCGCGTACCGCGTGGGCGCAGGTGACGGCGGAGCGAACCCGGACAGCGTAAGCGGCTGGAGCACCGGCGATGTGCTGGCCCGGCAGGTGCAGGACCTGCGCAGCCAGAACGCGGGCGGCTGGGCGCTGTACCGGTACGGCAGTCTGTTTGGTACAGGTGCGCCGGAGCAGACCGCTGCCGAGTGTGCTGCCTGCGGGGCGGTCACTGGCAAAAGAAAACGTAAAAATCAGGCGGCAAAACCGCACAAAAAAAGAAAAAGCCCCCGGCGGGGGCTTTTTCTTGCAGTACGGCACAGGACAAATGTCTTGTACAGCGCCGAAAAAATGCGGTATACTATATCTGTATCTGCTCTGTACAAGAACAGGGCGGAGGGATGAAAAACAAAGAGAAGCGCATTGCTTCGTGAGGAAACGTATGAAGATGAAAAAAAAGGATCGTTGTGCTGCTGATGGCGCTGGTGCTTGCAGTGGGCCTGATCGGCTGCAAGGACACCCTGAAGAGCATCGTGCACAAGGCATCGGGCACTTCAGACGAAGTGCAGGAAGAGGACACTACCCGCTGGGCCGACCAGACCAGTGATCCGCTGATCATTCAGGGCATTGCAGACTCCTCGGCCAAGTTTGCCACGGCCACGGCGGATGGCTGCCTGTATGCAGTGTTCAACGGCATCTGGAGCCGCCAGACCAGCTACTTTACCGTGCCCTCCGGCACGCTGAGCATTATGGGCTGCGGCACGGCTGAGGGCACCCAGCGGTTCAAGGTGGCCGTGTGGAAAAAGGTGGACGGCGGCGCAGAGTATGTAGCCGACAGCACCTATTATATCCATACCGACGGCACCGACTACCGCTGCACCATCTCCGGGCTGGACCCGGCGGCGCAGTACCGTGTGACCATCTCCTATGACTCCAGCAAGTACTACCTGTACGGCCTGCTGAAGGTGGAGGGCATTGGCTGATGAACACACAAACCAAGAACTCTCTGCTTTTGCTGCTGTGCTCCCTTATTTGGGGCACAGCCTTTGTGGCCCAGAGCGCCGGTTCCGGCATGGGAGCCTACAGCTTTCTGGCCGGGCGCAGCTGGCTGGCTGTACTGGTGCTGATCCCCACGGTGATGGTGTTTGATGCCATCCGCCGCAAAAGCGGCACCGATGCAAAGCCCAAAACTGCTGCCGAGAAGAAAAAGCTGCTGGCGGCAGGCTTTGTGTGCGGCACCCTTCTGTTTGCTGCTTCCGCTGCACAGCAGATCGGCATTACCATCAATCCGTCCACGGCAAAGGCTGGCTTCCTGACCGCCATGTACGTGGTGCTGGTGCCGGTGTTCGGCCTGTTTCTGGGCCGGAAGGGCAGTGCGCAGCTGTGGGTGAGCATGGTGGTAGCCGTGCTGGGCCTGTACCTGCTGTGCATGAAAAACGGCTTTGGCAGCATCGAGTCCAGCGACTGGCTCCTGCTGAGCTGCGCGGTGCTGTTCAGCTTCCAGATCATTGCGGTGGATCACTTTGCCCCGCAGGTGGACGGCGTGCGGCTGAGCCTTGCCGAGTTTCTGGTGGTGTCGGTGGAAAGCACCGCTGCGGCTCTGCTGTTCGAGACACCTTCCGCAGCGCAGTTCGCGGAGAATGCGCTGCCGATCCTCTACTGCGGCATCATGTCCAGCGGCGTGGCCTACACCCTGCAGATCCTGGGCCAGCGAGATCTGAACCCTGCCATTGCCAGCCTGATCATGTGTCTGGAAAGCGTGTTCAGTGCGCTGGGCGGCTGGATGCTGCTGCACCAGAACCTTTCTGCCCGGGAAGTCTTTGGCTGCGTGCTGATCTTTGCTGCCGTGGTGCTGGCCCAGCTGCCGCTGGAAATGTTGCACCGGGCAAAAAAGACTACCTGACCTCATGGCGGGCAGAAAGCAGGAGACACAGCTGCGCACGGCAGGCGGCATCCAATACGAGCTGACCCGCAAACGGGTCAAGAACCTGAACATCCGTGTGCGGGAGGATGGCACCGTGGCGGTGAGCATCCCCCTGCGGACAAGTGCAGATGCGGCAGACCGCTTTGTGGCCGCACGCGCCGACTGGGTGCAGCAGGCCCGGGAACGTGCCATGCGGCGCGCAGCGCAGGAAGCGCGGCCTCTGCCGGATAAGGAAACAGCGCTGGCCTATTTTACGGCCATGAGCGATAAGGTCTACCCGGCCTTTGCCGGAGTGCTGGGCGGGCACAAGCCCGTCATCAAGGTGCGCAGCATGACCAGCCGGTGGGGCGTGTGCTTTATGGCAAAACGGCAGATCACCTTTGCTTTGCAGCTGTATCATATGCCCCCGGCGGCGCAGATCTATGTGGTAGTGCATGAGTACTGCCACTTTTTGCAGCCCAACCACAGCCCGGCCTTCTGGGCCGAGGTGGCAAAGCTGCTGCCGGACTGGAAAGCCCGGGCGGGCGCTTTTAAAGTGACTAAATAGTGGGAAAGCGGATGCGGGCAGTCACAGACCGGCCCGCATCCGAATTGTAAAACAGGAGGGAAGTTCCCTTGGAAAACGAAAAAAAGTCCGGCGATAAATATTCAAAGCTTGCCGGCAACACATTGATCTTTGCAATTTCCAGCTTTTCGTCAAAGCTGCTCACCCTGATCGTCCAGCCGTTCCTTACCTATGCAATGGCGGAGATCTCCGATCTGGGCCTTTCCAAGATCCTGAGCCAGTACGCGAACCTGCTCATCCCGTTCGTGTCCATGGGCATGTCCAACGCCATCATCCGCTTTGGTCTGGACAAGGGCAACAGCGAAAAACAGGTGTTCACCAACGGCCTGCTGACCATTCTGGGCGGCTTTGGCATTCTGGTGCTGTGCTGGCCCATTGCGCAGTTCCTGCCCGATATGGCACAGTACGGCCTGCTCATTTACATCTATGTGCTCATGAGCTGCCTGCGCACCCTGTGCACCCAGTTCGTGCGCAGCCGCCAGTGGAACAAGCTGGTGGCCGTGGACGGCGTGCTGTGCACCGTGGCCACCATGGCTTTCTACGTGCTGTATCTGGTGGGCTTCAAGTGGGGTGCCAACGGCTACCTGCTGGCCATCATCAGCGGCGACCTTTCCAGTGTGCTGTTCCTGATGTTCACCGGCAAGCTGTGGAACTATGTGGAGCTGAAGGGCATCAACAAGGATCTGTGGAAGCAGATGCTGCGCTTCTCGCTGCCCATGATCCCGGCACAGATCAGCTTCTGGATCATCAACGCATCCGATCTGTTCTTTGTGCGTGAGATGTGTAACGGTCTGGACGGCCGCGACGGCAATGCATGGAGCGGCCTGCTTTCCACCGGCTATTTCCTGCCCACCATCCTTACTACGCTGGGCTTGATCTTCTACGATGCATGGCAGCTTTCCGCTGTGACCGAGGAAGAGGGCCGCGCAAAGTTCTTTACCAAAAATTTTCCGCACCTATTCCAGTGTGCTGTTCTGCTGCGCAGCCGGTATCATCTGGCTGTGCCGCCCGGTGATGCACGTGATGAAGTCCAACTACTACTATGCATGGCACTTTGTGCCCTTCCTTGTGCTGGCTTCCACCTGCAGCTGCTTCAACCAGTTCATGAACAGCGTGTATGTGGTGAATAAAAAGTCCGCCCGCAGCATGATCACCATGATGGCGGGTGCTGTGAGCAACTGCATCATGAACTACTTCTTCATCAAGTGGTGGGGGCCTGTGGGCGCTACCTATGCGTCCTTCCTTGGCCTTGCGCTGGTGTTCACCCTGCGCGCCATCGATGCCCACCGCATGATCGGGATGCAGGTACATCCGGGCCGCGTGCTGGTGAATGCGGCTGCGCTGGTGATCGAAGCCTTTGTGCTGCTGGCCGAAACGCCGCTCTATGGCCTGTGGACCGGCATCATCACGGCGCTGATCATCCTGTACAACTTTGCCGGTGTGTGGGCCATGGCCCGTGTCCTGCTGCCCAAGCTTCTGGGCCGCCGCGGCAAGGCACTGGTAAATGTGATCGACGGCTGGATCGCACCCAAGAAAGCATAACAGCATAACTGAAAATAAACGCAGAAAGTCCCCGGAACGCTGGTTCCGGGGACTTTTTCAGCAATCGGGAAAACTTTCAGTGCCGGGCATTTTTGCCGGTCAGGCTGGCAAAAAGTGCCGCCAGCCATTAGGGCAAAAAGTACCGCCATTCCTCAGAATGACGGTAAAACGGATGCGGCAGATCAGGCCAGGTGCTTTTCCAGCCAGCTGCCGATATCTTCAAACACTTCCTGATGGTTCGTTTCCACCAGCAGTTCATGCCGGGCACCGGGGTACAGCTTGCACTCAATGTTCTGCACACCGGCATCTTTCAGGCTCTGGATGGCACGCTGCACGCCCTTGCCCTGTTCGCCCACCGGGTCGCATCGCCAGCCAAGAACAGCAGCGGCAGGTCTTTGGGCATTTTTGCAAGGAACGCCGGGTCGTGCAGGCGCAGGATGCCGCTGAACATGCTGTAGTAGGCGTTCAGCGTAAAGGTAAAGGTGCAGCGTTCGTCGGCCAGATATTTGTCCACCTCGGCCTGATCGCGGTTGAGCCAGTCGTGGGTGGTGCGGCCCTCCAGCCCTTTGTTGTAGCCCATAAAGGACATGTTGGCCACGAACTTGCTGCGGTACTGCCAGCCGTGGAAAGCGGCCAGCACCCGGCAGAGGGTTTTGGCAAACTGCACCAGTGCCTTGGGCTGGAAGCCGGTGCCCATGATGATGGCTCCGTCCAGCTCATGGCCGTATTCGCACAAATACTGCCGGGCATAGAACGAACCCATGCTGTGCCCCAGCAGAAAATAAGGCACGCCCGGGTACAGCTCTTTGGTGCGCACGGTCATGGCGTGCAGGTCGGCCAGAACGGCGCGGTTGCCGTCCGGCTCGGCAAAGTAGCCGTAGTCCGCTTTGGTGCGGATGGAGCCGCCGTGGCCCAAATGGTCGTGGCCGGTAACAAGAATGCCCCGCCCGGCCAGATATTCCGCCAGCGGCTTGTAGCGGTCAATAAATTCCACCATGCCGTGGGACAACTGCAGAACCGCCTTTACTTCACCCTCCGGCACACAGCGGAAGGCATGCAAAGTCCGCCCCGGCACAGTGGACGGGACGGTGAAATCGATCATCTGGCTCATAGCAGAGCCTCCTTTTTGTGTGTTTACAGTGCACCGATCTTGCGGCGGCAGGCCGGGCAGATGCAGTAGCCCGCAAACTGTACCGAAGACTCATCCACCTCGCCGCAGAAATCGCAGCTGCCGGCGGGCCGATGCTTTTTGAGCACGATGGAGTCGCCATCCACAAAGATCTCTAGCTTGGTGTCAGTGTCCAGATGCATACTGGTGCGCAGCTCCTTGGGCAGAACGATGCGGCCCAGCGCATCGATGCCGCGGACAATTCCGGTACTTTTCATAGTATTCCATTCTCCTTTATCCTTTTCCTGTGATAGCCAGTCTGTGACACAATAGGAAAATTGTTCCAGTGGCGCTATGCTCAGTATACAAAAAATAACAGGGTTCGTCAATGATTGCGTGACATTTCGACAAAAAACAACCTTTTATGCAACTTCTTCCGGCTTGTTCTCCACACGGGCGCTGGTGCGTCCCTCGGGACGGATCTCTCCAGCGGCAGTCAGTGCGATCTTGGTCAGCGTGGGGCCTGCCAGCTCATACACCAGCACCGAGAACAGCACCACGCTGCGCACCATGTGGCCGTCCGAGAGCTGGGCGGCTGTGGCAGCCATGCCCAGTGCCACACCGGCCTGCGGCAGCAGGGTGATGCCGAGGTACTTCTGGATATCATCACTGCAGCGGGCCGCGCGATCAGCGAAAGGGAAGAACGAAAAGGGAAAACGCAGCGCAGCCAGAAAAAACGCATATACGTCCAATATACTATCCGCCCAGACAAAAAGCAACCGGAATATGGAGCCCCGGCAAAGAGCTCCGGTCGGGCAAATAAAAGAAACTCCTTCCGTCATCGCTGCGCGATCGTCCACCCATTCCCCTTTCTGGCACTTTCGTGCCACCTCCCCCGGCCGGGGAGTCTTTCTCACGGAGGGAGGCTCTGGCGAGAAGGAGAGGTGTTCCATTCTGCCAAAGGCTCCCTCTTTGAGGGAGCTGGCACGGCGTAAGACATGACGGAAGGAGTAAATTTCAAACAATCAGTTGAACTTGAAGACCTTGCGCAGCTGGCGGTACACGCCCAGAGTGAGCTTGTCGCCGCCGGGGGAACTTCAGGTCGGTCAGACCGCCCAGATTGTAGCGCACGGCACGGTAAACACCGGTGCTTACGTGGCCCTTGAGGTACTGCCACAGCCCGGTGCGCTTGGCCTTTGCCTCGTCGCTGCCGTCCAGCAGCAGGAAGATGTCGCTTACGGCCATCATCACGGACAGATAGTGCACCATGTAAGCGTGCAGACGTTTCTGATCCTTCAGCTCATCCAGATTCTGACAGTCGATCATGTGCCGGGTGACCCGCAGCTGCTGATCCACCCGCTTGACCATGATGCTCTCGTTCACGCTCTGGTCGGCACGGCCAATGAAGTAGCGGTACAGATCCAGATCCATGTAGTACATGCTCTTGACATAGGGCAGGGGCTGGTAGACAAAAATGTTGTCCACATAGAAGGTGTGCTTGGGCAGCACCATGCCGCACTTGCGCAGCACCTCGGTGCGGTACATCACCGAGTGCATCAGGATGTTCTGGTCCGGGCGGAAGTGGCCCACATGGGTCCAGTTGAACAGGCGGTTCTGGGGGAACACGTTGGTGTAGCGCACGGTCAGGGTGGTGTTGTCCTCCACATGCTCGTACACATAGTTGCAGATCATCATGTCCGGCGCGGTGCCGCGGGCCACCAGAGTGGTCAGGCGGGCCAGAACCTTTTTCAGGCGTCGGTGTCCAGCCAGTCGTCGCTGTCCACTACCTTATAGTACAGGCCGGTGGCGTTGCGGATGCCTGATTGA
>ENA-OQCD01000496-OQCD01000496.1-human-gut-metagenome-genome-assembly--contig:-NODE-496-length-11172-cov-1.924491_pt1 | contig 11172 bp, 14 predicted proteins | sample MGYA00242755_ERZ504571 | MGnify/ENA primary metagenome ERZ504571 (study PRJEB26092, sample SAMD00036274) | human gut metagenome | host: Homo sapiens | study: EMG produced TPA metagenomics assembly of...
CAATGGTAAAGGGGACAAAGGTGATCAAGCCACGTCGTTGGTAATGAGCATGGAGGCGAAAAAGGGAAGCAGAACCAAAATCAGGCTCAAAAGCCCCATCCCGTTTGCGTCCCGTAAGAAGCCTTTGGCAGAACACGGCGAAGACATTGCACTCCTGCAGCCCGGCCACCACCGCCATCAGGCAGAACAAAAGGCTCAGAACCTTCCAATCAAAATATGCGCCATAGGCTCGGAGGGAGGCACGAACGCCATAGACGCCGCGGCGCAGACAAAGGAAATTACCAGCACAGGCTCCCGCCGAAAAAACCGATTGCTTTTTGCTTTGCCCCGGCCGCCAAGCCATCCCCCTCCTTTCTTTCATTGATTTCCGCTGCTTGCCCGCATCATGAATTATTTTCCATTGCTTTTTCATTTTGCTTTTTCGAAAATACAGCCGCGCCGGCCCTTCTCCGTATGCTTCCGTAAAGCCTTCTGCTCTGGAACCAGCGCCCGGTATCCGGGGGTTCAGCCCCTTTTCTTTAGATAAGCGGATGAAATTAATCCGCCGCAGCCAGGGAAGCGTCTCTTTCCGGCTGCTTTTCTTTGCCGCCGATCGTCTCGCAGCACCGAATCAGAAGCTCGCATTTTTTCCTCCGCGGTCAAATCGGAAGTCCCGCGGGCCTGGACCCGCGAAAGAAACCGGGCGTTGTTAAGCCTGGCGCGGCTTTCCTCCCACACTGTCATATAATCCTTATAAATCAGCCCGTAAAGCTCCTTTTGCGGGTCGTTGATATCCAGGGAGAAAAAATCCTTCGCCGTGATCCGGCCGTTATTTTTATCCAAGCAATGAAGATACGGCCCCGTGATAAACCGGTCGTCTATTTTATAGGTATCGTTGAATATCGGCTTTTCCGTGAACCGGATTTCCAGGTTCGTCCCGTAATTTTCGGCGCAGCTGCAGAGATCGGAAAAAATCTTGATATAATTGTCCGACACATCCTCTGTGCCGTATACCAGCTGGTAGGTCCTGCTCCAGGGCGGCACCGCCAGCACCCGAACTCTAAGGCCCTTCGTCTCGGCGCAGGCCTGGCAGAGCGCTCTGCGAAAGGACTTTTTTCCTGTCATAATCAGCCGGTAGCCGGTGATCCAGATTTCATTCCGGCATTTGGGGATCAGCAGCTCCAAAAGCTCATCCTTATGGAACCGCAGGTTCTCAATCCCAAAGCTTTTTAAATTATTGATATACTCGTCGTTCTGGGATTCCTTATATTTCAGTAAGGTATCCGAAAGCAGGCACAGCGCCGACGCGATCAATGAGGTAGCGAAGGCGATGGAAAGCTCATGGAGAACGCCGCCGTCGGTCAAGGACCAGGCCGTCACAAAGGCAGCGGTGAGCACGACCAGGAGCAATAAAAACAGAAAGTTTCCGGTAAGCCGGTATTGTTTTCATCACCTGCCGCTTTTTTTTTCGCCACCGGTCCGTGATAATAATAAATGGTATCGATTCCCGGGCCCGGTCATCCTCCAGACGGCAGTGCTCGTAAAAACTTCAGGGATGACAAAAATCCGGATATGGGACAGATTAGTAGACCAGGTCCGGGTAAACACATTGCCCCAGCCGAATTTTTTTAAACAGGTGGTGATAAAAGCCGTTGGTGATGCCGTGGCGGCGGTAATGGGGATGGACGATCACCGTGGTGACATAGACGTTTGGAGAATGGGAGGGCGGAATTTCCTCGCAGACATAGTTTTTCTTTAGGGACATAAAGCCCACTACCCGGCCGTCGTCAACCGCCAGAAACGCCGGCTGATGCTGGATATTCTCAAAATAAGCCACAGGCCCTTCCCTTTTCCCTCCCTGAGGGCCCAGGTTGCTCTGAATCGTCGAGCTCCGGGCGGAAAGAGGAGGGATAAATTCCTGGTCGCACAGCGACAGCAGCTCCATAATATCCGCCAGGTAAGCCTCCTTGGTAACGCGCTCAAAATATTTGATCTTCATAGCGGGCCTCCAAAACGCTTGATCTTCTCTCCCATTATAGCACAAGTCTTCCTCCGCATCCCCTGGTATCTTACAGAAATTAAGAAAAATTTTTATACGCTTCCGCCCGCTCCCGAAGCTCCTCCCCCTTTCTGCTGAAAATTCAGCTTTGCCAAGCCATAACCTGCCTAAAAAACGGGAGAGCGCAAGGCTGCGCTCTCCCGTTTTTCGCTATATCCTTAAGATAAAATAAAAAATCCCCAGGCTTTGCTGAAGAGAAACAGCCTTCGCTTCCAATACGGACGGAATCGGACCTTCGCACAAAGGCTTGGGAGGCCGCAAGGGCTTTAAAAGCAGCTTACAGCCTCGGCAGGCGGCACAAAAAAGAAGGGCCTGCGCCGCTTAAAAAGCCTGTCCGCCTCAGGCTTTTCCGAGATGATACCATATCAGAGGGCATATCCTTCAGCCCTAAGGCCGGATCTGTGAGGCGCCGGAATTCCGTTCATTTCTTCTGCACGTACTTGCGGTACAGCGGCAGATAAACCTCCTGGTCCCGCGGGACGCATCCGGTGGTGGTATGGCCGATTTGAATCAGGTCGTAGCATTTATCACAGGTCAGGCAGCATTTATTCCGCTGCATCCCCTTACCGCACAAAATATCTTTCGCAAAATCCGGATAGGCAAAGGCCTGGCGGCCGAAGCCCGCAATGTCAAACCATCCTTGCTCGATGCCGCCGGCGCCTACATTGGCCCCAAACTGCTCCAGCCAGGTCAGGCCGGTGCACATAAAGATACCGCCCGGCGTCTGAGCCTTGATGTCCCTGGTGGCCTTCAGCAGATCATGCACGCCTGCATAAGGGGTGATCGGCTGGTCGTCGTGCTCCGCCATCAGGCCCGTTCCATAAGGCCGGTACCGGGGCATCATTGTTGAAAGGTTTATCAGCTTCACGCCTCTTTCCACCAGCATGTTGCAGAGCTTTACCGGCTCGGTTAGATCCGGCTCCATGACCCCCTCCTTCTTTACCATTCCCCAGCCATAGGGATAGGGCACGCAGTCATAGGCATTGAGGCGCACGCAGATTTCTATTCCGCCGCCTACCCGTCTGCGGATGCCGTCGATAATATCGAACAGGGCCCGCGTGCGGTTTCAAGACTGCCGCCGAATTTTCCCGGACGGGTAAAGGCGCTCAGAAGCTCCCGCAGGATATACTCATGGCACACCTTAACATCCACGCAGTCAAAGCCCGCTTCTGCGGCCAGCTCCGCCCCGTGGATAAAGCCCTCGATGATCTCCTCAATTTTTTCATCGGTGGCGATCTCAATTTTTCCGCAGCTGCCGTCAATGGAGGTATGGTCATCCATATAAGGGTTTTCGCACACCGCCAGAGGCGTAGGCTCCCAGTTTTTATTATTGGAGCGCCTGCCGGAATGGGTAAGCTGCAGGACGTTATAAGGCTTATGCCCCATAGATTCCCACGCGGCCTGGTCGGATTCCCGGATGAGCCGGCCAATTTCCCCTACCGTCTCCTCATTGATGACCATTTGCAGCGGGTTGCACCGGCCGTCGTCGGAAATCGCGATGGACTCATACCAAATCAGTCCCGCGCCGCCGGAGGCATACCGATGGTAACGGCGGAAGATCAGGTCTGACGGCGCGCCGCTGGGCAGGCCGTCAAAGCCCTCCAGAGGCTGGATTCCCAGCCGGTTGGGAACGGTTTTCCATACAGCTCAAAGGGCTGGGCCAGAACGCTCAGGTCCTGCGATACCGGGAAATCAAGCCCATCCGCCCCCAGGATTCTCGAAAAATCCTCTACGGAATGCATTTGGCCGAAACGGTACTTTTTTTCAACTTTTTTCATCTCTAGCTACCACCTTTATGTTATTTGTTACCGGCGTTGATCGGGTCAAAGACCTCCCGGTTGATATAGTCTAGGCACTGGGGCGCCGCAGCCTCGTAATCCTGAAGATAGATGTCCAGGGAAACCGGCCCGTCATAGCAGGTATCCTTTAATTTCTGATACACCGCCCGCAGGTCGATCTCCCCCTCCCAGGGCAGCTTATGGCAGTGCTCTCCCATGCACATATTATCGATGTGAGAGTACACAATGAAATCCTTCGAACGGTCGATGGCGGCTTCGATATCAACCTCGCTCAGATAAATATGTCCCACGTCGAAATTAAGCTTCAGCGCCGGGCTTCCCACCTTTTTCCGCTACATGGAAAAAAGATTTTTCAGGCTATGGATCAGCTGGTTGGGCTCCACCTCGATGGCAAGCCGCACGCCGCTGTCCTCCGCGATTTTGCAAAGCTCCCGTGTGCGTTCGATCAGCTGGGGCGTAAACTTCCTTTTTCGTTCAGCTCCCCGTATCTCAAAGGCATAAAGGTGGACAATATTACTGTATTCGAGACCGTATGGTATTTGGGCGCCGCTTTTAAAAGACGCTTTTCAATTTCATAGGTATCGTCGTCGTTCACATAATTTTGATGGCAGGCCAGAGCGGTGATCGGAAAATCCAGTTCCCGGCTCACCTCGTTGACCTTTTCGATCACATAATCATCCAGATAATTTACATCCAGCCAGGTGCCCATACCGTGCTGCAGGCTCAGCTCTAAACCTCCGTAGCCCATTTTATGAAACATGCGCATGGTATCGATCAGCGACCTGTTTTTTATAATATGACTTCTTCCCGCCAGATACATAGCAAACCTCCTACAAAATAATGGCAGCCGGGCGTGTCTGTTTTACCGTCCCGGCCGTTTGTCCCGGCCGGTCTGTCAGCCCTTCACCGCGCCCGACGTGAGGCCTTGGATAAAGTAACGCTGCAGATAAATGAAAATAGCGATCAGCGGCACGACGATGATGGTGATGGCCGCGGCAAAGGGCCCCCACTCAATGCCGTACTCGCCCCGGAAATACAATAGTCCCACCGGATCGTCTGAATCTTGGTGGAGGACGAGGAGGCGATGCTGGCCCACATGTATTCGCCCCAGGTGCCGATGAAATTGAACACCATCACCGTAGCGACGGCGGGCCGCACCAAGGGCAGAATCACTTTGAAGAACAGCCGCACCTCGCCGCTGCCATCCACCCGGGCCGCCTCCATCACGCTCCGAGGGGATGGAATCGAAGAAATTTTTAAATATATAAATGCTGAAGGGGGATATGCCAGGTAAGGTAAGGCAAAATCAGCATCCAAAGAGACCCGCTCAGCTTCATGTCGATCATCTGCATATAGAGAGGAATATAGACCGCCACACCGGGCACGAAGTTCAGGGTCATCAGCGCGGTAATAATGGCCTTAGCGCCCGGGATATGCATTTTAGAAAGAGCATAGCCTCCTAAAGCGGTAAACAGCACCGAGCCGATGACCGCAGCAACCGTTACGACAATGCTGTTAAAGGCGTAGAGGCCGATCTTGCCCTCCACCCAGGCCGCCGCGTAATTCTCAAAGCGCCACACCTGGGGCAGGCCGAAAATATTGCTGTAAAACTCCTGGTTGTTTTTAAAGGAAACCAACACGATGAAAATCAGCGGGTACACAACCGTCAGAGACAGCAGAATGATGATCACCCGGGAAATAATTTTTAACGAGGTGCTTTTGGAATAGGGCGTTGGCGCGGCGGCGCGCTTCTTTGCTTTAATACTCATAATTTTCACCTCGGAACACGGTGCGCAGCACGATATTAAAAATCAGCACCACAATGATAAACGCGATACACATGGCGCTGGCATAGCCGAAGTTAGAATAGGTAAAGGCGTTCTCAATGATCCACATGGGCAGCACTACCGTTTGCCTAGAAGGGCCGCCGCCTGTCAGAGATACCACGGAGTCATAAATTTTTAAGCCGTTGAGCAGGGTGAACATGGTGGCCAGCTCGATCTGCGGCTTGATCAGCGGCAGCAGAATCCGGGTAAAGATCCTGCCGTCTCCCGCCCCATCCAGACGGGCGGATTCAATCAGCTCATTGGAAATTCCCTGCAGCCCGGCAAAGCATAATATCATGGTCAGGCCGAACTGCCGCCAGGTCTGCACGATCACAACCGTGGGCTTGACCGTGTTCATGTTGGCCAGCCAGGCGGTCGTCCATTCCTCCAGGCCTACCGCCTTTAATGTTATTGAGCAGGCCGATGTCCTCTGTAAAGACAAACAGGAACAGCAGGCCGGTGATGGTAGGCGCGATCATATTCGGCGCGAATAAAACCGTGCGGAATACCTGCCCCTCCATTTTTCTCATATAAAGGATCAGCCAGGCCGTCAAAACGCCGAGCACCACGCTGATGATTCCGGAAAACACCGCGAAATACAAGGTGTTCCCCAAAGATGACCAAAAGGTTTTGTCCGCGAAAAGGTCCTGATAATTTTTTACGCCGTTGAGCACAACTTCTCCAAACCCGCTCCAGCTTGAAAATGAAAGATAAGCCGTGCGGCAGAGGGGATATGCCATAAACACCAGGTACGCGGCGACAGCGGGCAGCAAAAAGCACACGCCGATCAGCACATACCTGCGCTCCACAGATTTCTTCTTCATCGTTTTACCCCTTCCTTCACAAAGGCGGCGGAGCTCCTGCTAAGGGTTGAGGGCGCGCACGGCGCCCTCAACTGCAATTGCTGAGCGTTAACAGGATTACTGAGCCTCACCTGCCGCCAAACGGATCCGTTCCATTTCCTCCAGCGTCTGGTCGATGGTCATTGTTCCACTGCAAGGCGCCGCGAAGATCTGCTGCTTGATAAAGTTCTGCATTTCCGAGCTGGTGCGGCAGGGATTGACGCCGGCCTGCAGCCGTCCGCTGTCCAGCTCTGCCATAACCTCCTCAAGCAGAGGATCTACGTTTTCAAAGGTATAGGAGGTCATCGAAGGGGTTTGCCCACTATCGACAATCGTCTGCTGGATTTCATGGCCCAATATGATCTCAAGGAAGGCCAGGCCCGTATTAATCTGCTCCTCGCTGGCGTTGGAGGGGATAAAAAACACGTCGGGCTCGATATTGTCAATGGAGGTAATCCCTGCCTCAGAGGTAGGCTTCATAAAGGTGCCGATTTCAAAATCGCAGGAATTTTTCAGAACCTCCAGCGCGCCGCTGTAGATAAAGGTGCAGGCGGCCCGGCCCTGTGAAAAGGCCGCGTTGGCGTCATCCTGGGTTACATTAATGCCGCCGTCGCCTGGATACCAGTAGCCAGCCTCATACCAAGCCTGTACCTGCTCGATGCATCCGCGGATCACTTCGCCGGCCTCAGTACCCGGAAGCACGGAAACCGTGCCGTCGGCAACGCCGTAGGCCGTCCCCTCGCCTACCTTAGCGTCCAGCTCGCCGTAGGTCATGCCGTAAAGGCAGTCCTGCATAGTGGCCGAGTTGGTGGAAAATCCGAAAATGTCATCCGCCTTCAGGGTTTCAAAAAATTGCGGTCATTTCGTCCCAGGTTTCCGGCTCTTCAAAGCCGTACTCGTCAAACATTGTCTTATTGTAGAAGGTAGTGTGGTAAACTGTCTTCATGGGCAGCGCGTAGATCTCGCCGTTCTCTCCCAGGCAAGGCTCCAGCATCCCCTCGTTCACATTGCTCACGATTTCCTCGCTGATTTTGCCCTTCAGGTCAAGGTTCATGCCGATATCATAGAAGGAATTGACCCGGGTTCCCCAGTAATAGCCGATTGTGGGAGGATCGCCGGCGGAAATCGCCGTTTTGATCACCTGCTCGCGGGTGCTGTTATCGCATGGAATATACTCCACCTCGATCTCCGGATGCTCGGCCTGGAGCTTTTCCACGCCCGCCACGATAAACGCGTCCGGATCTCCGGTAACGCCGGAAATGGTCAGCTTTCCATAGGTCTTGTCCTCCGCCTCGGAGCGCCGCCGGCAGACGCCGCGGATGAAGGATCCGCGCCTGCGGGAGTGCTTTCAGAGGAACCGTCCCCGCCCGCGCAGGCGGTCAGGGCCGACACCATCGCCAGTGCCAAAAGAACGCTGATTGTTTTTCTCAACATAGGGATACTCCTTTCTCTTTTTCCGTTTCTTCTACCATCAGCCATCCGGCTAACAATCCATGGAAAGCTTTTTCGCGCGCCGCAGCGCCTCCATGACCTGCGGATCAACGGGAGCCTCCACGCTGCCCATGCCCGCCGCCAGCTGCTCATCGTTGTCAAAGGACGCGATCGGCACCGACGGGAACGGATGCCCCTCCATTAAATACCGCAGGGCGTAGTCCATCATAGAACACTCACCGTCTCCACACGCCTTCTTCAAAAGGCTGAAAATCTGATCGTTAGCTTCTCCGTCGTATACGTCCGTCACGCTTTTCGGCAGAGCCTCACCCGCCGCCCGGCGGGTAAAATACCCCTTGGCCACTGACATATAGGCCATAGCGTTCAGCCCGGCACGCCCCTGATAACTGTAGGTTCCTGGTCCATCAGCACAAAGGACTGGTCCGCCAGTCCGCTGAAATTTACATCCGCCAGGCTCCACATCAGCTGGTTGCAGACAAAGCCCTGCAGCCCGTGCTCCTTTGCGTAGGCGTTTGCCTCCATCACCCGGGAAAGCTTCCAGTTGGAGCAGCCGTAATAGCGGATTTTCCCAGCCTTCACCTGCTTCTCCAGAAATTCCACGATTTCCTCCCGCCGCGCCTGGGGTCATCCGGTGGAGAAAATAAAGATCCACGTAATCGGTATGCAGCAGCTCCAGGCTGCTGTTTAGATCTTCTTCGATCTCCGCGTCGCTGCACCGGGGGATCTGCATCGTTTGCATTCGGGGGATGGCCCCCTTGGTGGAGATCACCAGCCGGTCCCTTTCCGGAAACTCCTTGAGCCATTTTCCAATAGCGGTTTCCGACAGCGGCCCCATGCCGGGCTCCCAGTCACCGTAGATATGGGCGGTATCGATGAAGTTCCCTCCCAGTTCCACATACCTGCTCAGCTGGTGAATCGCTTCCTTTTCCGGCATGGCGCTGCCGTAGTTCACCGTGCCCAGGCATAAAGGAGCGACGGAAAGCTCTGTGTTTAAAAATTTTATTTTTTTCATTTTCTTTTCCTCCCAAATGGCCATTTGAGGCCGCCTTTTTTCTGTACTGTTTCTTTGGCCTTGAGCTGCCCGGTGATGTACCCGTACAGTTCATCGTTGCCGGAATACAGGAAGTAATCAGGCGTCCACCCTGCAAAGTAGGTGCGCACATCAAAGGGAGACATGGATTTGAGGATATCGTCGCGGTCTCTTTGCGGTACAAAAGAAAAAACATAGTGGATTGTGCCGTTGTCAACCCGGAGAATGTCACTCACCAGATCGACCTCCGAGGGCTTGGCACCACAGACGCCACCAGAATATCGTTTCGCAGGTAGTCGGCTACTTCACTCAGTTCTCCAAAAGCACCATAGTCCAGAATCAGATAATCATATTTGGTTTTGGTGGCAAGGATACAGGTTTTATCGTTGTAGATGTCGGTCCCCTCAATGCGGAAGTGCTTTTCATCAAACAGCACCACTTCATCGCTGATTTGCGTGTAGGGGGTCAGACTGCTTACGGACATCTCGATGACGGCAGCTTTATAGCCCATGGCCTTGACATACAGGCATAACTGCATGGCCTGTGTTGTGGTGCCGATGCGGTGTCCGGCTCCACAGACTGCGATAGTGGTGGCGTTTCGCCCGCGCAGCCGTGGTTTCGGTAGAACCAGGTGCGCCCGGGCTGTCTCGCGGTCAACTTGTGAGGGCGGAATGACCTCGACGGTGGAGGCCGGAGGTGCCGGAGGGGGTTCGTCTACGGGTGGCGGTTCTTCCAGGAGAGGAGTGTTATTTGAAGTATTATCTTCGCTGATCAATCCGGCGTCGCAAAGCATCGCATTGAGGACACGTTTTAGTTCCGCGCCATGATCGGAGACAATTTGTTCCGCAGACCAGCGTCAGAATGTCTTTCATGAAGGCGCTGTCTGTAGATAGTCCTTCGGTTACTACGATTATTTTGATGCCAGGAACGGTGACGCAGATTCGCTCCAACAGACCGAGGGATTGATCTATGTTGCCGATGATTCGCACATCGTACACCAGGTGAGATATTTGGTCACCGTTCTGCTCCAACTGGCGTTGGATTACGGGAATGCTGCGTTCCACGATTTCGCAGACTTCAAATTCGCCACGAAAGTTCAGTTCCCGGACGCTCTCCGGCGGTTTCCGGCTTTCCGACTACAACAACCATTTACATCTCCTTCTCTTTCTTTTTTGTTTGTAATTTCTTGTTTTACCAGGCGGTCGATTTTATTGGTTTCGGCCTGGAGCTGTGGTAGCTTCTCGTGTATGTAGGTTCGTTTTGTGAATTTGTAACTTGTGTGACCTACAATTTTTATGATGGTGTCTTTATCGACCCCCGCTCGGTCGGCCAGAGAGGCGTATGTGTGGCGGCAACAGTAGGGCACCATGCGGCGGGGAGTGTCTGCACAGTTGATTCCCAATTCTTTCATCAATGGGTAGAATTGACGATTTCTCCAGTTGTCAATGCGAACCCGATACCCGCGCGGACTGTGATCAAGTAGTTCTCTTGCTCCGTGCAAAAGTAAAAAGGAAAACACATACGGCATGATTTGGGAGATAAGGGGAATGATTCGCTCTTTACCTGCATCGGTTTTACTACCCCAGGTAAAAAGGAAATGGTATTGTAAGCTGACATCGTTTTTCTCAACTCCAAAAAGTTCTTCTGGTCGTAAGCCGGTGAAGATAAGAATAAGAACTTCTCTTGCAGTACAAGAAAAAACGCTCGTTCGCTTGAGCATACAAAAAAAGCCGTGAGATTTCTTCGTCAGAAAAAATTTCACGGCTTTTAGATTGCACTCCATCAAGTATGAGATAGGGCGATGGATTGATCACGTCTAGGCGGTGGACGGCCACGGCGTATTTGCAAAGCTGTCCGATCAGCAGCAGTAACTTGTTCTGGAGAGACTTGCTTTTGTTTTGCAGAGTATCCATAGCCAGTTGATAGTCGCTGATCTTGATATCCGACATTGCGTATTGCCCCAAAAAGTGGAGCGTCCGTCCAGGCGTTTTCATATCCTTCGCGGGATTTTCTTCCTACTTTTCTGAAGTACAGCGTACTCCATTCGCTATAAATTTGTTCCAGCGTCAGAAGATTGCTGCCTTGAGAACCCCGCAGTAGGGGCAGAATGGATACTCTCCAATCTCTCTAAAGCACTTCTTACAGGTTTGCATTTTACCATCTCCTTATAAAATATATACTACTA
>ENA-OQCD01000497-OQCD01000497.1-human-gut-metagenome-genome-assembly--contig:-NODE-497-length-11144-cov-2.156213_pt1 | contig 11144 bp, 16 predicted proteins | sample MGYA00242755_ERZ504571 | MGnify/ENA primary metagenome ERZ504571 (study PRJEB26092, sample SAMD00036274) | human gut metagenome | host: Homo sapiens | study: EMG produced TPA metagenomics assembly of...
AAACGGTTTTGTCAGATAACGTCCGCCCCAGCCCGTAAGCCCCGTCACTTTAGAAATACTGTCATTTTTGGATGTGAACATCAAAATCGGCTAAGCTATTCTCTTTTACGGATTTCTTCCAAGCGTTTCAAAGCCATCCATACCGGGCATCATCACATCCAGCACCACAAGCTGATACTCCTGCTCTTTTTAATTTTCTGCAAGCCCTCTTTTCCGGCAGTACAAAAATCGGCTTCTATATTTTCCGATTGTACGCTGCGCTTAATCAAAGCACACAGTTCTCTGTCATCATCTATAATCAAAATTTTTATTCATAGCGTAGTTCTCTCCCTTGTTTTGTCCGACCATCAATCGGCTTCTCCGCAGTTTTTGGGGATCAGCCAAACACCAGCCATTTTGACAGCACCGGGGGATGCGTCCGTCGGTGCAGTAATAATTTATCTGTCGGGACGAAACGCCCCATTTTCGCTTGCCTCTTTGAGCGTCATGTAATCCATGTTCACACCTCCGACAATCTATTCCATTATATTTCATTTACTCGAAGAATACAAGGAACAGAATATGAATTATAGAGTGTAGAGGTGTCACAAACGATATGCTGAACACGAGAGCTGAAAAGCCCCTCCTGTCTACGCATTTAGGGTACAAAAAGCTCACGAAAATCAAGGCTTTCTGGCGGTGGTCGGTGGGGGGACAAAATGATTTATCAAACACTTGCCGGAACAGGCTTTGAAATGCGTAGAATAAACCCATAGGAAACGCCGGGCGCAGGGCCAGCAGGCCGCCGCGTCCGGCGCTTTCTTATGGGCTGTTCAGGATGGCCCGGATTAGTCTGCTTTGCAATCGGCGCTTCATGTACTCGTCCACCCGCACATGGGGCGTACCATCCAGATCGTAGAGCGTCCGGGTACAGAGCTTGTCCATGTAGCCTCATAGTACCGTAAGACACGCTCCACGGCCAGAGGATCACGGCGCGGGCCGCCTCGATCACAGACAGGGGCAACAGCTCCCGCCCACAGAAAGTCGGCTGCTTCATTTCGGTTTCCTCCTTTCATCCTCCAATCGTTTCCGCAATTCGTTCAGGGCCTTGGTGCGGTGCCGCTGGACGGCGCTGCGGGACATTCCCACAAGACTGCCGATCTCGCCGTCTGCCAGTTCCAACACGCAATGTAGGATCAAAAATGCCTTGCTCCTGTTCCGGCAGACTGGCAAAGGCAGCGGCCACCAGTTCGTCCCGGATATGCAAGGTATAGCCATAGGCCGTGAATAGGAAGCTGTCGCTTGGGTATCCGTCCACTGTGCAGAGCTTGTCCATTTCTTGCTGCGATAAGGCGCTGAACTCGGTTTCCCGGTTCCGCTGGCGGCCCAAATCCCGCAGGTGGGTTCTGGCCTCGTTGCGGAGAACAGTTTTGCAGAAAGCGTCAAACCGGCAGCGTTCTCCATAACCATCAGGAGTGTACTTCATCTTCTCACCCCCGATCTGCGGGAGAATGAGAAGCCGGGGCCGGTTGCGTCGCCCCTGTGTCTATGTTGCTGCGGCAGCTTCGGCCCGCACCGAAAACCGCAGGAATCGACAAAATTCGCCCGGCAGGTCGTAGACCCACCGGGCGAATATGAAGTGTTATGATGTTTTCTTACATAGTATAGTTCATACTGCTGGCCGGAGCTGACCCCTGTTGGGTACAGGCTTTTTTTAATAAGCTATGCTTTTGAAAAACAGGACATATCAGCATGGCGGCTCCCTCCGTGGGCCGCCGATCCTGCGCCGGGCAAAGGAAAGCGGCGGCCTTGATTTCTCAAAACCGCCGCTGGGATTTGTAAAGTGAGCGCACGAAAGTAACCTGCCCGGCAACGGTTTTTTTCTTTCCCCGTTGGGCGGGGCAGGCTGTTGTCGCTTATTGAGATAAAAAAGGAGCCGATAACCACAAGGGGATCAGACCTTGTGTGTTATTGGCTCTGCGTCTGTGCGTCTGGCTCTTTGATAACAGATATATTCAGTTGTCGTGCGGAGATCAATGTTTCATGCTTGCATTTGGGACAGTACAATGGGAAGTTTTCAAGAACTGTATCTTCTCGTATTCGTACCCTTGTTTTAGAGCCGCAGACTGGACACAATATCCATTTCTGTATCATTACTTTGCACCTTTTTTGCAATGAATAAAATAGCGTTCTATAATTCTTATATAAGTGCTGACCTTTTTTTTGTCCACCCACGCCACCATTGTTAAAAAGCAGCAATAGAATAATTGCACAGGCAAGCCAACTCCCCATAAACAAGGCGCTTGGGAAAAATCTCAACAGCAGATATGCCGTTCCACAGGTAACTACAACTCCGATCAAGGCCGTCAAAATTGCTGGTAGACTTTGCTTGATAATATGGGTGACATTCTCCCATTCAAAATTTGGGAAAATGAGATTTAAGATGTAGCCTATCATTCCGATCAGCACCGAACATAGCAAAGGAAAAGCATACCCCAGCATAGCTTAGGGAAAGACCATTGCAAATACAATGCCATAATGGTATTCAAAACAAAAATGGTCGGTACAGACATTGAGAGATGGTGTAGCAGCTTTACTCGAAAGAGGCACTTTGCCGCAATGGGTAAGGATTTCAGTATTTCAATCTGTTTTCCCTCGATGGAATGCTGACATAGGTTGTGCAGGATATTGTTGTCAAGATAGAAAAAGCATATATGAACAGCACATCATAATCAGCAAAAGGCACCTGAAAATATTCGGCCAACTGATAAATGTATGGCGTGATCTTATCCGACATTAAAACAACCAGCAGAACAAAGACCGCAGCAAAAAGCAATCCGCAGGCAGTATTGGTTAGATATACTGGAAGCGAAAAATAACGTGTGCGCTCTCTTTCTAAAAGAGCAGATACCGGGCTGTGCTGTTTCGTGGTTTGTTTGTTCCAATCGACGGGCTGACTTTTTGAGCCTTGTATCGCGTCATTGCTATACCAGTTACGAAATATTTTGATTAGACCATAGAGCAGAGTAACGCCTATCAGGAATACCCCACCGAAGTATATGCCTATCAACAGATAGTCCCCGTTAAGCAATCGGTGAATATACTGGCCTGCATAAAGTGTAAAAAGTCGAGGTAGAAATAACATCCCCAAAAATTTCCAGCAGCTATATCTGGGAATTTGCAGAACATGAAGATCATAAACGCAAACAAAATCAGGATAGCCGCCGCTGCCTTTAGTCGGGCAATACGAGCAGAGGAATTTTTCAAGATGCGGTAAATCTGTGTTCCGAACATTGTTCCCAAAAGGCCGGGAATGACAGGAAAGAGAATTGTTATTCCAAGCACAATTAGATAAAACGGAAATCCCATACCTGCGGTTAGGCCAAACAGCACCATCATAGGAAGCAGCAGCGCCACAGTAAGAGCGACTTCTACCATAAACAGGACAGTCAATTTGGAGAGTATCAATGTACGCAGCGGAATTGGAAGTGCAAGCACACTGTCAATATTAGTATCACTAAGGAGCAGATCACCTTCCCAAAAAATACTAATCGCAATATTAAGGATCACGCAGATCAGAACCATAGGAACAACAAGTTCTGTCACTACTTCCTCCACGACCACGCAATAGAATAAATGATTTTCAAGGAGTAAATCAGGTATGCAAGCAATCCCATTAGGATCATGGCTATAAGCATATACAAAGTGATCGTTTTTTGTGCGGTTCTTTGTATCTGCATATCGAAGCTGATTGGCATGAGATAGCTGCAAAAGATTATTCCTTAGTAGGGGTAACAGAAATTTCATCGCCATTCATCTCCATAAATACTTCTTCCAAACCCTTTGTCCCAACGATTTCTGTCGTCCTGCCGGAATACAGTAATTGTCCATGCTTAATAACGGACACTTTATTGCACACCTTTTCTACCACATCAAGAATATGGCTTGAAAACAAGAACGGAATTTCCACTTGCACAGAGTTCTTTCATCTGCTCTTTCAGGATCACAAATGCTTCCGGGTCTAATCCAACGAAAGGTTCATCCAATATCAGCAGTTTAGGCGTGTGCGAAAAGGCGGCAATCAGCGCAAGTTTCTGTTTCATGCCGTGGGAGTAAGAGGAAATCAAGTTATTCAAATGCGGCCCCATCTGAAAAGCTGAGGCCAATTTCTCGAAGTTTTGTTTCCGCATCTTGGACGGTACTTCGTAAATATCACAGATAAAGTTGAGATACTGCAATCCAGTCATATACTCGTCAAGCTGGGGATTATCTGGCACATACGCCATCTTCCGCTTACAAGCCATCGGTTCTTTGAGGACAGAAGTTCCATCCAAAAGGATTTCTCCCTCGTCGATGCCGATGATACCTAAACAGGCTTTCAATGTTGTGGTTTTGCCAGCTCCATTCTTTCCGATGAAGCCCATTATGTCGCCATCTTCCACGACAAAAACTAAGGTTGCTTACAGCCTTTTTCGCACCGTAGCTTTTGGATAAGTTTCTTGATTTGTAACATAGCATTCCTTGCCTTTATTTAGAAAAAATTCAAAATGAACATTTCAAAAAAATAACCGTTCCGCCACCAAAGTTCTTGTTGGGGCAATTCACTTCATCCCCAAATAGATCATGATGCCCGTTGCTACGAATGCAACAACAGCCATGATATAGTACATATACGGCTTTGCATTCTCTTTCTGGCTGACGGTGTTGTATGCTCTAAAAAGACTTCTTAATCAAGCAGTTGGGAAGTCTCTTAGAACACACAACCTAAAAACCGAAGAAAAGGAGCGCAAGTTATGAGAAAAAAACGAGAAAAATCACAGCTCTGTACGAACGATTGAGCCGTGATGACTTCGGCAAAGACGATGACCAACAGCGTGAGAGCAATTCCATTTCCAATCAAAAGGCTATGTTGGAGGAGTTCGCCGCACGGCAGGGCTTTACGAACATTGTCCATTTCACGGATGATGGTATTAGCGGCACTTGCTTTGATCGTCCCGGATTTTTGGCAATGATGAAAGAAGTGGAAGCCGGGAATGTGGAGTACCTGTGTATCAAGGACATGAGCCGCATGGGTCGTGACTATCTGAAAGTCGGTCAGATTATGGAAATCCTGCGTCAGCGTGGCGTGCGACTTATCGCCATCAATGACGGCGTGGATAGTGCCAGAGGTGACGATGATTTTACCCCTTTCCGCAACATTATGAACGAGTATTACGCCAGAGACACCAGCCGAAAAATCCGTTCCACTTTCCAGTCCAAAGGCAAGTCCGGCAAGCACCTCACAGGCACGGTCATTTACGGCTATCTCTGGAACGAAGCAAGAGACCAATGGTTGGTTGACCCCGAAGCCGCAGAGGTGGTCAAGCGTATCTTTGCCATGACGATTGAAGGCTACGGTCCGTATCAGATCGCCAGCAAACTGAAATCGGAAAAGGTGCTTATTCCGTCCGCTTACCTTGCCCAGCACGGCGAGGGCGTGAACAAAAACAAGACTTTCAAAGATGTGTACGGCTGGGGTTCTTCCACCATCTGCAACATTCTTGAAAAGCGTGAATATCTGGGACACACCATCAATTTCAAGACCCGAAAGCACTTCAAGGACAAGAAAAGCCATTATGTCCCGGAGGACGAATGGACGATTTTTGAGAATACGCACGAAGCCATTATTGACCAGCAGACCTTTGACCTTGTGCAGAAAATCCGTGGGAATGTCAGACGCTACCCGGACGGCTGGGGCGAAGCAGCTCCCCTCACGGGCTTACTCTATTGCGCCGATTGCGGCGGCAAGATGTATGTCCACCGCACCAACAACGGCAAGCGCATTTCTCAATACACCTGCTCACAGTACACCAAAGTTCCTTGCGGAACGCTCTGCAAGACCCAGCACCGTATCAATGAAGATGTGGTACTGTCCCTTGTCTCTGAAATGCTGAAATCCATTGCCGAGTATGCGAAGCATGACAGAGCCGAGTTTGTCCGTGTGGTGCAGGAAGCGCAGTCCAGCCAGCAGACCACAGAGGTCAGGAAACAGCGGACACGCCTTGCCACAGCAAAGCAGAGAGTTTCCGAGCTGGAAGTCCTGCTCTGCAAAATCTACGAGGACAACATTTTAGGAAAGCTGTCCGACAGCAGATACGCCACTCTGGACGCTCAATATGAAAAGGAGCAGACCGAGCTTACCGCCGAAATCTCTGTTCTGGAAAAGGCTGTCAAGAGCTATGAGAAGCACGAAAAGGACGCTGACCGTTTTATCGCTCTGATTGACAAGTACGAGAACTTCGACAAGCTGACCATTGCTATGCTCAACGAGTTTATCGAGAAAATCCTTGTGCATGAGCGTGACCGCAAAGGCAGTATACAGACCACACAGGAGGTCGAGATTTACTTCAATTTTGTCGGGCGTTTCGTTCCCCCAGCGTTTGGAGAAGTGGAGCTTACTCCGGAGGAATTAGAGGAAATCCGCAAGCGTGAGGAACGCAAGGACAGGCTTCATCAGAACTACTTGAAGCGGAAAGCCAGCGGAGCGCAGAAGCGATACGAGGACAAAATCAAGGGGAGAAAAAAGGCAGAAATCGAAGCCAAGAAAGCCGCTATTCGTGCGGAGGATATTGCAAAGGGAGTGTTCGTCCCTGTCAGCAGTTTACCGCAGAGAGAGCCGATGAAAGGAGTACAAACAGCATGAATATCACTTATACACAGAACGGCGATTATCTTATCCCGAACATCGTTATCCGCAAGACCAAGCCCCTCGGACACTACGGCAGACTTCGCAAGGCGTATCTGGAAATGCACCGTCCGATACTGTTCAATGAGCTGGTGCTATCCGACAAGCTCTTTGAGCATTGCGCCGAGATTGACGAAGCGGCACGAAACCGCATGGAGCTGATCGTGCGGTCACTGGCAGAGCAAAACGGCGTGACCGAGCAACTGAAAGCCGAAAACCAAATGGAATGGGTGCGGCAGATGAACGCTTGCAAGGCACAGGCAGAGGAGATTGTGAAAGCGGAATTGATTTATGATTGAGCGAGGAAGTCCGGGCAGAAAACTGTTCGGACTTTTCTCATGTAGTCCAAAGTTGCGGCAGAATTGTTCACGAGTTTTATGGTACAATTTATGCGAATAAAGAAAACGGAAAATTAGAATCTAACAAGAGAATGTGGTTGTATGAAAAATCCATATTAGTATTTTGGGCAATCGTGTGTCTGTTACCTATTCAAAGGAGGTTTAAGAATTTCAAATGAAACATATAAGAAATATATTGCTGTTGATTACGATTATTTTTGCTTTTGTTATGCAAGCTGAAGTATATCAAAATATGCTCTGGAACTTTAATGGTGCTTATTATTTATCGTCCAGATACACAACTACTAATGACGATATGGATTCATTTTTAGCCAATGCAGAAGATACAGCTGAGAAGCATGGTGTTCATATTTTTTTCGACTTTTAATCAGAGAGTTTCTAATTATCAGACAAGACTTTATATTTATGGTGATGATACCGTTGTTCGGGATAGTCTTAAAAGCACAATGGATATTGAGGAAAAAACATATACGGCTTTGATAGGCGGAATCACCGTAATAGAATTTGAAGATTCAGAGAAGCAAAAACACAGGCAATGGACAGGAAATAATGGTCAGCTATATCGGTGACGATGATGACATTATTGCCACATATCAAGATTTGGCAAAAGAATATTCTATATCGCAGCCAGAGTTTTGGCAATCAACCGAAACTGATATGATGTTCATTGTTTGGGGCCTGGTTGCCATATTGATGATTGTACTTAATATGATTGAGGTGATACGCAGACAAAAGGAAGTAGTTGTACGAGCTTCTCTGGGCGAAAATGCTGCTGTGATTGCTCTAAAAGCTGTAGTGGCTGATATGATTTCATATGCTGCATTATTCGTCTTAGCAAAGTTGCTTGTTTCTCAATTTATATCGGGAGCGTATGAAGATCATCTCATTTTGGCAGTGTATTGTGCCGGAGCAGTTCTTTCCGTAATTCCTTATGCTGCTTTTGTCCGCTTTGATGTAAAAAAAGCCTTTTGCCAATGCTTCAGATAAAAAAAGGTATGTTTTATCTTCTGAACGGTCTTAAAGTATTTGCTACTGCTATGACAATTTTTTACAATAACTACAAATCTCAGTAGCATTCAAGGTAATTTACTTACAAACACTACTCTTTTAGAAAATCATTATAATGATTATTATTTTGGAGTTATGCAGATTGAACCTCCTTTTGAAGAAAATGAGGAGGAATCCAAAGAGAGCAAATTTTGGAATGACCTTTACGAAAATGAATACAACACTATAAATCCGGTGGTCTGCATAGGCAGCCGGATAAGCGATACGGATAATTATATTTTTGTAAATCATAATGCCAGAGATATGCTACAAGGGTTTTCTGATATGCTTACTGAAGATGATGAAAAAGAGGATATCGTGGTCTTCGTGCCAAAGGGAAGAAATGCGGAATCATACAAAGATATCGCAAAAGAGGAAATTGACTCTCTTACCCAAAATGCAGAAGAACTGCGTGTTGTTTATAAAGAATATTCTGGCAGAGAGCAATTTTTATTATCTCAATTCGAACAGAGAAGAGGCTATTGACGGATTGTCAAGAGCAACAAATCCGATTGTTATTTATCAGGCAAATGAGGCTGTTGCTTTGAATGGAAGTTATATCGAAACAGGAACATATAATGGTGAGGTAATCTACGGATGCGATGAAAGCACAATTCGTAATGCTGCGAAAAAATATGCAGAACAGCTTGGTTCACACTATTTTATGCTGACGAAATGTCGGAGAGGATTACATTTATAGTCATAGTTTCCTTGTAAAATTGATTAGCTTTATAAGCTCTCTTTGCGTATTAGTATTGCTGTTAGATATAGCTATCATCGTATCTGAAGCGAAAATGGAATTTAGACTTAGCTCTATGGAAATCTCCCTCAAAAAGGTTTTGGGCTATCGCTTTTATGAAAGGCACAAAAGATTTATTTCCGTTAATCTCTTAGAAAATATAGCCGTTGTGATATTGATTTGCATTGTTTCGCTTTTTATATCTAACGCAAGTGTCGGGATTGCTTTACTGGTTGGAGCATTGCTCACCATTATTGAAATGGCAATCATTTTCACAAATGTTATGTGGGTTGAAAAAACAAATATCTCAAAGTCCTTGAAAGGTGGATGTTTATGATTATAATTCGTGGCTTAAATAAAGCATTTGGAGAGAAAATAATTTTCTCCAACTTTAATTTGGAAATTCCGGATGGAAGTTTTGTAGTAATCAGCGGGGATAGCGGCAGTGGAAAAAGCACTTTGCTCAATATGATTGGTGGTATCGAAAAGCCGGATAGCGGCAGCATCATAATCGAAGGGCTGAATATTACCCGGCTTAAAAATAAAAAACAGTTTTTTTGCGGATACAGTGGGGTTTCTTTTTCAGAATTTTGCACTGCTTGAAAATAAGACAGTTAAAGAAAATTTAAGTTTGATTAAAAAATCAAGCCGAACTAAAGTATCACTTAAAGAAGCTCTTAATCGTGTGGGGTTATCAAAGGAAGTTAACAAAAAAGTTTATCAGCTTTCCGGTGGTGAACAACAGAGAGTTGCTTTAGCTCGTTCTTATGATGAAAAAAAATGTTCTGTTGTTTTGGCAGATGAACCTACTGGCTCACTTGACAAGAAAAATAGAGATATTGTTATGAGGTTATTGCACGAACTCAATGAAGAAGGTAAAACGGTTATCATTGTTACCCACGATCAGGGTATTATTGAAGATGAACCTTATGTTGTGAAAATCTGAGAGTACCTCTTAGAAATGTCTTGATCTACATTTTATGTAATTTGGGTCAGAAGAAAATCCCTTTAGGAACTAAAGGGCGCACTTCTATACTCTCTGTCGAGAGTAGTGCGTCCTGCGGAGCTTCATTCCGGTCAGCAGAAGAAAAACTGCCGACCGAGAATGTTTTCGTCACTTCGTTCCGTCAAGGGAGCTACACTCCCTTGCGACGCTTTGTGCGTCTATCCCCTTGTGGACTTGCTGTCCGCAAAACAGCATAAAAATGCTGTTCGCCGCCAGAAGTTTGGAAAAACAAATACCGAAAATCAGACCGTTGACTGGTCGCAATGTGCGAAAAGTTGACGGTCTTTTTTATCCCCAAATCAAAAAAGGAGGTCAATCACAATGACAAAACCGAAAACCCTCGACCAGCTTCGAGCCGAAAAGGAACGAGCCGAGACGCAGCTTGCACAGGAGAAGCACAAGCTGGAGCGTTTGGAGAACAGAAAGAAATATCTGGAGAAAGGCGAACGCACCAAGCGCACCCACCGCCTTTGCAATCTGGGCGGCACGATTGAGAGCCTTGCCCCGGAGGTCAAAGATCTCACACGCACCGAAATGACAGAGCTGATGGAACACATCTTTTCTCTGTCCGAAGTCCAGCGAGCCGTCCGTCACATGGCGATTACCCATATCAGCCAAGCAAACAGAGAAAAGGAGTTGAAAGCCGATGGCACTATTTCATCTGAGCGTCACGCAGACTAAGCGAAGCGCAGGACAGTCCGCTATCGCTTCTGCCGCCTACCGTGCCGGGGAGCGATTGTATAGCGAGTATTACGGCGAATACAGCGACTACACCAGAAAGGGCGGCGTGATCTGCTCCGACATTCTCCTGCCGTCCCATGCACCGCCCGAATACGCAGACCGCCAGACCCTATGGAACGCCGTGGAAAAAGCCGAGCGTGGAAAGAACGCCCAGCTTGCATACAGCTTTGACATTGCCTTGCAGAATGAATTTTCCCTTGAGGAAAACATCGCTCTTGCAAGGCAATTTTTTGTTGGAGAACTTTGTGAGCCGGGGCATGGTGGTTGACTTCGCCGTACACCAGCCAGACCGGGAGGACGGCGGCATACCAAACCCGCATTTTCATGTGCTTTGCCCCATCCGCCCCCATCGAGCAGAACGGCAAATGGGGACTAAAGCAACGCCGGGTGTATGAGCTGGACGAGGACGGCAACCGTATCCGAGACGCAGACGGAAAGTTTGTGTTCAACGCCGTTCCCACTACCGACTGGGGCAGTCCCGAAACGCTGGAACATTGGCGGCAGACATGGGCGGAACTATGCAACGCCAAGTTTGCGGAGAAAGGGCTT
>ENA-OQCD01000498-OQCD01000498.1-human-gut-metagenome-genome-assembly--contig:-NODE-498-length-11140-cov-1.858622_pt1 | contig 11140 bp, 14 predicted proteins | sample MGYA00242755_ERZ504571 | MGnify/ENA primary metagenome ERZ504571 (study PRJEB26092, sample SAMD00036274) | human gut metagenome | host: Homo sapiens | study: EMG produced TPA metagenomics assembly of...
CCGGCTTTCCTTTATCCACAAAGTCACCGCCCGGAATCTGTTCCGGTACAAAAAGCGGTTCCTGATGACGGTGGTCGGCATCGCCGGCTGTACCGCTCTGCTGCTGACCGGGTTTGGCCTCCAGGATTCTATTTCCGATATTGTCAATCTCCAGTTTGGGGAAGTGCTGCAATATAATCTCACCATCACCGCCAAGGACTCCGAAAAGATGAAGGAAGATCCCGTCGTTCAGGAGCTTCTGGACGATACCGGTACGGTAGACCGGTACCTGCGGATCGCACAAGAGGGCGGCGATGCGTCCGCCAACGGCCAAGCTGGATGTTTATTTATTTGTCCCTGAGGAGCCAGACCGGCTGTCCCAGTTTGTTACCCTCCAGGATCGGAAATCGAAGGTACCGGCTGAGCTTGAAGAAGACGCTGTCCTGCTGACGGAAAAAGCGGCGGAACGGCTTGGTGTTGCTGTAGGGGATACCATCACGGTACAGCGCAACGATGATCACAGGCAGGCGGAGTTTACCGTCGGCGGTGTTGTTGAGAACTATGTCCAAAATTACATCTACCTATCCCCTGCGCTTTACGAGGAAGGATACCATACGCAGCCGGAAATGAACCAGACTATCGCCGTCGTACCGGATGGCTCCCAGGAAACCGTGACCGGATCACCTCGGCCTTTCTGGAATCCGATCAGGTGCAGGCGTCAGTTTTACCGACGACATCAAGGATTCTTTCCAAAACACCATCAAAAGCATTGACTTTATCGTGATTGTGCTGATTGTCTCCGCCGGCTTACTGGCCTTTGTGGTGCTTTATAATTTGACCAACATCAACATCACCGAGCGGCAAAAGGAAATCGCCACCATCAAGGTGCTGGGCTTCTATGACAAAGAGGTCTCCGCCTATATCTACCGGGAAACAGGCATTCTCACGCTGATCGGTACGGCAATCGGCCTGATATTCGGTATCTTCCTCCACGCCTTCGTGGTGAAGACAGCGGAAGTGGATATGGTCATGTTTGGCCGGGAGATCAAGTGGCTCAGCTATGTGTTCTCCGCTTTACTCACAATCTTCTTCTCTATCATTGTCAACCTGGTCATGTACCGCAAGCTGAAAAAGATCAGTATGGTGGAGTCCATGAAATCCACAGAGTAAAAAACTTGGTGCTATACGATCACATAATAAAATAACGGGATACCGGAAAAGCCCCGGCCTTTTTAAGGCCGGGGGCTTTTCTCTGTGTCTACTAAGCTTTTTCCAGGTTATAATTCCTATTGTTGAAGGTTATTCCCCTAAAATTTCACGTCGATATCCAGCATCTGGCAGATCATCTTCAGGCTTTCCACATGATCCCCGTAAACCGCATGACAGTGGTTGGCGTCAAAACGGTCTAAGAAAATCTGATGGTCAAAGGGCAGCTTCGCAAACACGTGGGCCACTCCTTGGTGGTCTCCGCCATTTTCTCCTCCGGCAGCTCTACGAACTCGGTGGGAATAATGGTCATGCGGTATTTTCCCTCTGTCCTGTTCAGACGGGCGATGGTAGCCTTGCCAGGCTTCGTCATCAGGTTTACATGGCAGCCGCCGCCGGCGTAAATATCCAGGCAAGGATACAGAGTAACCTTTTTCAAGTTCTCCCTGGGATCGTCGGAAGCCGCCGCGTAATAGGTGGATTGTGAACCGCAGTTGCAGAACACCATCACGTCATAATCCTTATCATAGTGACGCACATCCATGAACACCACCGGATCGTTGGTGAGCAAATGGAGGATCTGCATGGTCAGCGCGGCGTCGCTGTCCGCTTCGCAGGCGCATACCACCGGCTCCTTAGGGCCATCCCAGTCATAGGGGTCGTTGCAGAAAGCGGCGCTCAAGCATTGGGTGCAGTAATGGCGGCTCATCTCATAGTGGCATTTTACGCCGATGAAGTCCAGCTTGCGGTCTTCGATGATCTTCTTGGTAGCCTCGTAATGGCGGATCTGCTGCTTCAGCTTTTCCGGAGTCAGCTTTTTGTCGTCATACTCAATGCGGCCCACATTTTCCGTCAGCCAGCCGAACGCCTTATCCACCTGCTCCTGGGGAATCGTATCCGCCAGGCGCACGATCTCAGACTGGTCGATATGTTCGATATCAATGCCGAATTTATCCTGCCAGTCCTGCATACTCACCGTGGCGCTGTACATTCCCAGGCTTCTGCCGCCAATCAGCCCATAGGTAGAACCCTTTAGGGAGTTTACCACATGGGCGCATTTAGCGAATTGGAGAACCTTATCTAAAACTTCCTTGTCATTGATATCTCCAGCCGCTCTGAAATGCTCGATGCCCAGATGATGCAGGGCGCCGCCCGCCGCCAGCATAGCCACCATGCCAGGCCAGTCGGGGTTCAGGTTTGCGGCCAGCAAAACGGGCCCTTTCCGAATTTCGCGGCAATAGCGGAAAAATTAGGAAAGCTGAACACGCCATAGGAGAAAATAGTTCCGTCCACATCCTCCGCGACCATTTTCTGCCCCTGGAGCTTCGCCTCCTCGGGAGAATGCACCAGATAATCCGCTTCCACCACATCGACCTCGCCGGATGCCCTCAGCGCTTTTACGATAGCGTCCATCTGCTCCTGGACGATACCCTTCAGTTCCTCATGAACCTCCGGTTCGCCGTCGGAAAAGCCGATTACGCCAATTTTCGGTTTCTTATTCATTTCTGCCACGCTCCTAATTTCACTTATTGATAACCTGAATGAACCGTAACAGGGCTCAAGCTTGCAGCAGCTCTTTGATGCCCTGAGACAGCGCCTTAATGATCAGGCAGGCAGGAGGTAGCTCCCGCGTCTAAAACACCTCTGGAGCGCTCTCCCAAGCGGCTGGCTCTTCCAAGCTTTGCCACCAATCCTTAGTGGATTCCTTTCCCGCTTCCGCGGCTTCTTCCATCTTGTTCAGGGCCTCCGAAAAATCGTCGCCCGCCTCCACAGACTTTTTCAGGCTTTCTACTGCCGGGGTCAGGGTGTCAACCAGCGTTTTATCCCCTACCTTAGCCCCGCCGAGGCTCTGAATTCCATCCAGCGCCGCCGCCATCATATCGGAGAACAAGGGAAGATCCAAGGCTTCCTTGCCCTTGACGGTTCTGGCAAGGCGTCCGAAAAAGGTGCCGTACAGCGGCCCCATGGAGCCGCCGATCTCGTTCATGAGAACCCGGGACAGCAGCTTTAAATTTTCCTGCAGGCCTTCTCCCGCCTCGCTCTGCCGGGAAAGATAAATGCCCGCGCCCTTATCCATATTAATACCGTGATCACCGTCGCCGATCAGGCCGTCAATGGTGCTTAAATACTCTTTGTTGTCTCGGATGCACTGGGCAGCCTTAACAACGATGCCGCCAGAATTGGCGGTTGCAATCGAACTCATGCAAGTAATCTCCTTCCGTATTCCTGACACATACAGCTTATTTCTGGAACTGCTTCCAGGCTACCGTATCAATCTCCATATTGAGGTATTCCTTCATCTCATCATCCACCTGGCAGAGCGTTACCGTAGCGCCCTTCATGTCCAAAGAGGTAAAGTAATTGCCAACCAGCGGGAATACTACCTTGAAGCCGTTAGACTCCAGGATCTTTTCTACCTCCTGATAGAGCACATACAGCTCCATTACCGGGGTAGAGCCCAGTCCGGAAACCAGAACCGCCAGCTCGCCGTTGCCTTTATCGGAAATATCATCCATCACCAGCTTGGTCATTTTTTCAGCGATTTCCTTCGCGGTGCCCAGCCTGCACACTTCCACACCGGGCTCGCCGTGATGTCCGATGCCAAATTCCGCGGTGCCCTCCTCAATCTGGAAATTAGGCTTTCCGGCGGCAGGCAGCGAACAAGGGCTCAGGCCTACGCCCACGCTGTGGCAATTGTCAATGGCCTTTTGAGCCGCCGCGATGACCTCATCCAAGGTTCCGCCCATCGCAGCCTTGCGCGGCGCATTTCCACATAAAGATCTCGCCGGCAACGCCGCGGCGCTTTTCCCGGTTTTCCTTGGGCGCGGAAGCGACGTCGTCGTTGGCCACCACGATTTTCACCTCGATATCGTCATCCTCCGCCATTTCCATGGCCATTTTCACGTTCATATTGTCGCCGGCGTAGTTTCCATACAAACAGGCGACGCCGTTGCCGTGGTCAGCGGCCCGGATGGCGTCGTAAAACGCTACCGCCGTGGGGGAAGAAAAGATCTCGCCCACCGCTACGGCATCCACCATATTGCGTCCCACATAGCCGATAAACGCGGCTTATGGCCGGAGCCGCCGCCGGTAACGATACCAACCTTGCCCTCTCTGACGGGCTGCGCAGTCTTGAACACTCTGGGATTGTCCGTGGGGGCTACAATGTCACTGTGGGCCTTGGCGTAGCCCTTCAGCATATCCTCCACGATATACTGGGGATCGTTGGCAAACATCTGCATAGATACAACCTCCTAAAAAATATTATTTGAAATATTTTTCTTCCATCTGCTTGATGGCTTCCACCTTGGGAGCAGAGCCGCCGCCGGCAAAATCACAGGTCAGCCATAGCTTCACCAGCATTTTCGCCAGCTCCGGGCCAATGACTCTGGCGCCCATGCACATAATCTGGGCGCATTGCTTTTGCGGGAGCGTTCCGTAGAAAAGGGATCATGACAAACAGCAGCCCGGATTCCTTTCACCTTATTGGCGGCCATCGCCATGCCGATGCCGGTGCCGCAGATCAAAATACCGCGGTCCGCCTCGCCGTCCGCCACGATGTTAGCCACCCTTTCGGCAATGTTGGGATAGAGCACCACTTCGTCATCCCGACATCCCTCGTCTGTCACTTCGATTCCTTCCTTTTGAAGCAGATCAATGATAATATGCTTTAAACCACAGCCCGCTTCGTCACAACCAATGGCAATTTTCACAAAGGACCCCTCTTTTCATATATGAAATAATGTATTGTATATGAAAATTATATCGTAAAAGCACCGAATCTGTCAAGAAGGATTGCACTGTTTTAAAATAATTGCTACAATAAAGTTAAAGGAGGAATTCCATTGAACAACCAAACACCGCCTTCCGCCGCGCCCGCGCTGGACAGAGGGCTCTCCATGATTGAATATTTGCTGGAAATCAACCAGCCCGCATCTCTAAAAAAATCTCGGACGAATTATCGATTCCCATCGCTTCCGCTTTCCGGCTGATTAAAACCCTGGCCGCTCGGGGCTACGTGGATGAAATCAGCTCAAATCAGCAGCTTTATGTGCCAGGAAGCAAGCTGTTCCAAATTGTACAGCGGTACCAATTAAACAATCCTCTTCAATCTATGGCCCAGGCGCCTTTTAAAAAGAACTGGCCGCGACCACAGGCCAAACCGCTCAGCTTGCCCTGTTTCAAAACAGAACCGTTCTCTATATTGACCAGGCGATCCCAGTAAATCCGGTATCAATTGTGGCGCCCATGCATACTCCTATCCCGATCAATATCACCGCAGCCGGAAAAATTATCTGCGCTCAATTATCTGCAGAGGAGCAGCAGGATCTGCTGAACCACGAAACCCTAGTACAAAAAACCCCTACTTCTATCAGTAGCATCAGCGCTCTTCTGCAAAATATCAAAAGCGCCAGGCAAAAAGGCTATGCTACGGACATCGAGGAATATTCCAGAGGCATCGGCTGTATCGCCCGCTGCGGTTTTAGACGGTCTAAACCGCTGTGTAGGCGCCATTGGCATCACTGGACATATCGATCAATACCGCAAAAAAGAAATTTTTTGACGGGAATGTTAAAGCAGTGCTGGCTGCGGCGGAAAGGGTTTCCCGCTCTATGGGACTACAGCAGTCAATATCCTCCGGTAGCAACGTCTTAACATTCTCAAGTCAAATCTTAAAGCAATCAAAAGCCGTCGCCAGCAGTCCCTTTTATCTATCATCTGCGGCAAAGGCGCTAGTAAGCTGCCGTTACTGTGATTCCTAGTGCTTATCATAAATTTCTCTTAAACGGCCCCAAAAGCTCCCAGGAAATTAAAATTTCCCGGGAGCCGTTATTTTCAAACATTCTCCGGGCTTTCCCTATTGTTTTCTTTTTCTATCTATTGTAAAATAATATCAATACAAACAAAGGAGGAAAGAGGTATGTTTTGTCCTCACTGCGGCCAGAACAATCCCCCGGATAGTCTATTTTGTACTTATTGCGGCGCGTGTTTAAATTATGATGATAATAATTCATTTCAGCCCACACCCCCTATGAATCCGTATACTCCGCCTCAGGCACCGTATCCCCCCTATCAATACCCGCCCTATCCGCCTATGCGCCCGTTAAGCCCAAGCAGACCAACCCTTGCGCCATCGCTGGATTTGTGCTTTCTCTGGTATCCGTCTTTCTTCCATGGTTTGGATTCGTCTGCGCGCTTTTGGGCGTAATTTTATCCGGCGTCGGTATTTCACAGAGTACCCGGCTGGATCAGGACGGCAAAGGCTTTGGGATCGCCGGCGTATCGTCAGCTCCTTTGTGCTTTTTCTATGTTTTGGTCATTATTCTCGTGGCCATCGGCATAAGCGTTTCCATATAGGCTATTAATAAGCTTCCAGTAAAGCCAGTCTTTTTATCCCAGCCATCTTTCGCGGCTGGGATTTTTTTATAGGTCCGCTCTCTGCCCCATAAGCCGCAGGATGCTATATTCTAAAAATAAGCCCCTATCGCTTTGCTTAGAAACGGCTGACCTCAAATTGCCATAAGCCTATTTTTCAGCGTCCCATTGCCTTTAAGCAATTTTAAAAACAGCCTAGCAATAAAAAACTAATCTACAGCTCAAATTTGACAACAGAATTTGCGGAGGTAAAACAAAAATTGGTGATTAGAAAAGAAACAACGAAGGATCACACTGAAGTCTATCAGTTAATTAAGGAGGCTTTTGAAACTGCCGAGCATACCGATGGCAGTGAACAGGACTTAGTTTGCGCCTTACGGAAAAGCGACGCTTTTATCGCAGATTTATCTCTTGTTGCAGAAATAAGCGGAGAAATCGCAGGGCACATTCTGTTTACAAAAGCGCGGGTTGCAATGCCGAGGTTGTAGCTTTGGCCCCGTTATCGGTTAAGCCGGTTTATCAAAGACAGGGGGTAGGAACAGCTTTAATAAAGGAGGGGCACCGAATTGCGAAAGAATTGGGGATATCAGTACTCCCTCGTTTTAGGAAGCGAATTATACTATCCCAGAATGGGATACCGCCCTGCCAATCAATTGGGCGCAGAGCTTCCGCTAGGTATACCAGTCAGAATTTTATGATGCTAAGCTGCGGAATGACGCAAAGCCTATCCGCGGCCCGGTAGCCTACGCAAAAGAATTTGGTTTGTAAGCTCAATTCATGATGATAGGGAAGGATACCGTTACGGTATCCTTTTTTGTTGAACGCCGCAGATGTTTTCCATTCAAAATAAGATGGTTTTTGCACCTCCTTTGCGGAATCGATTCCACGCTTCGTTTCTTTGGAAAACTCTCTTTTCGCGACATAAAAAAGATATCATATCAATTTTTTTTATTTTCTGCTTGATGATTAAGCTAAAAAGGTGCTATGATTAATGGTATCAAAGAAAAGCACTAAATCGGAGGCTGACCATGTATATCGCGGATCTGCATATTCATTCCAAATATTCCAGGGCTACCAGCAAGGAATGCGTTCCTGAATATTTAGAGCTTTGGGCCCGGAAAAAAGGCATCTCTCTACTTGGGACCGGCGATTTCACCCATCCCGCCTGGAGGAAGGAGCTTTGGGAAAAGCTGGAGCCCGCAGAACCAGGGCTGTATACCCTAAAAAAGAATTCCAATTTCCAGAGGGCCCCGACGCGCAAAGCACATCAGTACGCTTTGTGGTAACAGGAGAGATCAGCTCAATCTATAAAAAGAACGGAAAGGTCCGCAAGGTACTAATCTGATTCTTCTGCCTAGCCTGGAAGCTGCCGAGGAGCTTTCCCGGCGCTTGGAGCTGATAGGTAACATTCATTCCGACGGCAGGCCTATTTTAGGTCTGGACAGCCGGGATCTTTTGGAAACAGCCTTAGAGGCTGCCCCCGAGGCGGTATTCATTCCCGCACATATTTGGACTCCGCACTTTTCTCTATTTGGTGCTTTTTCCGGATTTGACAGATTGAGGAATGTTTTGAGGATTTAACCCCCTACATTCACGCCTTAGAAACCGGGCTCTCCTCCGACCCGCCGATGAATTGGAGAATCTCCGCCTTAGACTCCTATACCCTGATTTCCAACTCCGACGCTCATTCTCCCGCTAAGCTGGGCCGGGAAGCCAATCTCCTGGAAACGGAGCTTTCCTATTCCGAATTAGCCAACGCCATTCAAGGAAGAAATCCTGACGGGCTTCTGGGAACCATTGAATTTTTCCCTGAGGAGGGAAAATATCATTACGATGGACACCGGAACTGCCATCTATGCTTAAAGCCCTCGGAAACGGAACAATATGGAGGCAGATGTCCTATCTGCGGCAAAAAATCACCATCGGGGTGCAGCATCGGGTGGAGCAGCTGGCCGACCGGCCCGAGGGCTTTGTCAAGCCTAACGGCAAAGCTTTTGAAAGCCTGGTTCCTCTGCCGGAGGTAATCGCCGCCTCTACCAGCCATTCCCCAGCCAGCGTTAAGGTTTTGGCTCAGTACGAGGCCATGCTGAAACGGCTGGGGTCTGAATTTTCCATCCTCCGGGAAACCCCCTTAGAGGAAATCGGAAAAGCAGCCGGGCCGTGTATCCAGGAGGGTATTCGCCGTCTGCGGGAGGGTCAGGTCGTCCGGGAGCCTGGCTATGACGGCGCTTACGGAGTAATCCATTTGCTGGAACAATCAGAAATTGAAGCAATCAGCGGCCAGACCAGCTTGTTCGGCAGCGACGTGCCTGTAAGGCGCCGCACTCCAAAATCCGCGCAGTCCCTCCCAGCCGGTCCTATAGCTTCTCCCACACAGCAAAAAGTCTCCTCAGGCCCCCAAAGCCGGATCGAGCAGCTTAATTCTGAGCAGCTTCTGGCAGTAACCAGCCAGGAGCCCATTATAGAGGTCATTGCAGGGCCTGGCACCGGAAAAACGAAACCCTGGTTTCTAGAATTATTTATTCTGTGGAACAGCTTCACGAGCCGCCCGGAGAACTCACCGCCGTCACCTTCACCAACAAAGCCGCCGGCGAACTGCGCCAACGGTTAAAATGCGCCTTGCCCGCAAAAGCAGCTAACGCCGTTCATATCGGCACCTTTCATTCCCTATGCCTTAAGCTTCTTACAGGACTGCGGGGTAAAGTGACCTTAGCGGGTGAAGCCGAAGCTCTTGACATTGCCAGCCAGGTTCTACGCCTTTTAGGACTCAAGCTGTCCCCCAGAAGGCTTTTGCAGGAGGTCTCTAAATGGAAAAACGGCTTTTCTGAGGAAGCCTTGGAGCATCCAGGCGCCTGCCAGGAATACTGCCGGCGGCTGTCAGAACGGAAGCTGTTAGACTTTGACGATCTTCTCCTGGAGGTTCTGCGGGAGTATGAAAGAGATCCTGACGCATTTCCCTCTAAGCCCTTCAGACAGATTCTTGTGGACGAGTTTCAGGACTGCAATGCGGTCCAGTTCAAGCTGCTGCGGTATTGGAGTAAAAAAAACGGCAGGCTTTTTGTAATCGGAGATCCGGATCAATCGGTTTATGGTTTCCGGGGTTCCGACCCAGCCTGCTTTAAACGGCTTCAGGAGGAATATCCAGAGCTTCAGGCAGTCAGGCTGAAAACCAATTACCGTTCTTCTCCGGAAATTCTGTCCTGCGCTCTTCCGGTAATTTCTCATAACCCGGGCGGGAAGCGGGAGCTGGAGGCTTTCCGTCCTCCGCAAGGAGCGGTCCGCTTTCTCCCCTGTGAAAACGGCCTGTCTCAGGGTATCGCCATAGCCAAGGAAATCAACGCCATGGTCGGCGGCATCGATATGCTGGACGCCCAGTCCTGCGTTTCCTCCCAGCGGGAAACCTCCCGGGATTTTTCCGAAATCGCTATTTTATACCGCACTCACCACGAAGCGGAGCTTCTGGAAAAAATGTCTCCAAAGGGAGAGCATCCCTTATGTGGTAGCCGGGCGTGAGGATTTTCTCCGCCACGATAAGGTACGGGGATTGACCTGCTTCTTCCAATTTTTATCCGAGCCGGATGATCTTACCGCCCTTGCCGTGTGCTTAAAGCTTTTATTCAGCTGCCCGGAGGATTTGTCGGAGAGCCTGCAACGCTTTTTAAGCTCTTATCAGGGATATTCCCTTCCGAAAAAGCTGGAGCTTTTAGAAAATGAGTACCGAAATGTAGGCGTTCTGACAGTTTCCTTACCTCTGTTTCGCAGCATATATCCCCTACTGGAAAAGAAAAAAGCCCGCGAAGCTTCTGGAAACAGCCGCGCTGGAGCTTTCTCTGGAGCAGGAACCGGCTGTACAAAAAACTTCTTAACACCGCTTCTTTTTTATTCCAAAACCTCTGAGCTTCTGTCCCAGCTCATTCTGGGTCAGGAAAGTGATCTAACCCGAAGCTGCAAAAAAAACCGGTTTTCCAGTGCCGTCACCTTAACTACTCTACACGGATCTAAGGGCTTGGAATTCCCCGTAGTTTCCTTTGCGGCGTCAACCAGGGAAATCTGCCCCTGGAAGCTCAGGGCCGGATGCAAAGCATTGAGGAGGAACGCCGGCTGTTTTATGTCGGGATGACCCGTGCAAAGGATGAACTAATCCTTCTTTCTTCCGATCATCCCTCTCCTTTTCTCGGGGAAATCCCGCAAGAGCTTTTAAAACGGGAGGCGCGGCCTGCCGGCAAGGCTCCTCATCCGGCGCAGCAGCTAAGCTTATTTTGATTAGCCGGAGCACAGAAGAATGGACTGTCATAATTCCAGGCGAAACGTCCTGCTTGATTCGTCCCCATAAGGACCTGTTGCGGGAAAATTTCTCAGGACGCGCTGAGCCTGTTCTGAGCCTCCTCCCCCGCAGCATGAAAACTCATATGGTGCCGTTAAGCCGCTTTCAGCAGCCCGCTTCGCCCGATACCTGAAGCGCGAGCTTTTACGCGGCGCTTCCGTCAGCTGGGCCGACGGTTTCTGTACAAAAATCCCGGAGCGAAGCGCTCCGGGATTTTTAAGCATAAGCTCTTATTGCTTTGATAAATCCGTGGAA
>ENA-OQCD01000499-OQCD01000499.1-human-gut-metagenome-genome-assembly--contig:-NODE-499-length-11138-cov-1.577877_pt1 | contig 11138 bp, 13 predicted proteins | sample MGYA00242755_ERZ504571 | MGnify/ENA primary metagenome ERZ504571 (study PRJEB26092, sample SAMD00036274) | human gut metagenome | host: Homo sapiens | study: EMG produced TPA metagenomics assembly of...
CCTATGTGTTTTCCAGCGGAAAAAACATGGGCGTGTTCAAGGCGGTAGGCTACCCGGAGGATGTGGGGGACTTTTACCGGCTGGAGGAATACTCCGGCTACTGCTGGACCGCCCACGGGCGGTACCCTACCAATACGCCCGGCTGGTGGGGCGGCGCCCATCCCTTCGCTATGCTGGACTATTCAGTGGTGCATAACGGCGAGGTCAGCTCCTATGACGCGAACCGGCGCTATATTGAGATGTTTGGTTATCAATGCACCCTGCTGACAGATACGGAGGTTATCACCTACTTGGTGGATTATCTGCACCGGCGGCAGAAGCTGACCCTGGAAGAGGTTGCCAACGTCATCGCCGCGCCGTTCTGGTCCACCATTGAGCAAAAGCCGGAGCCGGAGCGTTCAAGGCTGACCTATTTGAGAAAACGCTTTTTCCAGCCTGCTGTTAACGGGGCCCTTTTCTATTTTATTGGGCTTCGACGGCGGTATGATGGCGCTCAACGATCGGCTGAAGCTCAGATCCATGGTGGTTGGGGAAAAGGATGAGACGGTATACATCGCCAGTGAGGAAAGCGCTATCCGGGTGGTGGAGCCTAACCCCGACAGGCTGTGGGCGCCTAAGGGCGGAGAGCCTGTTATTGTAACGCTGAACGGAGGTGTTCACTGATGCCCATTGATTTTATTTATCCGGACTACGAGGTTGTACGGAATTACGACCGGTGCGTCGGATGCCGGGTTTGCGAGCGGCAATGTGCCAACGAGGCGCACTATTTTGACGAAGCGGCCGGAAAAATGATGGCGGACGAGTCCAAGTGCGTCAACTGCCACCGGTGCGTTTCCCTTTGCCCCACCAGGGCGTTGAAAATCGTGAAAACAGACCATACCTTTAAAAGAAAAACTATAACTGGACCGGGGAGGCTATCCAGGAGATCTACCGCCAGGCGGGGAGCGGCGGCGTGCTGCTTTCCTCTATGGGAAACCCAAAGAATTTCCCGGTGTAACTGGGATAAATCCTCATTAACGCCTCTCAGGTCACCAACCCCTCCATTGATCCTTTGCGGGAGCCTATGGAAACCCGGGTTTATTTGGGGAAAAAGCCAAGCTGTGTGGAACGGGACGAGAAAGGGAACCTCATACCTAATTTACAGCCCCAGCTGAAGCTGGAGGTTCCGGTTTGTTTTCGCTATGAGCTACGGATCTCTGAGCTATAATGCCCACGAGAGCCTGGCCAGAGCCGCCGCCCAGCTCGGCATCCTTTATAATACGGGCGAAGGCGGCCTCATGAGGACTTCTACCGGTATGGTAAAAACACTATCGTCCAGGTCGCATCCGGACGGTTCGGCGTTCACAAGGACTATTTGAGCGCCGGAGCCGCTATCGAGATTAAAATGGGCCAGGGCGCCAAGCCGGGGATCGGCGGTCATTTGCCCGGACAGAAGATCGTTGGGGACGTTTCTAAAACCCGTATGGTCACCGAGGTACCGACGCCATCTCTCCGGCACCCCACCACGACATTTATTCCATCGAGGACCTGCGCCAGCTGGTGTATTCGCTAAAGGAGGCCACTAATTACGAGAAGCCGGTCATCGTCAAGATCGCGGCGGTGCATAACGTGGCGGCTATCGCCAGCGGCATCGCCAGAAGCGGCGCGGATATCATCGCCATCGACGGCTTCCGGGGCGGCACCGGCGCGGCTCCCACCCGTATCCGGGATAACGTGGGAATTCCCATCCGAGCTGGCTCTGGCCAGCGTAGACCAGCGCCTGCGGGATGAAGGAATCAGGGGCAGCGTCTCCATTATCGCGGGCGGCTCTATACGCAGCAGCGCCGACGTGGTCAAGGCTGTCGCCTTAGGCGCCGACGCGGTGTATATCGCCACCAGCGCGTTGCTGGCCCTTGGCTGCCATCTGTGCCGTACCTGCAGACCGGCAAGTGCAACTGGGGGTATCGCGACCCAGCGGCCGGATCTGGTCAAACGGCTGAATCCGGATATCGGATGCCAGAGGCTTGTGAATTTAGTGACCGCCTGGCAGCACGAGATTAAGGAAATGATGGGCGGTATGGGCATTAACTCCATCGAGGCGCTGAAGGGCAACCGGCTCATGCTACGGGGCGTTGGCCTTAACGACCGGGAGCTGAGTATTCTGGGAATCAAGCACGCGGGGGAATAAAGCCATGAAAACGAATTTATGTGAATGAAAAATGGTGCTTAGCTGCCATTTGTGTGAATATTACTGCGCCTATGCTAATTCCGGGGAAAAGGATATGGTTCACGCCCTGAAGGGTGTGGCGATCCGCCCCAGGATTCAGATTGAGGAAAACAACGGGATCAGCTTTGCGGTTTCCTGCCGCCACTGCAAGGAGCCTCTTTGCGTGAAGAGCTGTATCACTGGAGCCCTGTCCGTCGAGGATGGGGTGATTACCGTAAACCGGGACAAATGCGTCGGCTGCTACACCTGTATTCTGTCCTGCCCCTACGGCTGTGTCATGCCGTCGGAAAACGGCGTGATTCAAAAGTGCGAGCTGTGCATGAAAAACAGCGTGGGTTCTCCTGCCTGTGTGAAAGGATGTCCCAATAAAGCCATTGTTTATGAAGAGAGGTGAGCGTGATGAAATACGTACTGATCGGCAATTCCGCTGCGGCGGTAGCCTGCGTGGAGGGAATCCGGCAAAGAGACCGGGAGGGGGATATCACCATGGTGACCAACGAGCCCTACCACACCTATTCCCGGCCGCTGATTTCTTATTTGCTGGCGGGAAAGACAGATCGGGAGCGGATGAAATACCGGCCGGATGATTTTTATGAGAAAAACCGATGCGAGCTGATCGCCGGGGTGTCGGCGGACCATCTGGAGCCTAAGCGGAAAACCGTGGTGCTTTCCGACGGCAGAGAGCTTCCTTATGACAGGCTGCTGGTAGCCGCCGGCTCCAGCCCGGCGGTACCGCCGATTAAGGGACTGGAGGCTGTGGAAAACATGACCACATTCCTCTCCCTGGACGACGCGCTCCGGCTGGAGGAAATGCTGACGCCCTTCTCCAGGGTGCTGATTCTGGGGGCCGGTTTGATCGGCCTGAAATGCGCTGAGGGCATCGCCGGAAAAGCGAAATCAATCACTGTGGTGGATATGGCGGATCACATTCTGCCCAGTATTTTAGATCAGGAAGCTTCCGCCCCGGTACAAAGGCGCTTGGAGGAGCACGGCATAGAATTTGTGCTTTCCGACGCGGCCCAGGAGCTTCATCCGGACCGGGCGGTGCTGAAAAGCGGCCGGGGCATCCGCTTTGATATCCTGGTGATGGCGGTGGGCGTGCGCCCCAACGTCCGGCTGGTTCAGACGCCGGCGGCGCCGTGAAGCGGGGAATTGTCACCGATTCCAGAGGGCAGACTTCTATCCCTGATGTATACGCGCCGCAGCGACTGCACGGAAAGCAGGGACATCACCACCGGGGAGGAAAAGGTGCTGGCGCTGCTTCCCAACGCTTATTTACAGGGGGAGTGTGCCGGGATCAATATGGCCGGAGGAAACCAAAGCTATGATAAGGCCATTCCCATGAACTCCATCGGATTTTTCGGCCTGCACCTGATGACCGCCGGCAGCTGCGGCGGCGAGGCGTATTTAGAGAAAAACGGCGGAAACTATAAAAAGCTGTTTGTCAGAGAAACAAGGCTGGCAGGATACATTTTAATCGGGCGATGTGGCGAGGGCGGGAATTTACACCTCCTTGATCCGGGAGCAGACTCCGCTTTCCGCCCTCGATTTTGAGCTGATTCGCCAGAAGCCGCAGCTTATGGCGTTTTCCCGGACCAAGAGAAATGAAATGCTGGGAGGAAACGTGGGATGAAGATCGACGCGGGCCAATTGAGCCACCAGGAATTAAACGACCAGCTTCGGATGAGCAGAGAGCAGAATATTATAATTGAGAACTGTCTGGGACAGCGGTACCTTGCCAGCGGCTCCCGCGGAAAGAAAGTCACGGTAACGGGCACCCCTGGAAATGCGCTGGGATCTTACCTGGATGGCACGGAGATCGACGTTTACGGCAATGTCCAGGAAGCCACCGGCGATACTATGAACGGCGGGGCTATCTATATCCATGGCAGCGCCGGAGACGCCACTGGGTATGCCATGCGGGGCGGGAAGATCCTGATCCAGGGAGATACCGGCTACCGGGCGGGGGTTCATATGAAGGAATACAAGGATAAAATCCCAGCCATTGTTGTGGGCGGCGTGGCAGGCAGCTTTTTAGGGGAATATCAGGCCGGCGGCGTGATCGTGGTGCTGGGGCTTCACCGGGAGAACCAGCCGGATCGCGGGCTATTTCTGCGGAACCGGGGATGCACGGCGGGAAAATTTACCTGAGAAGCGAATACCCCTGCCGGAGGGCATATCCCCCCCAGGCGAAGGGCGGAGGACGCCCGGCCGTGAGGAGCTGGAGGCGATTAAGCCTCTGCTTGAGGAGTTTTTGCCCGCAAGTTCCGTGAGGATTCTGAATGAAATACTCCGAGGACACTTTTTTTGTCCTGACTCAGAATACGAAAACCCCTATCGGCAGCTGTATATACAAAACTGACTCCTGTGTTGTATAATAGCTGTATCCTATTAAGGCGATGCAAAAAGGCCAAAGGCTGGAAACCAAAAACGGATGGGACTGTCAGCGGTCGGCTTCCGATGGAAAAACTCCGCCGAAGCTTTTTCGTTTTTGGCGGTGCCGGGGCCTTGACAGAAGAAACGGTGATAATAACAGCCTAAACACAAGGAGGATTATGTCATGACTGATACAGAATTGGAGGTTCTGCGGTTTGTGCAGGAAAATGATGTGAAGTTTATCCGGCTGGCGTTCAGCGATATGTTCGGTATTCAGAAGAATATTTCCGTGATGCCGGATGAGCTGCCCCGGGCCTTTGAAACCGGAATTTCCTTTGACGCTTCCGCGGTCCGGGGATTTCTCAACGTGGAACAGTCCGATTTGTTCATCACCCCGGATCCCTCCACGCTGTCCATTTTACCCTGGCGGCCCTCCCACGGCCGGGTGGTGCGGCTGTTCTGCAATGTGAACTATCCCGACGGCAGGCCGTTTGAGGGAAGCTCCCGGCATATTCTGCAAAGAGCCGTCAAAGAGGCGGCGCAAATGGGCTATGTCTGTAAGATCGGCGCCGAGTGCGAATTTTATCTGTTTGAAACCGATGAAAAGGGCAATCCTACCATGAATCCCCACGACCTCGGAGGCTACTGCGATATCGCCCCCAACGACAAGGGCGAAAATGTCCGGCGGGAAATCTGCCTGACCCTGGAGGAGATGGGCATCCATCCGGAGGCCTCTCATCACGAGCAGGGGCCGGGGCAGAATGAAATCGATTTTAAATACAGCGACGCGATGACCGCCGCCGATAATCTTTTGACCTTTAAGGCGGCGGTGAAGTCCATTGCGGCCAGAAACGGCCTGTACGCCAGCTTTATGCCGAACCTCTGCCAGATAAAAGCGGCAGCGGCCTGCACGTGAATCTTTCCCTCTCTCAGGGCGGCAGAAATATTTTTTAAGACAGCCCCTGATGAGGGCCACTGCCCGGAGGCGGAGCATTTTTATGGCCGGAGTACTGGACCACATCCGGGAGATTACCGTGTTTCTGAATCCCCTGACTAATTCCTATGCACGGTTCGGAGCCTTTGAGGCGCCTCGGTACCTTTCCTGGTCTCATCAAAACCGCTCCCAGCTGATCCGGATTCCCGCGGCTACGGGTGCCCAGAGCAGAATGGAGCTTCGTTCTCCGGATCCCTCCTGCAATCCCCATCTGGCCTTCGCCATGCTGCTGCAGGCGGGACTGGACGGCATTCGCCGGGAGCTGCCTCTGTGCCCGGCCGTGGATTTAAACCTTTATGACGCAGAGCCCGGTGTTTTAGAAAAAAATGCCCGCGCTGCCGGAAAACTTGGAGGAAGCGGTTTTGCTGGCGCGGAGCAGTGCGTTTGTCCAAAGCGTGCTGCCGGCAAAAAACGCTGGCAAATTACTGCGACGTGAAGCTGGAGGACTGGAAGCGGTGCCGGGAGGCGGAGGACCAGGCCGCTGCGGAACGAAAGCTGTATTTTACCGCCATCTGACAGGTGCGCGTCAAACCCAATCTTATGAGAAGAGGAAGCCGGGTGAGGGAATGGAAAGAGTATTAGTCGTCTCCGGAAGCGAAAGGGGCCGGGAATTTCTGCGGGAGCTTCTGCGCGGCCAGGAGTACGGCCAAGGCTTTTTTGCCGATAACAGCGGGGAAGCCAGGCGCAGAATGGCGGAGGACGACTTCAGCCTGGTGATCATCAACGCACCCCTGCGGGATGAGTCGGGGGAGCAGCTGGCTCTGTGGGCGGCTCAAAGCACCGACGCGGGCGTGCTGCTTCTGGTTAAAGCGGAAATTGCGGACGAGGTTTCCGCCCGGGTGGAGGACAGCGGCGCGATGGTGCTGCCAAAGCCCATCAGCAGGCAGTTTTTCTGCCAGTCCCTGAAGCTTGTGTCGGCTGCCCGGCGGAGAATGCTGGGACTGAAAAACGAAAACACCCGGCTGCAAAAGCAAATCGACGATATCCGGTTAGTGGACCGCGCCAAATGCGTGCTGATTCAGTATTCCGATTTTACGGAGCAGCAGGCCCACCGGTACATCGAGAAAAAAGCCATGGATCAGCGGGTTTCCCGCCGGGAGGTGGCGGAGGATATTCTCCGGATCTACGAAAGCTGACGCCGCGCTTGACCGTGCGGAACCAGAACCGGCCGGCGCGGGCCTAAGCTGAAACCGGCTCTGTGGCGGGAAAAGGAAATCTTGTAACCGGAGGCGCGGCAGCCGAAAAGCTCCGGCGGAAGGAAAAAAGGCCAAGCGGGGCAGAACGCAATCCTGACGGCGATCCAGCGAGCTCGAGCGGCTTTAGGCAGGACTGCCGGGCTGATTCTGCTTCAGCGCGGGCAGGCGTTCCAGGGAGAAACCCGGCTTTGGAACAGCAGGCGGGAATCGTTATTTATAGAAATCTACAGCGGAAAGAGCCCTAAACCCATTTTTCGGCGGGGCTCTTGCGCTTTGTGTCCGGAGGCTTCCTGCGAAGCGGCCGGTGAAACCCATGAAATTTTGCCGGGCCGCCAACGGCCTTGGGAGAAGGAGCGAAAATCATGACGAAATATATTTTTGTAACCGGCGGCGTTGTCTCCGGTTTAGGCAAGGGGATTACCGCCGCGTCCTTGGGGCGGCTGCTAAAGGCCAGAGGGCTCCGGGTGGCGGCCCAGAAGCTGGATCCCTATATTAATGTGGACCCGGGTACGATGAGCCCCCTATCAGCATGGAGAGGTATTCGTCACCGAGGACGGCGCGGAAACAGACCTAGACCTAGGCCACTATGAGCGGTTTATCGATGAGGATTTAAATCAATTTTCTAATCTAACCACCGGTAAGGTTTACTGGAACGTTCTGCAAAAGGAGCGCCGGGGGGAGTATCTGGGGGAGACGATCCAAGTGATCCCCCATGTCACCAATGAAATCAAGGGCTTCATTTACACGGTGGGGCAAAAAACGGGAGCCGACGTGGTCATCACCGAGATCGGCGGCACCACCGGCGATATTGAAAGCCAGCCTTTTTTGGAGGCGATCCGGCAGGTGTCGCACGAGGTGGGCCGGCACAACTGCCTGTTTCTTCACGTGACCCTGGTGCCCTATCTCAAAAGCTCTGGAGAGCATAAATCCAAGCCGACTCAGCATTCGGTAAAGGAGCTGCAGTCCTTTGGCATCATGCCGGATATCATCATCGCCCGGTGCGACGAGCCTCTCGACCAGTCGATCCGGCAGAAGATCGCCCTGTTCTGCAATGTACAGGAGGACTGTGATAGAGAATCTGACCTTGCCGGTGCTGTATCAGCGCCGATGATGCTGGAGGAAAACGGTCTCGCGGATATAGTCTGCCGGGAGCTTCAGCTTTCCTGCGGCCCGTGCGACCTGACGGAGTGGAAGCAGATGCTGGAGCGGATTGAAAACGCGGATAAGACGGTGAGCATCGCCCTAGTGGGAAATATGTAAAGCTCCACGACGCTTATCTATCCGTGGCGGAGGCCTTGTCCCACGCTGCTATGAAAACAACGCCAGGGTGAAAATCAACTGGGTGGATTCGGAAAAACTGACGGAGGAAAGCTGTTCCCGTTATTTAGAGGGAATGGACGGCGTCATCGTGCCCGGAGGCTTTGGCGGCCGGGGCATTCAGGGAATGACTCACGCGGCTCATTACGCCAGGGTCAACCGCATCCCTTATTTCGGCATCTGTCTGGGAATGCAGGTGGCGGTGATCGAATACGCCAGAAACGTTCTCGCCTGGAGCGACGCGAATTCCAGTGAGTTTGATCCCGAATGCACCCACCCGGTGATCGATCTGATGCCGGACCAGCAGGGGAACCTGCCTAAGGGTGGGACTATGCGCCTGGGAGCCTACCCCTGTGAGATCCAGCCTGGCACCGTGCTGGAAAGAGCCTATCAAAGGCGCTCTGTCGGAGAAAGGCACCGGCACCGCTACGAGTTCAACAACAGCTACCGGCAGCAGCTGGAGGAAGCGGGATTGGTTATTTCCGGCACCTCGCCCGACGGCCGGCTGGTAGAAAGCGGTGGAACTGCCGGGGACATGACTTTTATGTGGGAGTGCAGTACCATCCAGAGTTTAAATCCCGTCCCAATCGGGCTCAGCCGCCTGTTCCGGGAGTTTATCGCCGCGGCGCTGAAAAAGCAGGGGAAAATATCGGAAAAGAATTAAAACCAGTTTATATAGACTATCGTGAGAACCAAAAGATTTCAATGCGATTCTGATAGAGAGAAAAGAGACTTGAATGATAGAGATACAGAGGCTCCAGCCTAAGAACGCCGTCGCCATCGCGGCGTGGCCGGGATAAGGTTGAAGATTTCCTTATGCAATGGCGGGCGGCGGTTGCGGCTTCTCCATGACGGGAAGAACAAATTTTGGACAGACTGAGGACCGGCGCCGCGTTTTGCTTTTCTACCACCGTGTTTCGTCTGGCAGATACTGCAGCGGAAGCTTCTGCCGCTGGTGCGGCGCAGAACGCCAGCGTGCTGGGAAAAATAAGGCGGAGGCCGCGGATCCATGAAATTTCACGGGTCCGCGGCCTTTCTATATGGGACGATTTAGTGCGGTGGATAACGACGGGGTTCTCAAATTAGCTTTTCTTTTTCCAAGGCCGGTAAAAGTCAGGGAAAAAAGAGTCTAAATTCTGAGGAATAGGCTCAGCCGTTTCCTTCTGTGCCTGAACCGAAGGCTTGCTTTCCACCATCCACAAAGGGACTGGATTATCCTTTGGGTCATCGCAGTGATAGATTTTCATATGGGTACCTCTTAGGCATAATGGCTTTGCCTGCACAACACAGGATTCTACCATTAAGAGGTGGCGTCGCCCAAACGGAATACGTTCAGGGCAATGTCGGTCATCTCGAAGCCTGCGTCATCGGATACTACCTCAATAGTGGTGGGAACGGCTGTAACCTGGAAGGGCACGCTGAAGGACAGGTTGGTTACCTCTCCGGAAGAGGTAAAGGTTTTCGTAGCCGCGGCGCCGGTGACAGGCGAACCATTTACATTCAAGCGAACCGTCAGCGTAGCGGGAATAGAGGTGCCGGTATTTACAGAGGCCGTACCGTGGAAGGTGGCCTGATAAATTCCAGGCTGGTTGATCTCTCGTTTGAGGTGCCGGCCGTATGCGTGATGGAATTTCCGGAAACCAGAGGCGTATCATTAAAAATCAAGGCGCTTCCAGCATTGGTAGGCTGGGCGGTAGCGTCGACAGTGGCCAGCACGTCTGGCGTGCCTCCGCCGCCCGGCTCTCCTCGGGGGAATCACAAAATCAAAAATCGCGTCTGTATCGGTTCCAGAGTTGATAACGCTGGCTTCCGTTCCCGGATCTCCGGTTGTCACAGAGCCTACATTGACAGTAGCGGCGGGTCCGGTAGGTCCAGCAGCGCCTTCAGCGCCTGTCTCGCCGGTGGGGCCTGTAGGTCCGGCTTCACCCGTCGCGCCAGTGGCGCCAGTAGCTCCTGCCGCGCCTGCAGCCCCGGTGGGGCCGGTAGGCCCTTCCGGTCCAATGGCACCAGTCGCACCTGTAGCACCGGTTGCACCTGTAGCACCAGTGGAGCCGGTTGCTCCCGTAGCGCCAGTAGCACCCGTCGCTCCGGTCGCACCTCTGGGAATCACAAAATCCAGAACATGGTTAGGTCCGCCGCTTACGTCTGTAACAGAAGCTGGCGTGCCGGGCTGTGCGGTAGTAGTGTTTCGAATGGTGAGAGTGGCGGACTCCCCATCATCACCTCTTGGACCAGTAGGACCAGTTGGTCCAGTTGCGCCGGTAGGCCGGTCGCTCCTGTGGGTCCGGTAGGACCAGTGGGACCGGTTGCGCCTAGTCCAGTGGGCCCCGTTGCACCAGTTAGAGCCGTTTATTTATGCACAACATTAGATTTTCCTTTGTGTTAAGTAGGAAGCCGTTAGATTGCCTTGTTCTCAATCACTCGGATAAACGTTGTGGTTATTCTCGATGTAATCAATAATTCGCTGGTACTCGTCGGCAAAATTGAAGTCAACCGTTATTTCCCCGTTCTCATGCACCCAAACCGCTTTTACGAGTTCAACCATAATCCCGCGGTTAAGGCTCTGAATGTTTTTGTATTTCAGAAAGGCGGTTAGATACGGGTCGTCGGTTCCGATACCATCAGCCATTACCTGCATTTCCTCTTTCAGATAGGAGATGTTCGCTTCAAGCTGTTGTATCTGTTCTGCAATCTTGCCTTTCAAGCGGCGGTATTCCTCTTTGGTAATCTCACCGCTTTTCCAATCAAGGTACAAGCTATCGGAAGCGTCATTGTACTGTTTTAGCTGCTTCTCTGCCTGTTTCAAGGAATGGGATAATCTCTTGCTTTCCCCGGTTGATAACAGGCGCGTTGTTAATCCGTTCAATTTCTTCTGCAAGCCGATCTACAAGGACAATTTGCATTTGCAACGCTGCCAATACCGCGTTTTCCAACTTGTCTTGCCGGATAGAATGTTTGCTGCAAATCTTCTTATCGGTGTAGCTGCGGCAGGGAGTAGTAGGCAATATCGCGGGCGGTTTTGCGCCGCATGGCCTTTTTACAATCCGCG
>ENA-OQCD01000500-OQCD01000500.1-human-gut-metagenome-genome-assembly--contig:-NODE-500-length-11126-cov-2.005910_pt1 | contig 11126 bp, 14 predicted proteins | sample MGYA00242755_ERZ504571 | MGnify/ENA primary metagenome ERZ504571 (study PRJEB26092, sample SAMD00036274) | human gut metagenome | host: Homo sapiens | study: EMG produced TPA metagenomics assembly of...
CCGATCTTTACAATTTGGATATTTTGGACGGTTCTCCCCCATGCTCCACCTTCTCCATTGCCGGAAATCGCGAAAAAGGATTGGGGGTAAAGAAAAGAAATTCAGAGAGGGGCAATCTGCACAAGTTCTTGATACGCTTTTCTTTGATTTCATAGCTTTAGCAAGGGTATTACAACCAAAAAGTTGTAGTAGCCGAAAATGTGAAAGGTTTACTTATGGGAAGTGCAATAGACTATGTTAGGCGCATATATAAAGATTTTGATAACGCTGGCTATTATTGTCAGCATTTCCTTCTTGATGCGTCAAAAAATGGGTGTTCCTCAGAAAAGAGAACGGATCTTCTTTATTTGCATTAGACATGATTTAGGGATCAATTTTTTGAAGGTATCTAATCTGTTTAACGTAGAGCCATATATAAACATGGAGTTTAACGAGGATCCTATAGTATATGGTGCTTTTGCGGATTATAAAGGAAGAGCCTATGAAGGCAGAATGAGAGAACTTTTTGAACTCAGGGAACAAGGGGATATAGCACTATCGGAAGCCTATAAAAAACTCAACTGGTAAACGTGGCTTTTTTTAACCAGTCAGTTCTGTTATTGAAGATAGAGTTTGTTATACATTGTCTGCACACCTGGATTCATTGATACCATTTAAGCAGCCCGTCTATCTATCCACTTCTGAGGTATGTAATATATCCACGTTCCCACAAGATTATAATTTTTGTGGTTTATCGCCACACTACATTTGTGGTATGAGTGTTCCACCCGTAATGATGGCTCAGATAGCCACACGTATTTATGAACAATGGTTGTCGAAATTATGAAAGGAATAACTAAAGCAGCAAAGCAAGCCAACGGACGAAGCCAGGCTTGCGCTACGTGTCCTCTAAATCGAAGTAGAGGTGTTTGTTTACCCGAAATTACAAAGGGTTTGCTCAGATGCGTTTGTAGAAGGATTAAAAAAGGTTGTAAAATGGCTGACAACAAAAGCAAAAGGAGGTATAAAAATGAAAATTAAATTGAATTGGACATACGCCAAAGGTGAGTTAGATACTGACACATTGAAACTTATTTGCCTACCAGCACGAGGAAAACGCTTGTTTGGTGCAGATGAATTGGATGCAGAACTTTGTATAAAGGACGGGATGAATTACCAAATAGCCGAAATTCATTTAGGCGATGTGGAAAGCTCAAACATTCTTTGTGAAGAGATCGCAAGACGGTTTAATGAGTTTGAGAACTGGCACGAGTGTAAAGATGATACGGAAGCTATGCCGGAAATCGGAACAAATTGCATCCTTCGTGTGGAATATCAGAATTTAGATGATGGCGAATGGTACACTGATTACCTAACATCTACTTGGGGGGAATTTGGTTGGGCAGAGGACTATTTGGAACGAATAACAGATATTGCCAACGAATATAGGATAACCCACTGGAAACCCATAAACAAACCGAAAGGAGTTGAAGAATGAAACGAGAAGATATTGAAAAAGTGGCAGATGAATTTGCCAATAAAGAGTACGAGATAAGCGATATTGACAGAATTCCTCTGTACAAAAGGATTTTATCACGGTGCAGAATGGCGCATTAACAGCGTGTGGCATAATTCAAAAACGGAAGTTCCAGATGTAAATACTATTGTATTAGTTGAAAAAGAAGATGGTAGTATTTGGCAGTATAAAAGTATTTGCAAAAAGTCAAATGCTGGGCTGGAAAAGATGGGCTTATATCAAAGACTTAATACCCAATGAGTAAGTGCCATTACATATACGATAAGCAAGCTGGCAAAGTCTTAATACCTTGTTGTTGGGCTGTTGTTTTAAGCAATGATATACGGGATTGTACTTGTAGGAATGAGGATCTTACGTTTGCTCAATTTGAACGTGAACGATATAACAAAGAACTTGAAAAGCGTAATTCTATCATAAAAGAGCTACAGAGCGAAAACAAGTATCTACATAAAGAACTAAAACGGCACGTTACTTTACTAAGTAAAAAGAAGTAGTATTTTTATTTGTTATACTTAATAGAATAAACTATATTTGTATTTGACATGAGAATAATTAGAACACATTCAGGAAAGGAAGTCAAGATCTTTGCTGAAACTTTTGAGAACGAAGCATACGATCAGATTAAGAGGCTGGCTAATTATCCTGCCTATGAAAACTCTATTATACGAATAATGCCGGATAGCCATGCTGGTAAGGGGTGTACTGTAGGTACTACAATGACAATAACCGATAAAGTAACGCCAAACTTGGTAGGTGTTGATATTGGTTGCGGTATGCTTACTGTAGAATTGGCAGATCAATATATAGACTGTGAGAAATTGGATTCCGTTATAAGGGAAATGGTTCCCAATGGGTTTAATATACATGATACTCAAAAGGCAAATTTTGATTTTTCAACCTACGATGTGCGAAGCAAGTAGATTTAAATAGAGCTTATCTCTCACTCGGTACACTTGGAGGCGGTAATCATTTTATAGAGGTGGACTATTCAGAAAGAAACCATAGGTACTATTTGGTTATTCACTCTGGTAGTAGAAAGTTGGGAGGCGATGTTTGTAAACACTATCAAAAATTTGGCTGCAAATACAGAAAAGCGATCGGGCGATTGAAGTACGCAATACTATTGCCAGATTGAAAGCAGAAGGCAGGGAAAGGGATATTCAGGAAGCGATTAAGAATATTTCAATTCCTGGTAAGGACAAAGAGTTGGCACATCTTTCAGGTGGTGATTTTCGCGACTATATTAATGACATGGCAATAGTGCAACGTTTTGCTGTACTTAATCGTGCTACTATGGCAGCGATTATCATTAATGGGATGGGATTTACTGAGGTAAATAGATTTGAAACCATACACAACTATATTGATTTTAGCCGTATGATCCTTAGAAAAGGTGCTGTGAGTGCTGAATTAGGCGAGAAGCTATTAATACCTATAAATATGCGTGATGGTTCCCTTATCTGTGTTGGGAAAGGAAACCCGGACTGGAACTATTCAGCCCCACATGGAGCCGGACGTTTGATGAGTAGGAGTAAAGCAAAGGAGTTGCTTAGTATGGAGGAATACCAAGAATCTATGAACGGAATATATACCACTTCTGTAAGTAGAGCGACAATAGATGAAGCCCCACAAGCGTATAAAGTCTATGGAAGAGATTAAAAATGCTATCACTGATACAGTTGAGATCAATTGATACGATAAGCCAATATATAATTTTAAAGCATCAGATTAGAACGCTTTAATAAATGGAATGGATTATGAAGTTACCGAAAGTTATTCATGTAGAATTGAGAGAGCCGTACAATGGAAAAAGACACTTCTATTTCGGATCTATTGCTGCGATCTTTGACGAGCTTTCAGAGGAACAAATAGGTATCAAGAAAGAAAGTCTTTGGAATGTAGATCTAAGTCGGGTTGAGTATCAAAACAAGTATTGTATAATCCGTATGGGCGTGCTTATAAGGAAGAAAACATTTAGAGGTAATACTAAAATTGGAGGTTAATATGTTAGGTGCAATAATAGGCGATATTGTAGGCTCACGGTTTGAGTTTAACAATACAGATAACTATAACTTTGAGTTGTTTACGGAAGAAAGCACTTTTACAGATGATACGATTTGTACTATTGCTATTGCGGACGCTATCAACAATGGGGAACACTACGAAGATACGTTACTGAAATGGTGTAGAAAGTATCCAAACCCTAAAGGAGCATACGGAAGCAGTTTTGCACGTTGGATAGCCTCAGATACACCACAACCATATAATAGCTTCGGTAACGGTTCTGCAATGAGGGTTAGCCCCGTAGCTTGGTTCTTTTGACGACTTATATAGAGTGAAGAAAGAAGCGGAAGAAACCGCTATCGTAACCCATAACCACCCGGAAGGCATAAAAGGAGCTGTAGCGATTGCGCACGCTATTTACTATTTGCGCACTACCAAAAACCTATCCGGGCTTGAAAACGAAATGCAAACGTACTATCCTATGTTTATGATCGGAAACTATTACACTGGGGTATTTGATGAAACTTGCCAGGGAACTGTACCTATTTGCCTGAAAATTATCATTTCCAGTAATTCTTTTGAGGATGCAATAAGGAAGGCTATTTCGTGGGGAGGTGATAGCGACACTATCGGTGCTATTGTAGGATCTATGGCAGCAGCTATCTATGAGATCCCTAAAGAATAGTAGATCATGTATTCAATTTGTTGCCTACTGATATGCTTGATGTTATAGGTAACTTCTATCATAACTTAAACAATAAATAAGATGGCTGATAACTGGAACAAAGCCGGATTTTTTTTCTGGCATAACGGAAGATTATTCAAAATTACCATTGGTACAAAGGAGAAAAAAGAGAATCCGTATAAAATGATACTTTTCACCCTTTGGCAGCTTCTTTTTGGGAGTATGAGAAGGAGTTTCATTATTCCTACTTGGATGCTTGCGACACAAAAAAAGCCTTTAGATGAAGCGTACAAGGAATGGAAAGAGCAACTATTATCAGAGCATTTACCAAGTAAAAGCCCGAATCCAGAAGGAGATACAACCAACTGGGAAAAATCGTTTGAAACAGGTAAGAGGGAGGTGTAAACGCCTTCCTCTTTTTTTGTGTCGTGCCTAAATTAATAACATAAACGGATTAATTTTCTCATAAATAGCACTATATTTGCAGTTAGAAATAAAAATATGAACTAATATAGCATTGGCTATTGTTGCGAGGATCAAGAAAACGACCAAAAATTTCAAACAGCCCTCAGAAACAATGTGCTAATGCCTGCGCTATGGCGTGGGCATTACTCTTGTATGGGCTGTTGGGTACTTGGTCGTCCCTCTTGATCGTGCAGAGTAAGCCCACGTTTTTTGTGGGTTTATGGGTAGCCAATTTTAATAGGTTATTAACCTCTAAATTGCACGATATGAAAAATTTATTCTTATTTTTAATGTGTCTTATAACTTGTAACTCTATTCATGCTCAAAAAAATTGTCAAAGACGAAATAGATGAGTTTACAGGTAATCGAATAACTGAAACAAATTACATTAGCTTTAGTGATGGTTTTACTTGCGCTTTGCATAAAGTTAATAATACAATACTTTTAAAGACTACCTATAATTGCGGTGATAAAGTTTATAGCATGGAAAAAGGAGCCGATTTAATGCTCAAATTAGAAAACGATAGTATCATTACATTAAACAACGAAGAGGATGCCGTTGCTGAATATTGGAGTCTAAATCTTGGAAAAACCTTTATTGAGCATTTTAATCTTAAAACAAGATATATTATTCCAGATGAAGTATATACTTTGTTGAAAACGAATAAAAATTCGGACGGTTAGATTTTACACTACAGATGGCTATATAACTGAAACTGTATCAGAAAAACGAGCAAAAAAAATACTGAAGCTATTTAGTTTGTTGAAGTAAAAATTGTATGTTTTCATCTGTTGAGAGCTGATGATAGCTGCTTTAGGGCAGTTCAGAGCCATTGCCAGCGTTGGTAATGGCTCTTTCTTATATCTCTTCCAGCTCAACTACCCCCTTTTCCAAAGCCGTATTTTTCGTGTTTCTTCCTGATAAACATTCAGCACCTTAAAACGGGATCCGGCACGAAACACAATTTCATCTTCACTTGCATAATGGGAAATGGCTTTTACATCTACACCCTTCTTACTTTTGATAACCAGCATTAGGTTATCTCCAAAGATAGCAGTTCTATCAATATTAGTAGTAGAGGACATGAAGGCTTTGTTTACATAGGGTTGCCCGGATGATAGACACGCTTTCATTTCTTGAATATACTTATCCAGCTTCATTGCGTCAAAGCTGATCCCTGAGAATACAGTACCATTATAGCGAGGCATTTTTTCTAAGGCAGCATTACAAGCCGGATAATATTTTTGGCATAATCCCCCATAATCTTGTATTTTGCCAAAGTACGGATCTACAATACCATAACCGTAATTATTACACCACTTGGAACCGTATGTATAGCGATTTATCAAAGCAAGCTCATCTACGGATATACCCGTTTTTTTTTGCTATAACGCTCCATTGCTCCTGCTTCACTACTATAGTTCTGCCAGCGTCCACCGATGGCGTTATTAGCACTATGATTAACTGGCGCATTTATATACTCTTCCAGTGCTTTTTTTGCCAATTCCTCAGTTTCTCCATTCAGCTTAACCAGCTTGCCTTGTTTTGACACATATTTTAAAGCCAACTCCTTTTTATAATCAGCAAGCCGGACATAACAAGCACTTACTTCACTATTCCACTGACTGCCGTATAGATCCATAGCCTTATCATATTCAGATTGGAGCCTTGCTATTTCCAGCTTTTCTTTTTCTGTTGCGTAAAGATCCAAAGTGGATCCGTCTGCACCTTGTTTAATCAGCTTTGCGAGCCGAGCCTTTTTCTATCTCTTGTATTTTGGCAGTTGCTTTTGCTGTCAAGGCTTGTATCTCATTTGCAGTAGCTTCATTGGCTATAGCCTCATTCAATTCTGCCAGAATCGAGTTTAACGGTTTACTCTTGCTTTATAGTTCAAAATAGGCTTGGCAGCATTTACGGCTTGTTGGTATTGAAATTTTGCCTCAACTATAGCCAGCTCTTTTTTAAGCATTTTCACCATTTCGGGAGAAGTCGGGAATTTATTCTTTTCCTCAACCCAATTAGCCTCAAACTTTAGCTTCTTGATTTGGTACTCCAAATCACCAGTAGAGATTTTGGCTTTGAAAGAATCGAAAGCCTCATATAGCTTTTGTACGTTTTCTTCCCCATATTGAGCAACCAGCCCTTTGTAGTGTTTTTGCTCAGGTGTGAGAGGATGCAAGATTTCTTCTATATCCGTATAGTTATCCTTGACGAAATAGGGTAGAGTGCCTTTTGTTTTGGCTTCATTCATGCGATCTTCGTTATCCTTTACCCATTGCACAAATTCATCTGGAAACTCCGTTATTTGCCCTTTTCTTGTTTATTTCTTCATCTTCTCCAGCCAGGATCTTGTTAAGCATATCCTCTATATCATCTTCACCAGCTAAAATAGGGATCATGTAGCACCGACAATTCGGATGCCAACCAGTCCATTTAAACGTTTTGGGATATTTGCCAGCAAGCTCATCGCAAATATCATGGCATGGGTGGTTGTTTGACAGCTTGATTTCATAGCCAATTATAAAATCTAATTGCCCCCATCGTTCAAAATCAGCAGTTCTGTAGGCTATATTGGTTTCTGTACGTGCCAAACGTTGGGCATTACGGTATGAAGATCTATATACACCACGTCCAGGATGATATTTCTTTGGGTTATCATCTACCCATTTATAACTTTCGGTTTCTTTGTCATATACCCTACGTTTCCATACACGACCATACACAGTATTTCCGTTTTCATCCTCACCGACCTTTATTCTGAATCTTCTGTAAAAGCGATCAGGATCTTGTAGGTAGGTCTGTATTTTGGAAGCTAACTTGTTGGCTCCTGTACCCTCTCCTATAGCCAAATCCAAGCAGTTTTCAAGCTCTTCTTTAAATTGTCCTGTGTACCTCCATACCTTTTGTGATAGGCTTAGCCCTTCTTCTCCAGTTTTCCGAGCAAAGAAAGCGTCCATAGCCTCCATATTGCGCTTAAAGAATCGGGCAAAGTGGTTATCATTGATAGAGTTTTCACCGAACACACTTTTTACCAGCTCATCGTTATGTTGGTTGGAAAGCAGCCATTCACTTTGCACGTCATTCCTTATCTCTTGATACAAACGGCTGTACATTTCTCTAAATATGGCTGTAGCCTCATCACTATAGCCATATTCGGAGAAAGAGAACGGTTTACCTTCTTCCAACTCCGTACCTTTTACCAGGTTAATAATCTGGAGTAAGTAGTTTTGATAAATCGCACGTACATTAGCTGCGTACCCTTCTGTACGTTTAAACAGCTCTTTTTGTAGCTGCGTGGAATTGACGTATTTAGTTTTTGCCATTGCGCTTTAACTCAAAGTGTTCACAGTGATCTTTGTTTAAGAATTTAGAGTATTTGAAGAAAGGACACCGACAAAGGAAGAACTCACCTTTATAATCTTTCTCGTGCCAGTCGTAAGAGTGCTTGCAATCCCTACAATGGTACTTTGTTTCTGATAGTTTTACTTTCTTTGCCATTATTCACCTCCACCGAACACATCTATTTTGTTTAACTCCTGCTGTTTAGCTATAGCTTCTAAATCTTCCTGCTTCAAACGCTCAATTTCCGTTTTTGCATCTTTGATAAGGTAGCTCATTTCCACATAAGTTTGTCGGCTCATCGCTCCATCGTTATACTGCTTTGATATATCAGCAAGAATATCGCTCACATCTTCACCGAATGGCTCTTGAAACTCATGCCCTAACTGTAATGCTTCATATTCGGCTTTGTGCTGGTAGTCCAAAACATTACCCAGAATAGCACGTAGCAAATTACCCGTTCTATTCATGTAATTATCGTGGGTTTCCTTTCGTTTCTCAGCCTTAATCACTGCAAGCAGCATTACTTTTCTGATAGCTTTAGCAGATAGGTTGCCTAAACTCTTCATATTGTCAAAATCTATGTTAGGAGTGAAAGATTTTGAAAGAATATGCTTATCCAGCCGTTCATATTCATTTGCCTTGCTTTGTGAAGCTGATCCCATGTAAGATATTCAACCTTGCCACCCTCCTTTAGAATGAATAGTTTTGCCTCTTCTTCTGCTTTAGGCAAGCTGTTAAGCACTTCTGCGGTTGCTACCATTGCCGGGTTAGCAAATCTATCATTTACATCTGCATCTGTTGATTCCATACTTTCTACACGGTGTATCATGGGCTGTGTTCCTTCATGCTCTAACTCTTGTTCAAAGAGGATAACGGGAATTTTCCCTATCACATTAGGGATTGCCTTCACTTCCCAACCTACACTAACACGCTTACAGTAGTAAACCGTATCATCTTTGTAAATATCCACATGGTAGATGCTCCGATTGCCGGATTCATTCAGATAATACCCCCAAGCAAAAGCAGTCATACGCTTATACTGATCTTTGATAAGGTAAATATCATCACCGTTTTGTTTAGATAACACATTCAATAATACATCTGGTTTTCCTTCTTTATTTCGGAACACATGAAATAGCATAGCGGAAGTACCCTCAGCACCAGCAACACGTTTAGCCTCTCTTACATTGGCGTTGAAGCGTAAATGCTCCAGCAGTTTTATATATTGCTCAAAAGCATAATCAGTACCTTTGCTTCTTTGCGTCCATTTTACGGGTCTGCCATATAAGAAAACAAGCGCAATTTCATTGATGAAAGACTGATAGGGGATAGGAATTTTCCAACGCTTTTGCCATCTAAGAAAATTCCCTTTCTTATCATAAACGGCTTTATCCTGCCTTTTCATAACCTCATGGTTTTCTACCTTGTACTCCAGCAAGGCTTTTTCAGCAAAGCCGGAACGATCTTGCATATAGTTCAAGGCTCTTGAAATATCCTTAGCCTCCAACAAAGACGTAAAAATTTTGCTGATAGCCTACAGCAGCTTTTACCTCATTCTTGATAACATTAAAAAATCCCATAATTCAAATTTTTAAATAACTCCTAATCTTGCTTCTATATCATCTGGTATATCATACTCGTTATAGTCAAACCAACAGCGCATTAAAAACACATCTCGCCAGTCTGGAGAACATCTAATTTCCTGCTTGATTTCCTCTTTCGGTTTTTAGCTTTAATTTGCCTTCTCCGTCCACATCCCATGTTTGCAACTGCTCCAGTTCAAGGATAATTTGCTCTTTGTCTGCCGAGCTTAACAGTTCCTCATTGATCCCAATCTCTGAGGCGTTTTATGTGTTCTGCCAGCTTGTAACCGCATTGTGTTTGCAAGTTTTGGTAGTTCTCATCCTTTAAAGCACTGACTGTTATTTACAAAGCCTTGTAGTGTTCGCAATTATCCACCACGCCACCGCCTACACCGTCCTCATCAGCGATACACCGCCATTTAGGTATTCTGTATTTTTTCTGGAAGTGTTGAATACATTTCTGTATGTCCGTAGTTTTACTTAGTGGAAAGCATTTTAAGTCTATGATCGTATAACCATCCCAAACGCAAATCCGGGCGTAATCAGATCCAAATCGGGCTATATCTGCTGTTATATAGTTCTTCCCAGTGGTTATTGATAGCAGATTATTAAAAATGGCTGTAATCGCATCGTGAGAACAAAGCGCATTGGGGTTGTCGTCATACTCCCAATTACCTTTTAGCAAACGCTCTCTTTTAACCTTATCTTTGGTTGTTCTCAAACCTTCTATGTAGTCTGGATCTATGAAGGGGTTTTCTTGTACCAAACAACCCAGATAGTACATATACTCAGGCAATATACCTTTCTTGAATGGAGTGTAAAAGGTATCATACATCCAGTTCTTTTTAGGGTTACACGTGATAAACAACTTTCGTTTTAACCCTAACTCATTATTCAAGTGGCGACCTACACGAGTTTTAAGAGTGTCATAAGCACCGAAGTTTTACTTCTCCACCTTCTTCTATCCAACCGCCAGTATATTCTATAGATCCGTATCTTTCATAAAAAGGATCTCCAGGCTTATACATCAAATCCAGCAAATCTATACGGGATCCGTTGTAAAACTCTATATAGTTATACTGCCCATTATATTTGTACAAAGTATCTTCTACTCCGTATTGGTTACAAACCTTATAGAACGTTATTAAGGTAGATTGGGTAATACGCTTTAACTCAGCTCGACCAATAAACCATTTGGAACCTGGATAACAAAGGCACATAAAAAGAAGCCAGGCAGCACCAGTCCACGACTTAGCACCACCAGCACCACCACCATACAAAAACTCTGCGTGCTCATTGTCTGTAAGGATCTGCAAAGCCTTTTCCTGCTTTTCGTGCTTCTTTTCCATCCTTAACAGTAATGAAGTCAAAACAGCCACGTTTAAACAGCTCTATTTTGACTGCAAGAGCCATTGGTATTTGTATGTTTTATTTTTTGCCATTCATCTTTCTAATAGTCCATGATAAACCAAAAGATCTTCGGTTGAAAGTTTGGATAGATCCGGCTCCAGTCCACCAGACACATTAGCG
>ENA-OQCD01000501-OQCD01000501.1-human-gut-metagenome-genome-assembly--contig:-NODE-501-length-11122-cov-2.080036_pt1 | contig 11122 bp, 16 predicted proteins | sample MGYA00242755_ERZ504571 | MGnify/ENA primary metagenome ERZ504571 (study PRJEB26092, sample SAMD00036274) | human gut metagenome | host: Homo sapiens | study: EMG produced TPA metagenomics assembly of...
CGATGAATCCGCAGTTCCTTCCGTCAAAGTATCATCTACCCCATCAGAACTGTCGCCCCCCATCTTGGAAGTATCGATCTTCTGGACTACACCATCAATTTTCACTTCGCACCTCAGTATTCTGCGTTGCCTGGGAAAGCTTTTCGATTTTCTGCCTGTTTACTCTTCTGATCATACTCATTCTTCTTGAGATTCATTTTCTGAGTTTCGATCTCTATTGTATAAGAAAGCTGGTTATCAGCTGTAGCTTTCTTTTTCTCAGCTTCCAGAGTCGTAATCTGATCCGAAATGCTTAAAGCTTCGTTTTTCAGCCGGTCCAGTGCCAGCTGTGCTTCCTGCAGACTCTGCTGGATACTTCCCAGATCATACTGAAAAAGGAGCTGACCCTTTTTCACTCTTCACCGGTCTTTACCTGTACTTCTTTTACTTTTCGCCCGCTCTCGATCTTTACCTGCACAGTTTCCTGCGGTTCCACCACGCCTGCATAACGATTCTCCACACCGGAATCCATTTCTGAAAGCTTGCTTATCTTCGTTACATATACGGTATCACTGCCGCTTACAGTCCCCATATGATGACTGTAGTAATACCAGCCACCTGCTCCAATACCGGCTGCCAGTATAATAATTCCCAGGGCAATTAAAAATACGTTTTTTCATATATTTCCTCTTTTCTCAGCATTATGCCGAAACTACAAGTTGCTTCAAACATCATAGCAGATTAAAGAGAAAAAGAAAAGTCTTTGAGGAAAACGATGCAAATTTCACAAATTTTTTTTTCACCATTTTTTTTATAAAAATAGTATAGTTTTATGCGATTTTTTGACTTTTGAGGCGATATCTGATAAAAATAAGAATGTAAATTTTTTTTGAAAGGAAAAGAAACGAATATGAAGACAGTGAAATATCTGCTGGCTTTCTTCTTTGTTTTTTCTGGCAGTCTCCATAACCGGCTGTTCCCACCTGGCAAAAACAATCTGCGGAGAAAGCGATCAAAAAGGATCTGGATCTTCTTAAAAATCTGGATTCCGAAACGACCATGAAATACATATCGTATCAGGAACTGTTTCCAGATTCTGATGATAATACGGAACTTTCTGATGATATAAAAAGAAGTCTTTTCCCTCTTCTTCCAGAATTTTGATTACAAAATACTGGATATATCCATTGACCAGGATCAGGAAACTGCTTCTGCACACCTGCGGCTTACCACTCTGGATTCCCAGGCGCTTGCGAAAGATTTCATTACCCAGAGCCTTAAAGATGAAATCTTAAAAGCCGCTTCCAGTGAAAAAAGCACAGATAATGATGGGAATTCTCTGGAGCAGCGTTATCTGCATCTCCACAAACTCCTAAAAAAAGGTTCCTATAAAACCATAGACCGAAATGCTTCCATTCAGCTGATCAATCATGGTTCCTCTTCCGAACCGGACTGGGATATCACACACAGTTCTTCTCTGGAAAATGACCTGGTTGGAGGTCTGATCACCTATTTATCCGATCCGGATCTTGTCCCAGCTGATGAAACCCTGGCAATTTATCTGAAAACCCTGCAGGAAATGGATGTTCAGCAGATGTCCAATTACCTTGGTCTGGACTCCATCCTGAACACTTCAGACCCAGCAAAAAATGCCATTGCATCCGCACTTATGGAACAGTTTCACTCCTGTTTTAACTATAAAATAACAGACAGTTCCATCTCGGGCTATCTTGCTCAGGTCAGTGCACAGCTGACTACTTTTGACAGTGATTCGATTCTCTCTCAATATGAAAAAGAACTAAATACCTATCTTGGTTCCGCTGATGCAGTGATTGACGGCTCTCAGAAAAGATATGACAAATCTCACGAACTTCTTCTTGACAGTATCAAGAACAACGAATCAACCATAACTGCCAAACGCTGTTTTTCACCTGATAAATGACGGCGCTTCCTGGAAACTCGAAGATGCCGGAACCGAACTTGGCAATGCTATTTTTGGAACACTTACCGCATCTCCTGTCCCTGAAGATATGACAGAGGATATTTCTGACGATCAGGGCACCGGAAACGAAGAGGTCTCTGATGAAGACAATAATTCCGGTGACAATGAAACGGAAACAGAAGAAGTCGATGATAATGTCGATGATTCCGACAGTGACGAATAAAAATTAATCCGGCAGATGTTCGCAACTATACAGGGGACTTCGCTGATCCAGTAAAAAACTCCCATTTGAATTTCCTGGTCATACAGACTGAAACGGAAAACAAATGAGAGTTTTTTTATACTCCGGATATGATTTTTATAAAAAGCAGTGCAAGTACTATAAGAATAATAGGCCGGATGATCCGGCTTCCGTTTTTCATAACCATGCCTGCCCCTGTATAATGTCCTGCAATAGAAAATACAGATGCTGCAATTCCAAGCATGATCACGATCTTTCCGCTGAGCAGAAATACCACAAGAGCCGCTACATTGGAAGAAAGGTTGGTAACCTTCATGGTACCGGACGCTTTTGCCACACTCATTTTCCAAGTCCTGTATACAGAAGCAGGAGAAAGGTTCCTGTCCCGGGGCCATAAAAACCATCATAGCAGCCCACAGCAAGAGAACACAGGGCACAGATCAGAATCTGTTTCTTTCTGGCGATCTCTCCGCCTTTTTCATCCATATTCTTCTTACGCAATACATAAAAAGCAACTACCGGAAGTACCGGGATCAGCATATAACGCAAGATTTTATCACTGGCAACAAGTGCTACATGTGCTCCCATTGTTGATCCCAGAAGCGCCATCGGGATACACGGGAGTACCAGAATCCAGTCTACAAATTTATTCTTACACAGACGTACCGTAGAGATCAGAGTTCCCGTTGCTGATGACAGTTTGTTAGTAGCAACGGCATTATGTATGGGAACTCCGGCCAAAGATAAGCAGGCAGGGAGATCAAGCCTCCCCCGCCTGCTACAGCATCTACAAATCCGGCAAGAAATACAAGTGGACAAACGATCAGAAATGTATAGATTGTCGGCTGCATGATTTTTTATTCTTCCTCTTCTTCCTTCGCAGGCTCAAGATCAAGTCCCAGCTCGTGAAGCTGTGCCTCACTTACCTGACTTGGTGACTGAGTCATCAGACAGGAAGCATCCTTAACCTTCGGGAATGCGATAACATCACGGATGGTATCTGCTTTTGCCATAAGCATAACAAGTCTGTCAAGACCGTATGCCAGTCCTGCGTGAGGCGGAACTCCGTATTTGAAGGCATCCAGAAGGAAGCCGAACTGCTCATGTGCAGCTTCTTTTGTGAAGCCAAGTGCCTCAAACATTCTCTCCTGAATATCATCCTGATGGATACGTACACTACCGCCACCGATCTCATTTCCGTTAAGAACGATGTCGTATGCTTTTGCACGGACCTTTCCCGGATCTGTGTCAAGAAGCGGCAGATCCTCTTCCATAAGCATAGTGAACGGATGGTGCATCGCTGTGAAACGGTTCTCCTCCTCGCTCCACTCAAGAAGCGGGAACTCTGTTACCCATACAAAACGGTACTCGTTCTTGTCAAGAAGATCCATCTGTTTTGCAAGCTCAAGACGAAGGGCACCAAGTACATCGTATACCAGTTTTGTCTTGTCTGCTGCGAAAGGAGCAGGTCTCCCGGCTTACCGTCCATGGCTTTTACAAGGGCATCCATTTCCTCATCCTTCATAAATTTGGCAAAGGACGATTTTCTGGTTCCGTCCTCTGCGATGGCAATGTATGCAAGGCCTTTTGCACCGTAGCCTTTTACGAACTCAACAAGTTTGTCGATCTTCTTTCTCGGCATTGCGCCCTGGCCTTCTGCGTTGATACCACGAACGCTTCCGCCATTCTCAAGAGCACCTGTGAATACACCGAAACCGCAGTCTTTTACGATATCGCTGACATCATGAAGCTCCATGCCGAAACGCATATCCGGCTTATCAGAACCGAAACGGTCCATAGCTTCCTGCCAGGTAATTCTCTGGATCGGAAGTTTTACATCGATGTCCAGAACTTCTTTGAACAGGAATGCAAGATATCTCTCATTAACATCGATAACATCGTCTACGTCTACGAAAGAAAGCTCCATATCGATCTGTGTGAACTCCGGCTGACGGTCAGCACGAAGGTCCTCATCACGGAAACATCTTGCGATCTGGATATAACGGTCAAATCCGGAGCACATCAGAAGCTGTTTGTACAGCTGCGGAGACTGTGGAAGTCCGTAGAAGCTTCCCGGATGAACACGGGATGGTACCAGGTAGTCTCTGGCTCCCTCAGGAGTACTCTTTCCAAGCATCGGTGTCTCGATCTCAAGAAATCCCTCGTTTGTGAAGAACTGTCTTGTAAGCTGAGCAACCTTGCTCTTCATCATGATGTTTCTCTGAAGATCCGGTCTTCTTAAGTCAAGATAACGGTATTTCAGACGGATCTCATCTTTTGTCTTGCTATTCTCCTCGATCGGGAATGGCGGTACATCTGCCTCAGCAAGAACACGGAGGGATTTTACGCGAAGCTCGATCTCGCCTGTTGCAAGATTCTCGTTTACAGCTCCTCCACGTTTTTTTCTACAGTACCGGTTACGGCAATGACAAACTCGCTACGGAGCTTGCCAGCTTTTGTAAAGCCTTCCTCGTCAATGCTGCCATTCTCAAAAATCAGCTGCATGATTCCGGAACGATCACGAAGGTCTACAAATACAAGACCTCCTTTATTTCTGGCTTTTGCCACCCATCCCATTAATGTTACTTCTTTTCCGACCATCTCTGTGGTCACTTCTGCACATCGGCAGGTTCTGTGCAGTCCCTGCATGCTTTCAGCCATCTCTTTATCCTCCTCAGACTACTCTGATCGCAGTCTTTTTATTTTACTCTGATATCTTTGTTCATCAACAGATATTTAGTCTCTGTTGAAAAATTCTACAACTCTGTATAACCATCTGCTGCCAGCTGGTCTTTCTGGAACTTTTTGTTCTTCTTCTATAATAGAGATATTGATCTGTGTACCGGCACTTCTCTCCTCTGTTGCCTGTTTCAGGATGTTCAGAAGTTTGTCTGCAGGCATATTCTTCTCGATCAGGTATGCTTTCTTGCCATTCTTGGTCGGGATCTCATAACCTCTCTCAAGAAGCAGCATAACGATTCTCTCAAATCCGATGGAGAAACCGCAGGCACAGGTATTATTTCCTGTGAACTTGCCGATCATCTCATCTAACGTCCGCCACCGCCGACGCTTCCACCGAACTCGTCCATGGAGATCTCGAAGATCGGGCCTGTGTAATAGGACATTCCACGTACCAGTGTCGGGTCAAAGGACATCTTGAAATCTGCAGTTTTTTACAGATTCTACCGTATTGATAATGGTCTCAAGGTCCTCGGCGATACCTGCCTCCAGAACATCGGAAAGTTTCTCTTTAATATAACGGACACCCTCAACATCGTTGGTGATCTCACGGAAAAGTCCCAGATAAGTGTCAATGCTCTCTTTTGCAAATCCCTCTTTCTCAAGCTCCTCAGCAACACCCTCAATGCCGATCTTATCCATCTTGTCAAGGATGATAAATACAGTGTCAAAGCTCTCTGCCGGGAATCCGCTGTACTGAGCCATTGCCTTCAGGATTCTTCTGTCATTGATACGGATGGTAAAGTTGTGGAAATCCAGTTTTCCGAGAAGTGTTGTTGTTGCAAGTACAAGCTCAATTTCAGCCAGGTAAGTCGGCTCACCCAGGATATCGATATCGCACTGCATAAACTGACGGAAACGACCTCTCTGCGGACGGTCAGCTCTCCATACATTTCCCATCTGAAGTGCCTTAAACGGAGCCGGAAGCTCATTGGCATTGTTGGAATAATATCTGGAAAGCGGTACAGTCAGGTCATAGCGGAGACCGGAATCTGTCAGATCGTTCTCTGTTTTTGCAGTATCCAGTTTCAGTTTTTCACCTCTCTTCATGATCTTGAAGATCAGTTTTTCATTTTCACCGCCCTGCTTGCTGCAGAGATTCTCAATATGTTCTACACAGGGAGTCTCGATCGCGGAAAAACCAAAGGTTCCGTACGTCTCTCTGATCATATTCATCACATAGTTACGGATTGCCATTTCCTTCGGTAAAATGTCCTTCATTCCTGTAACCGGTTTCTTTTTTAATGCCATAGTTTCCTCCTTTATGAATCACCCTCTGAAATGCAAGAAACACCTGCATGTCAAAGTTTTTAATCTCATCGATCATCAGTCTTAAAACTTCATCTTTTTCCAGAGCTTTCCGATATGGTCTGTCCATACTCAAAGCCGCATATACATCACATACTCTCAGTATCCTTGCACCCATAGGAATATCCTTTCCGCTTCTGTTGCTGGGATATCCGCTGCCGTCAAAAATTCTCATGATGGTAAAGAATACTTTCCAGAACATAATCGGAATATCCCTGGTCCTTCAGGATCTCATAACCTAATGTGGAATGCATACGGACATACTTCAGTTCTTCAATGACCATCGGATTCTGTTCCTGTCCGTTGATATATCCTTCCAGCTTCAGCTTGCCGATATCATGAAGCATTCCGGCAATGGCCAGCTGATAACATTCTTCCTTACCAAGGCCAAGCTCCTTTGCCACATCATAAGCAAGATTGCTGACAACAACTCCATGTTTCAGTTCTGCGGAAAGATCCATTTCCAGAATCCGGTCCTGCGTAGTCTCATTTATCTTCTGTACGCTTTCAAGGATCTGTCTCTCCTTTCCGTCTACAGCCATTTTTCAATGCCTGTGCGTTTTCTCTCTGATCATCTCATCAATACGTGCGATATAATTGGTAACATCCTTTACGTTCTCCACACGCTCGATCCGCTGTCCGTGATCAAACACCAGCTTGGAGGAACCACCAGCACCCAGTGCGATGATCGGCTGCTTTTCCTCCATAATCAGTATATTGTAAATCCCTGCTTTGTCAACCTCAGAATAACCTACATTCTCGAAATTTCCCTTCATATTCTTCTGTCTATACAGATAATAAGGGCCCATTCCCATCTCATAGGCAGTTTTCATGGTCAGGTTCATGATCTCCTGATTATTTTCGAAAGTCATCTCCTGGTATTTGTCGCGGAAGATATTCAGTCTTGCCGCACGCTTCACAGCAAGAGAATGTACAGTCAGGCTATCCGGCCCGAGAGCTTTTACCTCGTCCAGTGTATGCTGCACTTTCGTGATATCCTCACCTGGAAGGCCCACGATCAGATCCATGTTAATGTTGTCAAACCCGGCTTCTCTTGCCAGATGAAATGCATTTTTTGTCTGCTCTACCGTGTGACGTCTGCCGATAATATCCAGGGTTTCCTGATTCATGGTCTGTGGATTTACGGAAATTTCTGGTAACCGGAAATTCCCCGGATCGCCTGAAGTTTTTCCAGAGTGATACTATCCGGTCTTCCTGCCTCAACTGTAAATTCCTCCAGTTCCTCACAGGGAAAAATATTCCGTGATCGCGCCAAGAAGTCTCCGAAGCTGATCCGGTTCCAGAGTGGTAGGTGTTCCACCGCCAATATAAACCGTATCCAGTTTCCGATTTTTCATCATCTGGGAAACAGCCTGGATTTCTTTGACCAGTGCATCCAGATAATCTTCTACATATTTACGCCATTTTTCCAGTGGATAGGAACTGAAAGAACAGTACAGACAGATACTTGGACAGAAAGGAATTCCCACATAAAGGCTGTAACCGTTCTCATAATCGATATTTTTCAGGATATCCCGCTCACGGTTGGCAATGGTAACTGCAAGGGCTGTTTTTTCCGGGCTTACCAGATACTGTTCTCTCATATATCTGGCGATCTCTGTATTCTTCATTCCGGATTCCAGCATACCCATCGCCATTTTTACAGGACGGATACCCGTAAGATTTCCCCATGGAAGTGTCTTTCCTGTAGCTTTGGAAAGCATCTGATAAAGGGCATATTTGATAGCGTCTTTATTTTTTCTGCGGGTATCATGGGCATCATCGCAAGAAATAAGGCATCCGAAGCTTCTCCACTGGATTGCCCTTCCATCACAGCCCCGTGAGCTGTCTTTTTCTCTATTCCGTTATCGTAACTGATGGTATAACCTTCTTCATCACGGGAAACCCGGAAGCGGATATCATAATCCGCATCATCCTCCTCATAAAGAGAAGTGATCTCATTTCCGGGATAAAACGCTTTGATCAGCTCATACACATCATGTTCAAAATCTCTGTTCTGAAACAAAATGCCAATCTTATACAAATGGATTATACCTCTTTTCGTAACCAATGGTTGTGGATGTGTCATGTCCCGGAAATACCTCTGTATCTTCCGGCAATGCGTCCACAAGCTTATGAAGACTCCTTACGATCTCCGCAGAACTTCCGCCCGGAAAATCGGTTCTTCCAACAGAGCCACAGAACAATGTATCTCCGCTGAAAAGTACGCCTCATCCTCAATATAGTAGCAGCAGCTTCCCTTGGTGTGTCCCGGTGTATGGAACATCTGGATGGAAAATCCGGCTGCTTCAAAAATCTGACCGTCATCCAGAAGAACATCCGGCTTAATGGAACAGGATCTTCCATAAACAGCAGTCATATTTACTGTGGGCTCAGCCAGCATTGCTTCTTCCTGTCTGCAGGCATAAACCGGGATCTGATATTTTTCCTTCACTTCCTTCACAGCCATGATATGATCAAAATGGCCATGGGTCAGAAGGATTCCCACCGGTTTTCCCTGCATAAGAGCTACTTTCTGAAAAACCTTCTCCGCATAGTCTCCCGGATCTACGATCAGCAGCTCTCCGGTCTTCTTATTCTTCAGAAAATAGCAATTGGTAAACACCTGCCCCAGCACGCACTGCTGCATTTCAAGCTTACTCATAAAATTTCCTCCGTTTATCGGGTCAGCCCGTTGTTCTTTCTACGTCAAGAACACTTTCAACCTGACGGATCTTCTCGATCAGGGAATTCAGTTCCTGTTTACTGCATACATTAAAGGACATGGAGATCGTCGCACGTTCCTGCTTGTTGGTACGGCTGTTGATGGAACGAAGATCGATCTTCCGCTCTGTAAAGATCTTGGAAATATCTACCAGAAGTCCGGTACGGTTGTTTGCGTAAACCTGGATCTCTGCTTCGTATTTCTCAGAATCTGCCTTATCCGGCATCTGCCACTCTGCCTCAATGAGACGTTTCCTGTCGATCTCCGGCATATTGAGGACATTCACACAATCCGTACGATGAATGGTGATTCCTCGTCCTCTTGTAACAAAGCCCACGATCTCATCTCCGGGAATTGGACTGCAACAATTTGGAAAAGCGGACTGCCACATCGTGGATACCTTTTACCACAATGCCGCTCTTGCTCTTGGCAATGTGCAGCTTCTCCTGTGACTCGGAAGCAGCTTCCAGAACCTGCTCATCTGTAAGATTCTTCTTGTGCTCCCGCTCATAGGCTTCTACCAGTTTATTGAACACCTGGCCTTCCTTCAGGCCGCCATGTCCGATAGCTGCCAGTACGGAATCCCAGTCACGGAAACCGTATTTATGCATTACGGATTCCATATACTGCGGCTTGGTGTACAGGCCTGGTTTAAATCCTTTGGTCTTGGCATACTGGTTCAGCATGTCTTTACCTTTCAGGATATTATCTTCTTTCAGTTCTTTCTTAAACCACTGGTTGATCTTGTTCTTAGCCTGTGTACTCTTTACAATCTTCAGCCAGTCACGGCTTGGGCCTTGAGAATTCTGGGATGTGATGATCTCAATACGGTCGCCGTTTTTGATCTTGTACTCAATAGGAACCAGTTTACCATTGACTCTGGCGCCTACCATCTTATTTCCTACTGCACTGTGCACGCTGTATGCAAAGTCAATCGGTGTGGAACCATTGGGAAGAGTCTTAACATCACCCTGGGGAGTGAAACAGTAAACACTGTCTGCAAAAAAGATCCAGGTCGTTTTTCAGAAGGCTCATGAACTCCCGGTTATCGGACATGTCTCGCTGCCACTCCAGGATCTGGCGCAGCCAGTTCAGCTTCTCCTCCTCGCTCTTGCCAGGTTTCTTGCCATCGGAAGTTTCCTTATATTTCCAGTGGGCTGCAATACCATATTCTGCGGTTTTATGCATTTCGAATGTACGGATCTGGATCTCGAAAGGCTGTCCGTTGGGGCCAATCAGTGTTGTATGCAGAGACTGATACATATTGGCTTTCGGCATTGCGATATAATCTTTAAATCTGCCCGGGATCGGCTTGTACATCTCATGGATAACACCAAGTGCTGCATAACAGTCTTTTACGGTGTCCACAATGATACGCACGGCAAACAGATCATAGATCTGATCAATGGTCTTGTCCTGGTTAACCATTTTCTTATAAATACTGAAGAAATGTTTCACACGGCCATCCACCTGCGCCTTGATGTTGGCATCTTCCATGTGCTGCTTTACCTGCTTCACAATAGAATTGACAAACGCTTCACGGGCACTTTTTTACGAAGGGCTACTTTTTTTCTACAAGGTCATAAATAAAACATCTGGTTTTCAGAATATTTTAAGTGAAAAGATCATCCAGCTCTACCTTGATCTTGGAAATACCAAGACGCATGGCAATAGGAGCATAAATATCCATGGTCTCTCTTGCCTTCTCCTGCTGTTTCTCCGGTCTCATATACTGCAAGGTACGCATATTATGAAGACGGTCTGCAAGTTTGATCAGAATAACGCGGATATCTTTGGCCATTGCAAGGAACATCTTCCTTAAGTTCTCAGCCTGGACCTCTACCTTATCCTTGGAATAGGACAGCTGTCCCAGCTTGGTAACACCATCTACCAGAAGTGCTACCTCAGAACCGAATTCCTTTTCCACTTCTTCATAAGTCATCCAGGTATCTTCAACTGCATCATGAAGAAGACCTGCCACAATGGTCTCCTTATCCAGCTCAAGATCCGCAAGGATGATCGCTACACAGAGAGGATGAATGATATAGGGCTCACCGGATTTACGTTTCTGATCCTTGTGTGCCTCACTAGCCACTTTATAGGCCTTTTCGATCATGGAGATATCTGTAGACGGATGATATTTCTTCACGCTTTTTTATCAGCTCCTGATAAAGAACCTCAGGGCTTG
>ENA-OQCD01000502-OQCD01000502.1-human-gut-metagenome-genome-assembly--contig:-NODE-502-length-11116-cov-1.558650_pt1 | contig 11116 bp, 20 predicted proteins | sample MGYA00242755_ERZ504571 | MGnify/ENA primary metagenome ERZ504571 (study PRJEB26092, sample SAMD00036274) | human gut metagenome | host: Homo sapiens | study: EMG produced TPA metagenomics assembly of...
GTTTAAGTTGGGTAATTAGTAAGTAAGTGCTGATGACTTAGATCATATGCAAAATAGCAGCTAATGGAATAAATTGTGTATTATAAGGTAAATTGTCAGCAGAATAAACACCCTGCTTAATCAAAAAGCGAGCGGCTTCAATAAATCCATTTTTAAGAATATCCCGCTTTTGATTAAAGACAGAACTACGTAGAGCCATTACATCTTTCTTTTTGCACTTCACTCCTATTTTTCCACCAGATACAATCGATTTCTCATAACTATCCAAAAGAGTCATTGAAGTAATGAACGCAGTGCCGTCAATATCTCTTAATACATCATATTTAGAAAAATCTTTTTCGATCGACTTCCACTCTTGGCGTAATTCAACTCCATCAGCCGCAAGCGAAGCTGTAACTAGTTCAAAAACATTCAATGGAACTCCACCACGATTTACATTTTCAAATATCTGACAGACAGACGATTGAGAAGTATTCTTCAAGACCTTTAATAACCGGCAGCTTATAAGCAATAACAGATGAAATAATATCTGTATTAAATTTCTGATAAAGAGCCAACTTTGTAGGATCATTTTGATAATAACGCAAACATTCCCAAACACCAATTCATTGATTCCGTAGATCAAACATCAAATTAAGAGGAAACATAAGGTTTTTATATTCATTTTCTCTAGAGGTCAAATCTAGGGTAATAATCTTACCAATATCAGATGTCTTTACCTTCTTATCAGAAATAGATATTATTGCCTCTTCTCTATCTACATTTTCGTCAAGAGCTTTAACCATGTCAATATAATAAAAATCTGTAGATAGTATTATTTTTATTACGTTCCCAACATGTCTCAACTGGATTCTGACTCATAAACACCTGAAAAAGTGTAGTAAGTCGTTGTTGACCATCAAGAACAAGATAGTCTGGCTTGACACCTACCATTTTTGTATCAACTCCTGTGAACAAGCGAGGTTTATAATTAACCTCACCTCCTGTTTCTAAAAACATTACTGCCCCCCATAGGAAATCCCATTTGTAATGCTTTTCTATTAACTTACATATTTTTCCGTCGTCCCAAACCCACGAACGTTGAAATTCTGGAAGCTGTAATTCACCTTTCTGGACTTGAAGCAACAAATCTTTTTAAATCTGTATCATTTGATTGTACTGCCATAACTTAAAATCTTTTCTATTTTCTTATAACTTTTCTCAATATCCCCATAACTTTGAATGAATCTTCTTCAGGTTCTAATAAAAAATGGTTCATATTCTTTGTTCAGTGGAATCAATTCAATGCAAGTATGTTCCCAACCATTTTCGGTAACTTCGTTTTTCACTATGATATTTTTTGATTGTACAAGCTATATTATCACTATCATAGTCTTTGATATTATACCCTTCTACCAGAACAATTTCACCTTCACGACTTCCACCAATATAACGGGAAAATACGCAATAATCACTATCATTTATTTTTGGTTGCATGCTATTACCCATAGCACGAACCACAAACATTGATTTATCTAAGTGTGACAATTCATCAGACACATCTATCCACTTCACATCCTCATCTGGCACTTCAATTTCAGACAAATCATGACAAGCGGCCTTTATACTAGGATAATAAGGTAAATGAGTTACAAAACGTTGATTTACAGAAGCGGTATCTATGATACGAGCTAAAGTTCCTGATTTTTTATCTATGTTTTTACCATTAGCTAATACTTCTGTCGTCGGTTCTATATCATTTTCCTTGAAATTCTCCACCTGTTCCATTACTTGACGAAAGACTTCTGGAGAATATTGTGGTGGATAACCATTCTTCACTAAACACACCTTAATATCAAACTTTAGCTGTTCACGTACGCGCTGATTATTCAACCAATCTGCCACACTTGATTTCAAATCTATTATCTCCTTTTATTTTTACGAGCTAATACTCTGCATTTTTTCGTTGATGGTTATTCCGTCTACTTCCTTATCTTCACCATACTCAAAATTAAACTTATCACGCAACATGATTAAGATGTCGTAAAAAGCTTTCTCTTCAAAAGTAAGGTTCAATTTTCTGAAACTTTCTCTATCCTGTTGCATTTCTTGCAGAATTTTCAAAGCTTGTTCCGTGGCTTTTTTTATTATTTCTTCCGATGTCGCTTCTTGAGTTTCACCTGCTTCTTCTGCGCTTAAACGTTTTACGGCGTTCATGGTATTGTTTAATGGTTTCTTCCAACATCTCCATAAATCTTTTTGCTGCAGCCTGATTTGTTCTACTATATTCAGTAATCTGTTTCCTCAACATTTTTTACTAACAACTCCAATTTTGAAGCGGGCATCTTTACATCAGACAATTTCTCAAAATATTCCGGACTAAATATATCTTCCTCTTCTCCAACGTCCAACACACTTTCTACCTTGGTATATTTCAACGCTTCCTCTACCATTTTCGCGACCTTGCGATTCATAGTTTCAGTATCAGGTGCATCGGTTCCACTCATTTTCCGAACAAAACCAGCAATGGCCATAAAACATTGCGCTAAAGCAGATTCTTCATCAGATAAATTACCTGAAGGCTGACAAATATCGTATGCTGTACGCATTCGTTTTACGACTTTCAAAAATAGGTTTGTAATGATACCCTCTTTACTTTTTTGCCATCTTCCGAAGCTAAATTAAGCAGTTCATTCGACTTAAAAATATACTCTGCCATCTTAGCCAATAATGTATAGCGTATTACAGGATCTGTTCCCGGATTAAGGAAAGGAGTTAAATCCATTTGCCTAAACAAATCCTTAAGTATGGATAAATATTCTCTGAAAATAGTAGTTGCCTGTTCTACGTCATCATCAGTAGGTGCAAAGGTATTGCCGCCACCGCCATACATTTTCATAGCTTCCCGCATGTTATCTCGTATGCCGATATAGTCAATTACAAAACCAAACTCTTTTCGTGGATATTTTCTATTTACACGACTTATTGTCTGAATAAGGGTATGTTTTGTAAAGGCTTATCGTTATAAAGATACGTAAGACTCTCCACATCAAAACCTGTAATCCACATATCCACCACGATTACAACGCGGAAATTGCTTTTCTCCTGTTTAAATGCAGTATCCAGTTTTTCTGAACGTTTATCATTTGTCACACCCCCAAGATAATCATACATTTCCTTAGGATCATTCTTGCCTACACTTGCAACCATTGCCATAGTAGGCATTTCTGACAGTTCTTCCAATTCTTCATCTGTACAAGAAACACCTTCGGGTGTTTTTTTCTTAATTCAAACCATCCGGATATTTTTTCTTGAAAAATAGTAAGTAAATTATAAGCTATCTCACGCTTAGAACAAACAATCATAGCTTTCTGTACACGGTCAGGATCACCACTACATGCCTTTATATAATGATCATGTATATCTACAGCAAGACGTTCCAATCTTTGTGGCTCACCTAAAATTACTTGAAGCGAACTCATTGCTTTCTTACTAGCCTCAATATCTTCCAATGTAGAGCCTTCTTCTGCACATCGCTTATAATATTCTTCTACCAACCTAATCTTTTCTTTATCAAAAAGCACCTTAGTTATTCTAGGATGATATTTAATTGGCACAGTAATACCATCAGCTACAGCCTGATCCATAGTATAACGGTCTATTTCTGCTCCAAAAGTCTGATAGGTTTCTGCAATAGGTGTACCTGTGAAACCTACAAAAAGTAGCGTGAGGTAAGGCTTCACGGAGAACCTTGGCATAAGGCTTTGAAAGCACCGCCTTCATTTGTTCATTGGCTCTATCCAATAGTTCTTTTTTCATTATCATCATCTTCACTTGGTTTGCTGAATTTGATTCGTTTGGCACTTTCCAATTGAGTACGGTGAGCTTCATCGCTAAAACAGATGATGTTAGAACGTTCGTTAATTAATCCGATAGGATCATCATCACGGTCACAGAACTTCTGAATGGTACAAATATAAAATCCTCCACTTTTACGGGCTGCAAGTTCTTCTCTTAGTTTTTTGCGTGTAGGTACTACAGATACTTCGCCTAAACCCAGAAACTCTTTACTCTTAGTAAATAACTTACTGCCTTGTTTTTGCAAATCATCACGATCTACTATCATCAAAATAGTTGGAGAACCAATTTCCGAAGCACAACGCATAGAAAGTTGGCGAGCAAGAAAAGCCATTGTATAAGTTTTACCACATCCAGTTGCTCCAAAATAGGTACCGCCCTTTCCGCTTTTCTCCTTAACAGATTTCACAATACTTTCACGAAGGAGTCGTGTAGCAAAAAACTGAGGATAGCGGCACACAATTTCTTTTTCTTTATCATCAAACTCCTTATCTTGGAAATAAAATGTAATCACGAAAATATTTCAAGGAAACGTTCCGGCTCATATACTCCCTTAACCATTGTTCGCATCTCATCAAATGGTGATGTAGAAACTTTATCACCATCATTTACCCTTCGCCAAGCATAGAAATGTTCATAAGGGGTACGTACCGTACCAAGACGTGTTTTCACCCCATCGCTTATACAAGCCAACGGACAATAATGCAGCAGATGGGGAATATCACGCCAATAGCGTAAATTTATTTGTTCCCACGCATCTTCAATAGTAGCATTTTCATCTGCCGGATTTTTCAGTTCTATGATGCAGAGCGGCATACCATTTACATAAAGTATAATGTCAGGACTCTGTTTTTTATGCGACCATTGTTTACATATTCTACAGTGAACTGATTAACAACTTTAAATATATTTTTTAGTTGGTTTACCTTCCTGCGGTTTACTAAAGTCAATAAGAGCAATATCTCTTGTAAAACCATCTTTGGCTGTAAAGTTCACACCATCAACCATCCATCCATAAACTTTATGAAGAGTGGCAAAGTCTGTTTCCGCTCCTACAAGACGTACAGTATCAACAATCTGTTGAATTTCATCCGCTTCAAGATTCGTGTTGTTACTTGTCAAAAAGTCTGTTAAGTCCTTCTCTATAAGTACTTCCCTTTGATTATTACGCACAATCTTGTCACCAGACAAATACGTCCAGCCTTCTTGTTCTAAAAAAGCAATAAATGCATTTTCAAAATCAGACTCGCAGAAGCGACCACTATAATTCATTAGTTTACTTTTTGACATTTCAAATTTCTTAGGTTAGTAATCCTTTATGTAATAAGCTAAACATCAATCCATGCATTACTCTTATTTAGATGTTGATATACGCAGTGTACCACTATATGCAGGATCATCACATTCGCCAAACACTACAGTTATATTTCCATCGTTTCTTGTGGTAATGCATTTACGGTCTATACCTCCTACTTTCCAGCCACGACTCATTTTAGTATATTTATCAGAAGCACTAGCGTCACTTTTATTTGTATCAGAAATAATTGTAACCCTTGGATTAACTAATGAAACAAAATCAGAATGATAGGCTGATTCTCTTCCATGATGCGGCGCTACCAATACATCAGCATATCTAACGGCATCTTTAAAATCACTTCGTTTCATAAGTATATCCAATGATTCCTTTTCATTATCACCACAGACTACGACTTTAATACCAGATAATGTAAAAACCGTTATTATACTGAAGTTATTAAAATTAGAGTGGTCGCAAGCAGATGTAGAAAAAAGTTTGAATATCTAACCTGCATAGTTGTTAGGATTTTCCGTATTATTTTCATCATCATCCCTTACTGGCGAATTATATCTATCGTTAATCTCACAGTATTTCTTAAACTTATCTTTGTCACAAATTCGAACGCCATACATTACTTCTGCATTAGTCAAAGACTTGGGACGTAATAATATCTTAGGCTGATTTATATCAAAATTGAGAATATCGCTAATATGATCAAGGTGCGGATGGGTTAAAATCATATAAGCAATGTTATCGAATCTACGTTTCAATATAGGAGTAGAATTTCCACTCTCATATGTACCTGTGCCAAGGTCAATTACTATATATTTTCCATTAGGTGCTTTAACATGGATAGCTAATCCAAGTTGTACATCCCAAACTGTCATTGTTGCTAGTCTTGCCATAATATTATTCTTTATTTTGTTTCAAATATTCATTAAGTACCTCTCTTGCATAATAATAAGCGCGTTCTTTATATCTATTCCAACAAATTAATAAGACTACTATTGACAAATATGATTGCCAATAAGATGAATATGATGATATAAGTAATAATACTGTTGAAATTAATACTGTCGTAAGAATAGTCCTTGATAGGGCATAATGGGCGTTAAAGTCTGGAACCCTGGAATCTTGATTACCATTTACTTCACGCATCGCCTTACTAAATAATCTATCCTCAGAAAGATTATTACCGTCAAGTTCTTTGATTAAAATCTTTCGGACATTCTTAGTTTTCGTAGAAACGTACTTTATTTATTCCTGTATTGCTAGGAATAAATAAATGATATAACCAGCAATGTTCTTTTTCCCCTTCATCTAGAAGTCTGGTAGAAGGCTTTCCTCCTATCGTAAAATAATATATAGGTTCTAATAAGCTACCTACTGAATTAATAACATATCCACATAAAAAACGCAAATGCTAAATATGCAACAGTATAATCATTGTTATATTCTATCTGAAACGAATACATACCAATGACTAGTAGCACATATCCAGCAACAAGGCTCGACATTATATCATAATACTTAAAAATTCATAATCCTATTATTTTATGAGTTCGCAGCTCTTTGCACTAATGCAGGACAAAGGGCTTTAAGTTTCTCTCGTGCTTCAGAGGCTATCTTTTTAGCTTCTTCAAGACATTTGTATAAATCTACAATAGATTGTTGGACTTCGAGAGGTGGTAAAGGTATTTTAACTCTACACAACTCACTCCAATCGAAAGTTTTCCCTTGCACTCCCCCAAGAATTAAAACGAGCATATCTATCAAATTCGCTACGACTTAACAGTAAATATAAATACTCTGGCATCAATTTGCTACGATCTTTACAACGAAATGTTGTGTATATTGAAGAAGTAAGAATTGGCTTATTTGTTACATTTTAGTGCTAAAGCAATTTTATCGCCTCGGCGTGAGGTGTCAGCAACATAGGCGAAATTATTGTTATTAACAATTTTGTATGATGTTAATGAAACGCCATCCATATTCGCCTTAGTAAATATAAATTTTTTTGTCAGTACTTATGCCCCGCACATTATCTAATGTATATTTATTCTCACTATTTCTTTCATCACAAATTTTCTATATAGTCATCTTGCCCATTACTAAGTTCCACTTCTGGATATTTAGCTTTGCAATCAACAATAAAAGCTTCGCAAGCTTTATTCAGTGGCTCTATTAGAGCCTCATTTTGCTCTGCGAGTGCTTTCAACCCATTATATACATCAACTAACTCTTGTTGAATATCAATTTGAGGGACAGGAATTAATATTTTCTTTAAAGTCCTTTTCAGGCAAATTTCCACGAATAGAAGCATCCGTATGAAACCACGCTAACCGCCCAAATTCCTCACGAGTTAAAATCATCTCTAAATATTCTGGGAGAATTTCATCTTTCTTTTCCTCTTTAATATGAAAAGTATAATAGGCAGGCGATACAGCAACATTTTCGTGAGAACTATTATAAGCTAATGGTATAGTTACATCACGCCCAATATGCATCAGATTACAAGCAAAGTAATTATGTGGAACTAGTTTGTATTTACTTGTATCTATGCCATTCATATTAGCAACTGTAGGTATAAACCCCTTCCCTATATTAATACCACTGATTTCTACATGGTTATCATACCCAACACGAAAAGTTTGTTCTTCTATGTAGTCACCAATTATAGAAAATCCTTTATACTTTCATTTACATTCATATCCTAATCTATTAAGAGCTTTACGTAACATATCATCATTCTTTTTTTGGCGTTCTAACAAGTCTGTAACAGTAGAAGCTGTTTCAGTTAAAAACCTTGTGATAGTCTATGGCAGAATCTCTATCTACAAACTCAATATATCGACTTGGAACAAGAGAAAAATTATTAGCTTCAATTCCATCAGCTTCATCTATTCTAACAGAGCGGTAAAGTTCCGGCTCAGCATAATTAGTTCCATCTGTACCTTCTGCCTGCCATTTAAAATAAATCTCCGTTGCCCGCTTGATTTGATTGTCCTTGAGTATAACCTTCTTTTTCTGCTCACCCTTAACTGGGTTTTCTGTCCACTGACGTAAATCCATAAAGAGAATTTCCCCTTCTCTATTACGTTGTTTGCGTCCGTGCCACATTCCCCCTTTTTTATTTTGATTTAAAATCCAAAGGGTTACACTAATATCTGTGGTTATAAAAAGTTCACGGGGCAATACTATGATTGCTTCTACTTTATCATTCTCAATCAGTTCGCGACGAATAGTTAATGCATCCGTATCACCCAATGCACCATTGCAAGAAGGAATCCGGCTACCCCTTTTTGTTTATTCATGTGGCTAAGTATGTGAAGTATCCATGCATAATTGGCATTGCTTTCCGGCGGTGTGTCATAATCACTCCAACGAGAATCATTCTTTAAATTATCATTATACCATCTTAAGATTAAAGGGTGGGTTCGCCATAATATAATCAAAGTAAAGTCCTTTATGTAAATCATTGGTAAATGTGCTGTCACTTTCTGCTCCTAAATTATGACTTATACCACGTAAAGCCAAATTCATCTTTGCCAAACGATATGTAGCCGCTTCCTTTTCCTGTCCGTACACATTGATTTTACTGATATCACCCTGTTTGGACTTTACCAATCTGCACTTGGATGAACATACCTCCAGAACCACAGCAAGGATCATAAATAGTTCCATCAAAAGGCTCTATCATACTGGCAATTAATTGCACAATATCATGTGGAGTGTAGAATTCACCTTCCTCTTTTGTAGCATTCACAGCAAATTCCTTCAGGAAATATTCATACACACGGCCAATCAAATCCTTTTCTTCACCAAAAACTTTATGAGAAATCTTATTTATTTCATCTACAAGCTTTTTCATATCATTACCAGCCAAATTACGCTGAGTAAACGTACCCTCTACGAAGCACCCTTTAAGGGAGGGAGTAGTAGTAGCGATACTACGTAAAGCCGTATCAAGTGCAACATTAAGCCCCGGTGCAGGCGTATCAATAATTGTACTCCATCTTGCTTCAGGTGGAAGATTGTATGTGCCGTCTGTAAAATGTTGCATCTTCAAAGAAGGCGGACATAATATTCTCGTCATCTGGATCTAAGCCTTGTTCTATCAACTGGGCACGAAGATGAGCTACTCCATCTTCATATTTTTCTCCGATGAAACGAAGAAAAACCAAAGTGAGCATCATATCTCTCTTCTCAAAAAAAAGAGCCGGAGTTTTTTGGCCTGTCTCAATATATCGCGACACTTAAATAGTATTGCATCCAAGTTGATTACTTCTTCTTTTTTATTATTAGTTGCTTTCTTTGCCATAATTATTCAATTAATGATTTTACGAAGGCTTTACCTTTCTCTGTCAATACATAACCGCCTGTTTTACGCGAACCTTGATACTCAATCAATTTTAAGATTTTCAGATATAAGCTGCTTAAGAATTCTATCAATGGTAGGCATTGATATTTTAATTGCATCATGCAAGTCTTTTTCTCTTAGCTATTCCAAGTTCTGAAATCCTCAACAGAATACTTTTTTATCTTATCATTTATCTTATCATTTATCTTATCATCATCTGAGGGAATAAAATCATCCCCAATCAAGACTCTATCACCAAAACCTTCTCTACAAGGAATTTCAATCAAGAAATAACTCCTCTCCTCGTTTGTCTCAATCACAGCAGGACCAGAACCATTTTCTTCTTAACTCGTCTTGTATGGTTGGAATACCGGTTCCTCTACCTTCGGACAACTGAAGTTCTTTGAGATAATCACCCAAACGACGATTACGGTAACGGCGTGACTTCAATCGTTCTGCCTTTTGGATAGCATCAATGCTGATGGAACGGTCCGGACCGGCATAGCTAAGAATAGAAATCTTGTCTGGCTCAATCGTAATCTCAACCGGTTCCCGTTCTTTGATAATCTCTATGATACAGTGCATTAACTACTGCCTCTTCAATAGCTTGGTAAGGATAGTTGAAGAAGGTTATAGATTCAGCCTTATCTTTCTGCTTGATGATACGTTTTCTTGATAACATTGGTCTTGATATAGTCCAATGCCTGTTTTATCATATCGGGCACAGGTCCGACAATCTTCGGGACCTCAATCATATTGTTGGGATTCTTGATGCAGCCTTCAGGAAAAATAACAAGATCCACCTGTGTTGTCGGGAAAAATTTGGCAGGATTCTTACAGAACATCATGGCAGCCACATTCTTGACCAGTTGACGTTCTGTGGGCCCCACCAGCAGGTCCATCTGCGACAATAACTCAGACAGGGACAGCTTTTCGAAATCAGCAACCAGACGACTGTTTACTGTCTGCAGGTAATCCAGAACCAAGGCTCTTGAAATATCTGTTATCTCTATGTTCTCATTACCTCTTTCGTCAAACGGGGTACGATTCGCCATCTCACGCAATTCATCCAAGACTTCACCTTTCGCCTCAATGGTATTGGTTCCACTACGAACATACCATTTACATGGCGACTGATTGCTTGCCGTAACTCGTTCACGCACATTATAAGGACGGTTTACTCCAGCCGGCACCCAAATAAGCAAGACGTATTTTCCATCAATCTCTTGCACGTCGATTCGTGGCAAATAGAATGGCTCAATCTTATGATTGAAACCAATCATATCACGTTGTATCTTATCAAGTTCCTCTATAGGAACACCTGTCACTGGCCGTTTTTGCGATACCTGTGTTTTTCTTCTTCTTGAACACCTACGATGATGTATCCTCCGCCAAATGTTATCAAAAATCATTAGCGAAAAGCACAGATGGTACGATAAAATTTTTATCTGGATTCCATCCTGTTTTAAACTCAATACGGGTGGATTCTATTTTACGCTTATGAAGCAAGTCTTCTATGTTTACCGGAATAGCCATCTTGATATACTTATTTAGATTTATCCTTTTCTACATGAAGCAATTCTCTTTACATCAACATTTCAAAAAGTTCCGCTATGCGAAAA